>Ga0190313_1000200_pt1 | contig 38140 bp, 83 predicted proteins | sample 4870071011_MG_FD_169989 | JGI IMG/M metagenome (GOLD analysis project Ga0190313, IMG submission 169989) | Hydrothermal vent sediment bacterial communities from Southern Trench, Guaymas Basin, Mexico - 4870-07-10-11_MG | ecosystem: Environmental > Aquatic > Marine > Hydrothermal vents > Sediment ... | reverse complement strand
ATAAATTCCTCTTTCTTAAAGTAATCGCTATCGTAGTAAGTTTTGTTTATAATAAACTTAAACAGCGGACCGGTAATAGGATCATTCTCCATTATTGTGAAGTAAATATTCCTTATTGCCATAAAGTAATCTTCACTCAAACCATCATGTTCGGAGAAGTCATCACTGAGAAGCCCGCCGACTATGAGGTTTATGTTTGGTATCGCCTTGCGTATGAAATAACCTATGAGCATAAAAAACCTATGTATCTGATCTTTTGATTTCACAAAATAAAAATGCAAATCAAGCGTATTAAGAAGACTCTTCTCCAATTTAGGCATAGATTGATAATCGCACTTCTTCAGATACAACAGAATCGTATCAGGAAGAAGCAAAAGCGGATTCACTATGCCAAATATGCCTTTGAGAAACTCATTGACTTTCTTCTCAATCTGTTTATTTGTGTTGTATGAATAAAATATACTTATCGTTCCTTCATGATAAAGCGTTCCTATAGTTTTAGGATTACTTAAATCCTGCTTCAAATATATAGACAAGAGATGGTTAATATAATCCTTTGCAACAAGGCTGAAGAACGGCGTGATTATATCAAAACCCGTTGAGTGTGCAGGAAAAATATCTGAGTCATAAAATTTCTGTATATCACTATAGATCGTAATAATGTGTTCCGATGGAATTTCATATGCAGTTCTTACGATTGTATAATCTTCCGGATCAGTAGTTATAATCAATGGTCTGATATCATAATCATAATACAAAGACTCATAATCATCTACTGTTAGTACTTTGTTTTTGTCTTCCTTGGCTTTTCCCATAGTTACTTCTCCTCATTGATATTGATAGGTTTTTTATGAATAGTCTTATTTTGTATGAAACATCTTTTATATTCGGAAGCGCGCGCCCCTTAACTAAATTCGATATATACTGTCCTACCATAAATCCAATACATTCTTCATCTTTTGGACTTAACAACTTCATTTCATGAACCCTCCCATTTAACTACATACAAACCATTTCCTGCTTCAGATATATAACCCAGTTGCAGTAGCTTCTCAAATGTCTGCTTCCTTATACCCAACGCTTTCTTTATCTGCTTTTCAGTAAGCGCGCTTTTTGGCAACCTTCCAAGCTTGTTTATGATTTCTTCTTTTATATATAATTTACTAGATTTCTTCTTTGTATTCTCCTTATTCTCACTTTCTTTTCTCTCCACTCTATTGTTCTTACTACCGGAAGCGCGGGCTTCTCTCCTAAACATATCCCCTATATACGAGTCAATAACTTTCATCAAGTCATCATGCATACCAACAGGAAGGTTACTGGCGTTATTTTCAATCACATCTATCACCTCAGCAATCGCATAGAACATTGCTGACCTCTTGTTCATAGTAACCACCTCAATCAAGCCCTGCAGATCTTACAAGAACTTTATCATATTTATTTGCAATCTGCTTAATATATTCAACATCTTTCTGATCGTTCACAACTAAGCTTGTAACAAATCCACCACCTATACAACCACAAAGCTCTTTTATTTCAGGTATACCTTCGGGACTATATTCTTTGAGTATTGATATTATCGTATCCCTCCTATCTGCTATTATTGTGATGATGTACATTTTATTCCTCCCAACCATATACAATCCTTAAATATTCCCAAACATCTTCTTCTGTAAAGAATATATTATCTAAATCAATAATATACTCAAACCCGTAAGAAGGCCAAGCGTTATTTTGGTAGCCAAAGCAATAATACTCATCTTTTCTATGTTTGAGCAAGAATGTCCAATCACCTGCAGAAGATGTTGTATCAATTTCTTCGACTACATCAAATCCAAGCGCGTCGAAGACATCGTAGAATGTAGAGGCGCCCGCTCCAAGCACCTTTATAGGCTTACCTTGCATAATCAAATCGCGCGCTTCATCCAAACTTATCTCCACTTCTGACTCATTACAAATTACCAAGTCATCCAACTGATACATTCCCGTTGCATCCCCGGCGGTCATCTTTATTGTTTCGCGCTTTGCCATATCAAGGAGAAGCGCGCGAATTTCACCAGCATCCATGGAATCATACTTTCCCATTTTGACCTCCTTTTTTTGAAATAAAATTTAATAACGCGGACCATCAAATCCGTATTCTTCTTCCATCATCATTTGTTCAAACATAGCAGCCTCTGCCTCGGCAATAGCTTGCGCTTCTGCCTCAGCTTCTGCTGCCGCCATTTCTGCCTCATATTCTGCTTCAATTGCACCTTCTATGAAATTAATAAACCAACTTTTATCATCATCAGTTAGATCTTCTATTTCATAAGTCCACCTAAGCTCCTTTGTATGTTTCATAAGATAACCAATAATTGCATCATATACATACCCTGAAGGATATTTCTTGAAGAGGTCATCGAAGAATTTCTCCACATTTGAGCTTATAAAAACAGGCAATTGTATATTGATTCTTTGAGACATAAGCGCACCTCCTTTCACTTTGTTTTCTTAACATCAAATTTATGATATCCACCAGTCTTCTTCTCTTTCACCTTTATAACTTGGCTGAGTATCTCATTGTCATTAACGAAAGCTTTGAGTTTGTCAAGATCAACTTCTTCCTTTTGCTTTATCTTTTCAGGGATGTATTTGATGATAAGCGCGCCATCTTTTGACATAGCGTCATATTCACCTATCATTTCCGTAATCTGTTGGCGCACTTCTTCCATCTGCTGTTCTATCTCATCTTTCTTCGACTTAAGTTCGATGTATCTTTTTGCAAGTTCATCAGGAACAAGCTTCTTTCCTTTGCCTTTTGATTTCAGTTTGAGTTGAGCGCCCCAACATTCTTCATAATAGTCACAATAATTACACTCCCAAGATTCATCAGGTGATTCGAAGGGCTTTTCCGGTTCCATACCTTCGGCAAGACATTTATCAAGGTGGATTTTCTTCTCAATCAACTCAAGCGCGCGCTTCTTATTCGTCCTGAACCTAAATTCCTTGATATACAACCCTTCTTTCCTTGGTGGTGGATCGATATCAATCATCACAAGAAGACAATCGGTAACTTTGAAATCCTTGAACTTCGGATTTTCTTTTTCTTCGTTTATGGCATAAGCATAAAGGTACATCTGATCGACATAATGAGCGGGCGCTTCATTTCGTTTCTCAATCATCCTGAAGTGATTATGCCCGATAAACTTGAAATCAACAAGCGTTCCAGTTTTTCTTCCAGTTTTCCATATGAAAAGAAAATCGAAGTGTCCTTTGAGGATGGGCACGCCTCTCTCATCACGAATCACAATTTCGCTCTCCGTATCAACAGGGATAAATTGTGCGTTTTTTTCCTTTGCGTACCATAAGAGTAATTCTTCCATACCTTTATGAGCGGCGGTGCCTATAAACATCCTTTGGAGCACATGTGCAGGAACATCCTGTTTGCGGCCGCGCTTAACATCTCTATACAATTTCAATTCACAATAAGGAATCTGGGAAATACCTATATAGTCTCGAGTTTCATCGTAGTACTTTGAGACAATTGCTTTGATGATTTCATCAGCAAACTTCTGAGCCATAAATCCTCCTTACTCGATGATGATCGTGCTACTCATTCTTTCATTCTTAATATACTCATCAACACTTATCTTTGCAAGACCTTTTTTCGGATCAGTTTCAAGCACATATCGTTCAATACAGAAGCCGGGTATGTAGTCATCTGTATCAGGTGGTTCATCATCGAGAAGCGCGCTTACCTCGAACCGAAAATCTTTATCTTTTGTTGCATAACTCAACATAATGAGAAATATCAGAATGGCTATATCATCGTAATAAAAGTTGTATCCATCAGCCCTAAAAATGCGCGCTTCCTCATCATACTTAAACGGAAGTCCATATAATGCATTATATGCAATAGCATCTTCAAGATCTTTTCCAGACTTCAAATCATGCTTAAAGTATTTCAAGTATCCATTTCTGTCTAAATGTTCCAAAATATATTTATATAATATATGCCATATATTGGATTCTTTAAGGCTTTTTGGATCTCTATTTACATATATATCCTTCCAATCATCGGGTAGGTCAATTTCTGAACATTTATAACCTTCAATTGTTGCGACATAGGACATAGGCGCGCCTCCTACCACAAATCATTCTCATAAATTAACTATCCTTCTTCTTTATCAACAACACCGATTTCCAACAACCACTCACCACTCATATCGTCATAGTCTGTATAGTAGACATATTCATAATCTTTCATATAAGCATTCATTTCATCAATTGTATCAGTAATAACACACTGAATATCAAATGCCGAATCAATTTCTTTTATACTTTCCCCATTTTCCATTAGCCATTTCTTCAAATCAGGAACAGTTCTTATACTTTCATCAATAGGAATACCATCACTTGCGAGATCATCCTTTATTGTTTCCAGCGCTTGGAGAAGAAACTTTTCCTCTTCACGGCCCTTAAATTCACTCATCATTTCACCAAGTATATCAATCCATGTTTTACCACCGAAGATGTATCTACCAATCAACTTCATCGATATTACCTCCACATCTTGATTTAACATCAATACTTTTACCTATAAGAGAAGCGATCCATATCTTTTTATCGAGTGGTAGATCGAGAAGCGCTTCTTCCCACATTACCTTTCCGTTATCATCTCTAAAACACACGACACAATCAAATATTTCATCACTTGCGTCTTTTGGAATATATATCTTAATCTCAGAAATATCGCCCAATTCATAATTTCTGCCGCGTCTATCCAAGTTAAGATAAATATATTCATCGCTATAATTACCGAGAGTCATAAGAGAATCGTATATGAAATCCTCAAGATTTTGGTGTAGTATCCCTAAAAGCTTCCTTATATTCGCAAATTCAGAATAAAGATCTGACATTTTACACCTCCGTAGTTTCTTCGAACACACCAAGTTCTTTGAAATAATCCACAAACTCTCTCACATAGTCTATATTGCTAACATCAAATCCAACGCCGACGAACCAATCAAGAAAGACATATTCGATTTTATTACCACGGATTCTCAACTCATCTGATGGTCCACCCCAACTAAACTGAATACGATCATACTCATCACCATCTTCCCATTCAACATGATCAGCACCTAAGATTATTTCATCAATCCTATCCCAAGCGTTTCTCTCGACAATAGTGTATATATCTTCAAGTCTTGATTCAAGATATTCTCTTCCTCTCTTCTCGAGCTCATCGGAACCATTGAGGAAAGTCAACTGTGCATTTACTGCATCTTCTCTTGGGATATTGCAATCTAATATGTCTTTTGTGGACATAAGTGCGCCTCCTATTTTTTGTAATTATTACCTCCAAAAGCCAAGAATTTTACCCTCTATAGAGATAACCATCATAATCTTTATATCAATCGGAAGATCCTCAAGTAATTCTTTTACAGTATTATCACCATCTTTATACTCAACATAACATTCTGAATCCTTTAAATGGGCAACAAACTCCTTGTCATTATAGAATATGAATTTTGTTACAACTTCATTACCTTTACTATTGCCAAACTCATATATAGCATCATAGATTATATCATCAGCCTCTTTGGATAATTTTATCAAACCTTCCCTAAACTTTTTGATTCTTTCGATGATCTGATCTCTCATTATTACACCTCCTACTTGACGGTCATCTCATTACCTGTTGCTTCATTAAAGACTTTTGCTTTAAGATTATATTTCTTGAGAAGCGCCCGTAGATCTTCTTCAAATCTCTCAAGATGCTCTGTAACATTTCCGACATAAAGCATATCTTCTATGACCGAAATACTAATTCTGTATTTTTCATCTTTGAATGTTCCTTGATGATTGTAGATATTCACAATAAGCCACGGCACATACCATCCTGTTTTATCATAGATCTCATATGTATCACTTATATCAATTTCAAACTCAATATCACCCATTTGAACAACAGCCTTTATATCTTTGCAACCACTAAGAAAATCCACAAGATCGGTTGAATCATCAACAGACACTAAGAGAATCTTATTTCCATCGCTATTATAGAACACTAGTGCATATACTTCACCAAGACGATCCTCTGGAATTATGTCTTTTATATCATCTACAATTTCATTTATATCAAAGGCTTCCACACCAATTAACCGATAATCAAGATCGCATTCTTTTCTATTTATACAATGAGACACCACATCGTATATATCCATATCACTTATATCCACATAATAATTCAACAAAGTATCATCATATTTCACAGCTTCTTGGAATATTTTATAACCATCGAAAATAGGAAGTCCGCCGAAAGTGATATCGTGATCTGATTTATACACACTTCCATCTATAAGATAATCAGTTACATCGATCAGGTTTCCATTGAAGTTGAGTTCGAAGCGCACTTTCATTTCATCCTCCTTGATTTCTGAGTAAGATTTTAATTTAAGCGCGCGCCTCCTATTTCACAACACTCACTTTGCACTTATACATCTTACCATTATAATCTTTACCAACTACAATATATCTACCAGATGAAAGATTGATATAATTTGTTTTTCTATTGACACACTCCATAACTTTATGTCCCAATACATCGAAAATCTGTATATCTTTTATTTTCTCATCGATAAAGTACTTACCATCTCTCAAGGGGTTTGGATAGATTATAGGATACTCATCCATCTGAAATCTTTTATACACGGAATCACTATCAATTGTTGTATCGGTCGGCGCTTCATATATTCCATCAGTAAACACAGGTGGGATAATCAACTGTCTTACAGTATCAATAGCTACAAGTGAAAGATCTGTTACTCTGACTTTCACAATAAACACTCTGTATCTCCTTGAATTCATATCAAGTAATCTGACGGGAAATGCTATAAGATTATTATCACGATCTCTCATAGAGATATATCCAACATCTGTTCTTACACCATAATAAGCCAAACCTTCATAGGAGACACAAGCGTCGAGTTTTCCAGATATATCGAAAGTAACCAACTTTCTATATCTTGTTATTGGACTAAATGTCCAATATGGTTCTGTATCATAAAACATAACATTTCCAATCCAGAGATCACCATTGTCATAAAGATTGATAATAAAACCAGTATCACCGGGTTCAAGATACTCTCCTCTCCAACCTTCAATATCAGATGAAACAATATGAGCGGGATCCCCATATATAATGCTTGAGAAAATCAGTGCAAGAATAGCGATTTTACGCATTTGGAACCTCCTTGATTTTTGAACTCTTTCATTTACTTATCATTTTTATGTTCTGTATGGCATTCATCGGAAATCATTTCCTTTATATCCTTCCATGTACCAACATAGATCCAATTATCAGCAAGTGTACGAATCAAATAAGCACCGCTGTGATAATCATATTTGATGGCATTAATGGGCCAAGGACAACAACATTTAGCCCAATAAATCAAATCCGCTCTCTTAATTGGACTACGGTGAGCATTTATGACTTTGATTGACATATATATTTACCTCCTTGATTATTATTCTGAAACTATTTACTCTCGCTTTCTTTCTTTATCATCTTCTTTATATCATCTAAAGTCTTTTTGAATGACCATGGCTCATCAGCTTTTGCACCGCCAATGATTGCTATAATCTGTCCTACAACCCAACAAATGAATGCGGCTATTTTAGAACCGGGAAATGGATCAAAGAGGTATAAGCCGCCGGCTATTACGAGCAGAACCTGTCCCCAAAAGCGCCGCGACTTGAATACCGACTTACCTTTCTTTTCTTCTTTCTCAGAATTTTTTCTCTTCTCATCTTTCATTCTATATCATTATACCACATTTACCTTTCGTAAGTGATTCTGTAAATAGTTATGTTTCCATTGTTCCATACTGTGGCATTGTAATCTGTTCCTTGGAATAATGAGTCACAAATCTTTTGTGCAGTTTCGCTATCAGCTTCAACATCCTGAACTAATAGGTAGCTCAGTTCATCAATCTTAGTCAATGCAAGATATTCAGTGTCTTTGCTTGGTACAAGATTTGTTCTTGATTTTTCCTCTTCTGAAAGGTTACTATAATACGCGATATATTTCAACATATCCATAAGCTTTTTGAATTCAGCAACTTTCTCAACTTTGAACGGCATTTTTTGTCCTCCTTGTTTTCATTCAAAACATTGTGTAGCTGCTGAAGTGTGAGGATAGGCGCGCCTCGATGGATTTATATGCCTTATATGAAATCTTATCTTTTGCATACAACTTAATAAAATTACCAAGTCTTACAACTTCCAAGTTTGGAAACAAGGCGCGCGCTTCTTCCTCATCCTTATCACTTGCATAATATATCTCTGCAATCAATTTCATGCGGCGCTTCATCGATGTCTTTGTTAACTTCCTTTTTCTTCCCATCAGTTAGCTCCCCAACTGAATTCACCATAAGTGCTGGGCTTCATATATGAAACTTTACCTCTGTGATATTTCTTGTATTTAGGTAAGTATTTCTTATCATTGAAGAGGTAAGCCAGTGATATTATAAACGCAACAATACCATAGATAACTAATCCAATATCAACAATATCGAAGACTGATGCGAGGTAGAGAAGCGCCGCCGCGCCTATAATCTTTCCAACAATACCTTTAATTGAGTTATCTGGATTAGTATACAAAAACGCGATACCAAATCCTCGCATAAACCTTTTAATCTGTCCAGCAACAGGTGAAAACACCATTGTTTCAAGACCGAAAGCAACAAGACTGAGAAATGTTCCGAAATGGTCGGCGCCTCTCTTTATCGTTCCTTTTATGAACTCAACGATCTTCTCATCAACTCTAGGAATAATATTATCAAACACACCTTTTAGGAACTTTACAATACTTCTAAAAGCCGATTTTATTTTCACTTTCATCATTCACCTCCTTTAAACCAAGGATATCAGATAGGATTGAGGCGAGCTTCTTTTTCATCGGGAAATTCAAGGCTATAATCTTCCCTGTTTCATCATAATCTATCTGCGTAATATGAATCGTTTCATGTATTCTCTCAATATTGCTTACAATGAATTTATCAATTACACTAACCATATAATCCACAAGATTTTCGCGGTAAAAGTTCATAAACTCCTTGATATCATCTTCGATATCTTTATTCTTGATGATATTACCTTTTTCATTCCTTATAGTGATTTTGTCACCACAAACTGATGATGTTACTTGGACATTATATTTGTTACCATCATCATCTATATATTCGATGTAATATATTTCGCTTAAGATATCTCTTTTCAACAGTTTAACTTCCATTTTGCTTCCTCCTTTTATTTACCAAATTAAACTATCACTTGGCTCATCAAAAAGTTCATCAATGTAGAACATATTGCCAATATCAGATTTATGATCGAAAACAATAAAATCAGGTGGATTATATAGATCGATATTATTATCCTTTATGAACTTATCTATCCATCTCTTCATATCATCGCTATACTCTCTTCCTTCTACAACAAAATCCATAAAAGGAATCATAACTGGTTCCCATGAATACTTCGTAACAACATTTGCAAAATCTTCAATGAAATCTCTAACAAATTCATCAAGAACTTCGGGATTCTGAATTATGATAACTTTATACATCTTTTGTTTCACAGAAACTTTCGTCTTTCTCTTTGCCGCAACCATTTCCGAACCTCTCATTATTTCTTATTTCCCTATTTTCCGTTATATTTATACTTCCTGAGGAACTCATCTATCACTTTATCTGGATCGCTAACGGCAACTTTGAAGAAGCGCGCTTCTCCCTTCCTATACTCATCAACGATATAATAACTCAACCCAATCTGATCCAAAATTTCTATATCCTCTTCACTTAAATCTAATATATCGAGATCACCCGGATACATCATGATGTAATCCCAAGGCATAGTTACTCCTCCTTATCAATAATGTTAGATCTCTTCGCTTCATAATTCTCGTCAAGGAAAGAAGTAATTTCTTCTTCATTCTTTCTCATAAGCTCATCTATCAAATCCCAAGCAGTAGCCTCTAATGTGCCGCCCACTTCTTCTATAAGAGAATCTCTATCTCTGCACCAATTTTCCACAAAATCCACAGGAGTTTTGTAGGAAGCAATCTGTTCTTTAACTACATCAATCAATTCATTCAACGCTCTATCATAAACTTCGTCAATACTATAGTCATCCAATCCTGGAAGCGAGAAATCCTTTATACATTCATCCAGTATATCCTCTGCATCTGAAGGATTATCTTTACTTTCCACCCACTCTTCGATAAATGGAATTCCTGATACATGATCATATAGCATATATTCATCATTTGTAGGATCCCAATAGCATTCACCAAATCGAAAACATCTATTATCTCCTGCTAAGTTATAAACGACCCCTTCCAGAGCATCAGGGTCTTCTTTCTCGTCATTGAAAATTCTTTCCACAATTCTTTTTGCCTCAAGATTTGACTCAATCTTTTCTTGATATTCCCTTATCCAATCTTCCCTTATACCCCCAGTAGCGCAGGATAACCGAGCCAAATAAAGTAAGAACATTTTATCATCAGATTCTCCGTCCCAATACCAACCGGCATTTGTAAGGTTTCCTAACCTATATTCAATCCTTCCATCGGAATAAACAGTTAAATCAAATAAATCATCCCAAATCTCTGCAATTTTCCCAACCTGTTTTACTTCGGAAGAAGTCATTATTTCACCTCCTGTACACTATGGGGCACTTCACGATTTATCCCTTCAATAACATACATCACTTCTTTTTCATTTAAAGTGACCTCTGTTCTTATATTTTCTCTTACATTTCTTATGAATATCTCACCAAATGGTTTCCTATATATTTCCGGAACTCTATTCTTGATATACATAGCCACCTGCTGAAGAGATCTCTTGCGCATACGATCAAGAAATATATTTATTTTTGGTTCTATTTCGTGTTTGATAATATACTCAATATCCTCATTACCGTAAGCCAACATCCAAATATCATCTATAGGATCATAAATATCATACACATCTCCTTCTGCCCATGCTTTGAAAATCCTCAGATCACTCTCGTATATCTTCCTCGCCTTCTCCTTTAGTTTCTTCGTAAACCTCTTAGCACCAAACCATTCCTTAATTTTCTCCTTTGTAGTAAAAACATAACCAAGCCTACTAGTGTCCCAACCAAGTGGATCAGAGATAAATCCTTCGCCATAGTTTATAGCGATACCACTATGGTCATACATCATAACCGTATCTATCCAAACAATATCCTTATAGTTCTTAAGAATCCAACTCTCAACTTCTTCCCAACTATGTAACTCATCAAATGGTACATCTGCAGTATTTGGGAGACTATATTTCCTGTGTGATAAAGCCCAATATGCAATACCATTTGTAATATCATCCCAAGATTCGAAAAAATCTGAATGGCGAATATATATTTCAAATCCTTTATATTTGTAGACACCTTTGTCACTTTTCCATTCAATATTAATCATTTTGCCTCCTTAATTCTCTCAATCTGTTTCACTTCAGAAGAAGCCATTATTTCATCTCCTGCAAAAATCAAACTTTCAACGATGACAACAAATCTTTCTCATTAAATGCGGATTTAACAGCAATATTCTTCTCAATATTCTTTATGAATATTCGGTCAAATGGTTTCCTATATATCTCAGGAACTCTGTTCCTAATATACTCTGCTATTTTATGAAGCGACTTCTTTCGCATATCATCAATGAATTCATCTATTTCAGGCTCTATTTCATTCTTGATTATCCTCTCTACATCTTCTGATCCATAGGCAAGCAACCATGTATCATAGATAGGGTTTCTAATTAAATAAACATCACCTTCAACATAAGCCTTGAAAATCCTCAGATCTTCGAGGTAAACTTCTTTCGCCTTCTCTCTAACTTTATCAGTCACTCTTTTGACGCCAAAGAATTCCCTGATTCTTTCCTTCGTGGTAAACACAAAGCCAATCTGTCCCGAATCCCAACCACTGGGATCCTCAGGAAAACCACTATTGTATCTTATCCACAACATACCATGATCAAGAAGCATAACATCGTCTATCCACACTATATCTTTATACTTTTTGAACAACCACTCTTCGACTTCACTCCAACTATAAAGATCATCAAATGGAACACCTGCTGTATTTGGAAAAGAATACCGTTTATGATTTAATGCCCAAATAGCAAGAGATTGAAATTCTTCATTATCTACTGATATATTCGGTTCTATATCTATCGTGAATCCTCTATACCTATAAATACCATAGTAATCTCTCCATTCGATATCAATCATTTTTGCCTCCTTTTAAGAAGCGCGCCGCTTCCTCTTCATCATAAGCTATAGTTTGTCCACAACATGGACAAACCCATTCATTTAAATCATCAGTAGGTTCTATATCAATGGGATCAGATGGATAACATGGAATACCTTCTTTATCAATACGGAATTCCCAAGTGACAATACACTCTTGTATATTTTCAAGGTAATCAATTTCCTTATTACAATGAGGACATCTCGGCATCATTCACCTCCTTAGAAACTATCTTGATCTAATATAAGATCTTCTTCAAGTCTACTTATTAGAGCATTTACAACATTATATTTGCTTGTGAAATCAAGAGACTTGAAATTCCACTCTTGTTCACCCTCTATATCATCAAAAACGACAACAATAAAACTATGAAGAAGATGATCATCTATGTCACAATAAACTTCCTTAACCTTCTTGTGGTCAAAAATACTAACATTTATATCTTCAATATTTATTCTCTTTCCATTTTTATCCTCTCCAAACATGTAATGGAATATATCAAACATTATATCATCCATAGATGTTGAAAAATCATCAGCTGATGTGTAAAGATAAGTACGCATTTCATGAACAGTCTCACAAGGCATCTTCTTCGTTCCTCCTTTCAAAGATTAAAATATCTCTCATTGCCCAAGTGATTTCGGATAAGCGCGCGCTTCCATTTCCCGTTTCTATATGCCAACCCCATCTAGTATCATCTTCGCCATTGAATACCATAATAAAATTGGTTGGTTTACTTGGATCAACGAGATAAAGAAGGAAGTATGGCATAAAGCCGTCTTCAGCGTGCCATTTGAAATAGAACTCCTCATCAAATGGCTCAAGATAGTATACTGTTTCTCCTTTATGATCAACAGACTTCACGATTCTCCAAAGGTCAAGCATTTGTTTCATATCTTCTTTGATTTTATTGTCATCATCATTAAATACACGCATTGATGAATAATCATCAGATGTCTTCTTGAATGCTTCGAAGGCTTTGTTGAAGCGCGCCTCTAATATTTCATTTATTTCCTCATCGAAATATTTTCCATCTTCAAAGTATTTATTTATGATATCTTCATCGCAAATGAGCGCGCCTATATAACCTTCATACCTATAACTCACATAGTATCCCATTTTTACCTCCAAGGTTAGATCAAATAAGATCAATATTTTCAAAGATATTGCCAACCACTTTTATAATCCTAACTTTATCGATGCCAATATAATCACACTTATAACCTTTAATCACTTTTAATACATACTTAGCATTGTTGTTATCATATGAAATATATCCATTTACAGTATATAATCTGTTACCACTCTCATAAAATGCTTCGACTATATCGCCTACATATACTCTTTTTACATCTTGAACGCCGGCTTGTCCTATATATTCCATCACGATAGCCTTACCAATATCAACCTCTCTCATATCGTCTGAGTCCGAAAATGCAGTGACTTCACCATCCAAATTTATATATAAAATAATAGGAACTCCATTATCATCCATAAGTGTATCATTTGGATATACCATTTTCTTCCTATCTTTCAACCATATCCTAAACATCATTACCTCCTTTTCTTTTACTATTTTAATTCCCGGTGAAGGAAACCACACCCCAAGGTGTTTCGCGATATCCATCTATCTCAAAAGCTTCCTCAAGTTTATTCCAATCAATAAAATTCATCAACATTTCGTACGGAATAAGTCTTTCCTCAACCAAATGCTCTACTAACTCTCTCAGTTCCATGGAATAAAATTCAATTTCGCCATTCTTAATTTTTTCAATCAAATCATTAATATCACACACAGAACAATACAATACAGCTAATAACCTATATATCTCTTCATCACTGAATGATGTAAGTGTCTCAAATTTATATATATTAATCTTACCTTGATAATTTATACCATTTCCATAAATTTCTATTCCTAAGTAAGTATTATCTCCAAAAATCTTCTCTATATCACTTTCATTCAAATTGCTCAAATCGTCAATCGATCCATCCCATATGCTATCAGAATTCTCATCATGTAAATCAAAAAGCTCCACATAAATTCCCCAAGTGCTGGCCATATTCACAACCATCCTCCTATCTTTGCTTCACTTCAATTTCAATTCCCGGCGGTGGGATTTGAACCCACACGGGCTTGAAGCCCAACGGATTTTAAATCCGTTGCGTCTGCGATTCCGCCACGCCGGGAATTAACCAAATACAAATACATCAATTACTTAAATATGAATCCGCATAATTTCCCTATAAACAGACAATATATCATCAGTGGAAAACATTGACGCCTCTATCGGTTTATCATAATCGCTTACATGGAACAATATCTTCTCATCAGCATCACTAACTTTATACACAGTAACCTCGTTTGGTGGATAACCAATCGGATCAATTACTGAAACCACAACATCTATAGAATCCACATCACAATCTATAAGATAGTTTCTTATAGCATCTATTATCCTTTCTCTCAAAGCCTGTATTTCTTTCTCAATATTCTCATTTGATTGATCCCAGATGCACGCATCTAATATATATGCGCTTTTGATTTCCTTTTTATGCTGCTGACAGAAGTCGATAAGCGCCGCTTCAATCTCACGAATGTCCTTCTCATTAATATACTTATCCATATATGCATGCCAATTTACTACAAATATATTATCATAATACTCAAGAAAAACTATTTCTTCATCAAGCATCTTATATACTTTCGGATACTTCTCTTTGCAGAACTTGAAGAACTCATCAATCACCATTTACCAAAACCTCCATTAATTTGCAGGAACATTCACCAAATCTTTCTTGTACTTTAATCACTCTTTTGATTTACGCAAAAGGAGTCGTATTATGTGATCGTTAACCTCATATATCTGTACATCATAGTACCCCCACCAATCCACTATTTTCTTTACGATCTCATAAGCATACTCAAGTTGACGAAGATATATCCAACCTGCAAAACCATAATCATAAATGATATTAATCATAAACCGAATTTCATCTTCATCTTCGTCGTAATTTTCTATCTCTATATCATCGTCTTGAATACCAGAAGCTTTTGCTAACTCTTTACGAAGATCATCGAAACCCCAATCTTCGAGCACATCCCAAAATACTGCCATGGCTCACCTTCTATTTTACTTAAGAAACATACAATGTAACAATATTTGCAAGAACACTTATCAAATCTATCCTCTCATCTAGTGTTAAATCACTAAATGTGAACATCAAAGACTTGAGTGATGAAGAAGCGCGCCTCATCCTTATCACTTAACGCCTCTTCATAGAACTTCTCAATAGTATATATTTCTTCATGAGGCGCATAACAAATGTAAAAATCACTATCTTTAAGAAAATACAAGATTTTACTCAACTTAAACAATCTATCACTATCAATAACTGCTTTCATTTGCTTAAGAAGACCTTTATAAGTTTCAAAGAATGCACTTTTTGATGCAGAAACCTCTATTCCACGCAGTTCATCATCATCCTCAAGAATTACATCTTTATTATGAACAACAAAGTAATCATTTATACACGGTTCAACTACTTCTTTATATGCTTCTTCATCAGTGAAGTTATCTATCTCTGTTACATCATCAAACCAAGCACCGAGTGAATTATGAGCCATTTCAAATATATCAATATCACTAAACATACGAATATCATTTGGATCCTCATTGAGGACAAGAACTGTGGTGTGCATAAGCGCGCCTCCTTAATCCAATTTATCTTTTATTTCACTAATCAAATCAGGATTATCATATATATTACCAACAACTACAATATCATCTACAAAATTCAGTATGTGGTCAATTAAAGGAGATCCATTTTTGTCATACCATTCCAAACAATATACCCCATTTATATATTTCACCACACCTAACCCTCTACCCGACCCATATACCACAATATCATCATCATAAATCTCTTTATTACTATTATCCTTCAGCCCTATATACTGACCAACAGTATATGGATCCACTTCTACCAAAGAACATTGTCTTACACGCTCGCTGAAAATATAGTACTTACCATCTATTCTAATAACATAACCATAAACCCATTTGCCATCGCTTAATGCTTTTGCTCGGAACTTTACAGTCCTCATAATCTACCTCCAAATGGAATTTGCTTAATATTCTATAACACTTCAACAATCAAATCGCCAACATAGTAAAGTTTAGCATCCCCAATAGCTTTCTTTATCTCATAATAATCCCATTTACGATATACATCCTCATCAATAGCAATAAGATCAGATTTATGGTTGATTATATCATCCATAATCATTAATTCACTCACTGCATCCATATCAGGATCAACAGCAATGGTATCCGCAAAATCATTGCGTAATTGGTTTGCATAAGCGCGCGCTTCCTTTAGTAAATCATCTTTATTTACCTCTTCACCTTTTGGAATAAATTCCTGAGCGTACTCTATATCACGAATGTACGCTCTTGCATTGTAAGAGACTTCAAGCAGAATTTCGTGAAGATCGTATTCTGATAATTCTTTAACGAAATCTTTTATATCACGCGGAACGCCGGGCTTCTCCGCTACATTATATTTAAGGTAATTTTCGGTTACATAGAATGGGATTTTCTTGCGCATAGGCGCGCCTCCTATGTAAGAAAAACATCAATCACATCAAAATCAATTTCCCTTGCATTGTATCTACGACAGAATTCATCAATTAGGAGATCATATGAGTAATAAGAAAGATCCACACCTTTTTCTTTAAATTCTTTGTATATCGAGTATATTGCTTCATCTGCATCATCAAGAGACATATCGCCTATATCAACAATGAAAAATCCGTATTCGGATATATCATCTGGATCAGTAAAGATAACAAACAACACTACCATTTAACCTCCTTTGAATTTACACCCAAACATCAACATACTCAAACCTTATTTTCTCAGCATTATATCTTTTACAGAACTCATTCATAAGATCCTCAAAAGTCCAAAACTCATCCTTTTCATCAAGATCCCCTGCTATATCTTGAAGATTCTGTTCTATATCGGATGGCGTCATATTATCTTTTACATTTAAAAGATACAGTTCATGTTCAGACGCATCTTCGTAGAGGTCAAGAATAACCATCATAAAATCAACCTCCTTTCATATAATCAATGAACTCTGTAATATCAAAATCATCAATTTCGACAACATCTTCTTCTATTGCATCATTTATATCGATGTTAAGATAATCAAGCGCCGCCTCCACGATATACTTCAAATCTTCCTCATCAAGATCCAGATCAACTTCGAGTGCGGCATGCTCATCACACGGTGAATAGTAATATGTTTTTGAATCAAATATTTCATATTCTTCTGCAAACTTTATAAATACTTCTATTTCGCATCCACAATTGAAGACAATTGTAAATTTGGCGTTTGTGTACATAAGCGCGTGCCTCCTCACTTACAATCTTCCACACCCTGAAAATAACCTTTCTCGTATGCTTTATAAATTGCACCCATCAATACTGCTATCTCTTTTGCGGTCAATCTATCTTTAAGATAATCAGGAATACTATTGAGAGTATTCCAAAATGTGTTATAACATCCTCTCCTATATAGACTGCTTATCTTTTTAATTCTCGCCAATTTGTTCTTCGTCATCATTACCTCCCTAATTTTATTCATCCACAATACTCATTAATTAGTCCTTGAATACATTCTATAATATCGTCATTCAATTTATCAAAAGTTTTTCCAACATATACTTCACCATTTCTACGAAGAATAATGGTCGTATTTTCGACAAAGATCTTCGGACATTCTTTGTCATATACTATATGATAGTGATAATCAATAGGATAGGGAATATTTTCAATTTTATCATACATTTCTGCAAGACTCCCTATCACTTCACGATCGGATGATGAAGATCTCAATATATCTATTAGTGTTGGCAGAATTTCTGAAGGGTATCCATCATGGTGTATATAGAACTTCAAACCATTTATTTCAATAATTGCTTTTGTCATCACTACCTCCTTTTTCAATTTTTCCCTATTTTCCCGATATATTATTCTCACAATCATCATTCAAAAAACATTTTACCACAGAATCCTTATCTATCACTATTCCACCAATACCACTCACATCTACTATTTCATCTTTTCCTATGTATCTATATCTCTTTCCGCAGTTCTTACATGTCAAGATATATATTTCTTTGACTGCATTTTTATAAAACATGGGATCTTCATCGCTGCTGAAATCAACATCCACACTTGTGCGCGTTATAATGATTTCAGTGAGAGTGAAGCGCGCGCTTCCACATACTTTACACTTAAAAGACATTGAGGCGCGCCTCCTTCATTTCATAACCTTCCAAGTAATTTCCCTCTTATCATTTATATCAATCCATTTGGCGCGGCTTCTATTCCTCACTATATAAACATTGATAAATGTCATTATATCTTCCTTATATAGTTTGCTCTTATCAATCCACCACTTCAAATCCTCATTATAGAAGTGCTTAAATATATTTATCCCGAACTCACCAATCACTGCATCTTCCACATCAATGATAATAAACTGAAATTCATCGTTTAAAATCACCTTACCATTCTCATGCTTAAATATATCAAAGTGCAAACTCTGTCCCGGTATACAGTCATGCATTCTTAGGAGTCTGTATTTATCATTCTCATTCTCACCACTTGCAAGAAACTCAACTATACTTTCAAGATCAGCACTTTTTGGACATCTGATTGTTATTACCATTTAAGCGCACCTCCCTATTAACTCTCATATATTTCCTCAATTAACTTGAAAAAATCCCTCCATTCACGGTACACACAAAATCCTTCTGAAGTGAAAATTACTGCTAAATCAAAACCGGGAGTTTTTATAAGAATATCTTCAATTTCAATAGCAATTTCCTCCGCATCATCCATATTGAAAGGATCAAGATTGAATTCCTCTCCTATATCCTCAACTATATCTTTGAAATCCACTTCAGAAAGAACATATCCTTTTTCAAGGAATTCTATATCTTGTTTCAAATCAGGAGACATTTTTCCCTCACTTTCATAATTTGTTCTTTCTAAGTTATCTGAGGAACTATCGAATGCTTCAAAGATCATCTTTTTGGTTTCTTCATCTATATCATCAAGGAGATGTGATAATTGTTCTACGGCAAGAATTCCTTTCAATCGCTTCGATAGTTCCTCATCATCTATATCACTCGCTACTTCTGCAAAATGTAAATCACAAATCTCTTCCAAAACTTTTTCTATATTCAAATCCTCTATAAGGTAAGAAGGAAAAGTTTTTACAATTTTGGAAGCGCGCTCATACAATTCTTCCCATTTCTCTATATATTCTCTGAAAGGACAATCTTGGCATATTTTCGCATTTCTGCTTCGGTTTCTTTTACAGTTTTCGTAGAAAACACTTTGCTTCAATAATTTAATTTCATCAAACATATTTCACTCCGTTTCATAATAATTCCAAATAATTGTGTAATTACAGCGAGAACACTTTTGCTCATCAATATCAGGCATCGTGCGCGCTTCCTTCTTTATCCTCTCGTAGTTTGCTTTTCGTCTTACGCGTGCACCTTCTATAATCAGTTCAAATCTGGCATTTATTTTTGGCTTACCCCACCATTTATCTTTCCATTTCAGTTTCGCAACCACATACAAAACATCTTTATCATCTGTATTTTCCAAGAAAACAGTATAGAAAGGCGCGCCTCTATTCGGATGCGGAGCAAAGAAAGAAGCGGCGCTTCCCTCTTCACCCACTATATCCTTTATTAAACTTATAAGATGCTTCTTTCTCACAACAAACTTTCCGAAAAACTCACCTTCAGTATCTTCATACTTTATCATCCCATTAGAAAGACCATCAATCATCCTTACAAACTTAGATAGATTATTCATCATTATTTCACCTCCATAATTTATCTCACCCTCAACCATTTCCGCTTGCCGATTTTGATAATGCGTTCCGGTCCGGGATCAAGGACGAAGCGCTCGTCGGTTATCGGCTCGCCGTCAATTTTGACCGCTCTCTGGCGAATCATCCGCCGTGCCTCGGATTTGCTCGGCAGGATGCCCGCCTCCACTAAGACCTCCACAAGGGGCTTCGGTGAGTCCAGAGTGTATTCCGGGATATCTTCCGGGACCTGCCGCCGGGAGAATACCCGCTCAAAATGTTCTTTTGCCCGGTCGGCGGCATCACGCCCGTGATACATCCTAACAATCTCCCAGCCGAGACGCTTTTTCAACTCCATCGGGTTGACCGTCGGGTCCTCAAGTTGCCGGCGGATTTCGGTAAGTTCCTCGTCGCTCAGGTCGGTGGTGAGGACGAAGTAGTCCATAATCAGCGAGTCCGGGATTGACATCACTTTGCCGAACATATCCTCGGGCGTGTCCTCAAAGGCGATGTAGTTGCCCAGCGACTTTGACATCTTGTTGACACCGTCGGTGCCGACCAGAAGCGGCATAGTAATGATTGCCTGCGGCTTCTGACCGTATTCCGTCTGGATTTCACGCCCCACTAAGAGGTTGAATTTCTGGTCGGTGCCGCCCAGTTCCACATCTGCCTCAAGCGCCACGGAATCGTAAGCCTGTGCCAGCGGATACAAAAACTCGTGGATATAGATGGGGATTTCGTTTTTGTATCTTTTCTCAAAATCGTCCCGTTCAAGCATCCTCGCCACGGTGTATTTTGAGGCAAGTTTGATGACATCGGCGAAGGTCATCCTGCCCAGCCACTCCGAGTTAAACCGGATTTCAAGCGTCTCGAGATTCAGCACTTTGCCCGCCTGCCGGACATAGGTCTCGGCGTTTTTCTTGGTCTGTTCGGCGGAAAGCGGCGGGCGGGTTTTGTTGCGCCCTGAGGGGTCGCCAATCATTGCGGTGAAATCGCCGACCACAAGTATCGCCTGATGCCCCAAATCCTGAAACTGGCGAAGTTTTCTCAGGACTACCGAGTGTCCGAGGTGCAAATCCGGCGCCGAGGGGTCGCAGCCAAGTTTTACCCGCAGGGGGCGCCCGGTTTTGTAGGATTCCCGCAGTTTCTCAAGCAGTTCATCCTCGGGGATGACCTCAACGGCGCCTCGCTTTATTATCTCAAGTTGTTTTTCCGGCGGAAGAAATCCCATCGTTGCCTCCTGAACTACGGAATGTAGGAACACAAATAGGCACAGTTATCAACAATGGACCGGAAATAAATTCAAAATCAAGTGAAATATCATATATCGTGTAATTTTCACCTTCGCTGTCATAAAGAACACCGTTTAGCACAACAAGTTTATACTCAACATTATCACCAACAAAAAGGAAAAATAGTTCTTTTTTGTTTTCTTCATCATCTTTACCACCACTAATCCCCTCTATTTCAAATGCATATAAATTTGTTGAACATTCTTTTAGATCATCAAAATACACTCTTATACTCAAAACACCTTTATCAAGATCTTTTATAAAAACCGCATTAGACCTTCCATTTGCAGTTACGCCGAAGTTGTTTTTTGTAGGCGCCACTTCCTCATTCTTTTTCTCCCAAAAATACGAATTTATCTTGGCTTTTATATCATCAGGGAGATTGATTTTTTGAAGCGCCTCCTCAAATGTTCTCGCTGTTACTATGATCATTACATTCCTCCTCAAAAACATTCATTATATGTCCACTGTGATATATATACACACCGCCGGCGCTTCTCAAAACCGCGCTTCTCTCTATATACCGCCCAACATTATACAAAGCAAGTGGATTACTTACATCAAATATCAGTACGATACATTCACACAACGCAAGAAATACCTCATCATCAGTTCCATTTAGCACATCATTTAGGTCCATAATGAGTATATCACAGGCGCCCCACCTTTCAATGATTTCCTTATGGAGCGCCTTCTCTATCACATAATTGTCCGTTATGAGAAATATCTGTTCCACCAATTATCATCACCTCCACCATGTAGAAAGAATTTCATCCCAAGTTGTCCAGTATGGTATCTCACCGGACTCCTTTTCTTTCATAATTTCCTTATAAAACTCATAATCAACAACAGGAAGATCGTATTTCTTCACTTCCTGAGCTTCTATAGGCTCAATCCATCCTCTTTCGTGTGGATAAGATGGACCATTTTTCTCACAGAACTCATCGCGCTCTTTCTTCGAGTTGAACTCTATAACGACATCGACGATAGGCGCGCCTCCTTCCCAAAACGCGCGCCCATATCTTCCATAAACAGCAGCATAATAATGTCTCGACATTTCATCTACCTCCTTCTAATCTTAACTTTCCCTATTTTCCGAGAAGCGGGCGCTTATGCATGATATCCAACATACAAATACCAATCATCATTTATCTCATAAACTCTTCTATCTGCACATCCATATGCATCTGTATCAAGAAATGGAAACTTCAATAACAACTCATCTATTGGCCAATATGTTCTCTTTGACACAAGTGCAATAAAATCAATATCGTCAGGATCAATGTTTACATACTTCATAAGAGGAAAGTCATTTGGACTTCTCCAAATGATAATAGATGATTCTATATTATCAAGAAGCGCGCTTATATCAAACTCCTTCAATTCCATTTTACCTCCATGATATCCTTGCTAATTTGAAATTTACTTACTTTATTTCATTTGGGCGGTGTGGATTCGAACCACCATTACAGGATCCAAAGTCCTGTGTCCTGCCTATTGGACGACCACCCAAATTGAAAATGTTTATTTATTTTTCTTTTTATTCTTTTCTTCCCTAAATTTCTTGTAATCACACTTTAACCACTCTGGTACTTCAAGATGATGATCGTGATACCACATCATCATGTATTTGAAGTCCGCCTCAATATCCTCTTCAGCAACAGTGCTGTCCTTTATCCCATCCTTCCATATAAGATAAGCATCAGGACGCACATCGTCAAGCATTATTTTCTTCACAGTATCACTGCTTTTATCATTCGTCATTTCAGCAATTCCATGGACTAAGATCACAATCATCACAAATGCCATAAATATTAACCATTTATCTTCGAATTCGAGTTTTTTCATAAGCGCGCCTCCTGTTCTTTGATGTTTTTGTCAACTCTCTTAAACAACTTTCTGATCTTCCACATTATCCTACCCACGATAACTCTGGCGTGCATTGAAGCGTGCCCCTCGGGGCTCATTTCTTCCAACTTCCTCTTTCTATATTCCATCGGTAAATACTCCTTCAAAAACTCATCAAAAGTTTCTATTACTTTATCTTGATTGCTTTTCTTCATTTCTTTACCTTCCTGTAAAACACTTAAAAACGATGGGCGCGCTTCTATATAAAAGGGAAGCGCGCCTATATGCACTTCCCTATATCAAAAAGTTATATCTTACATTTTTAATAAAAAGGGAAGCGCGCATCAGTTGGAATACTGACACGCACTTCCCTATATTTATATATTATTCGTCGAAGATTTCTTCCACTACACCCTCCTCTACCTCATCGAGATCAACATCTTCCTCTTCCGGCTCAGATTTCTTACTCTTTCTGGATTTGGACTTGGTGGATTTCTTCTTCCTGCTTGTCTTAGGAGCGGGCGCTTCCTCTTCCTCCTCTTCTTCCACATACTTATCCAACACTTCATCCGGATCGAATTCATCATCCTCGTCTTCAACATCAGACTCACCAACAGTCTCCTCATCAGTCTGATAAACATTAACAGGATTGATTGTCGGAATGGAAATCATAAACAGGAATGCACGGAACACTTCCTCAAGATAAGCCGCCTCACCACGAGTAAGCGTCAGGATAAACGAAGCATCCGTTTTGAGTTTACCTGTTTTCTTGGACTTAACAGGATTGAGCATAAACCGAATAACAGGAAGAACATCATCAGTACCTTTCCTTTTAGCGGAGAAAACCTCAAAGACCTTCACATCCTCACCTTCAGTTCTGTCGGATTTGCTTGTGTCGTGATAGAAGCGCACCGGATGTTTAATCTTTCCGAGGATGCCGTATTCACGAAGCGCGCCTATCACCTCTGCAACCTCAGTCTTCGAAAGGGCGATGATAATCGACTCATCCCAATCGAACTTAGTACCCCCATTTCCTCCCGCTTCTGCGAATTCAACGAACATTGTCTCCTGCGAAGCGGAAGGTCTAAACCTCACTGCTATTTTGTCTCTGAAAATTCCAGGCATAGTTTACCTCCTTGCTTAATTATCTACTCAATAGATACAATATATCTATGCTATATTCATAGCACATGTTCATACTTTCCATATCTCTGATTAAACTTCTCAAAAGCCTTACCAAATGCTATATCAGTCTCACTATCAGACTTGAGATACTTATCTTCAAGTTCACGAGCAGAGAGATTCAGGTCTTCAGGTGGAACATTCTTTTTGATGAGATATACATGCAAGTCCGTATAATCTCCCCAGCGCTTATCATATTTCTTTATGATCTTGTATTTTGCCTTTCCGGGAGTTTCAGCAACAACCAACTCGAAGCACATTTCATTATAGTGCATACCATCAGGAAGAAGAGGATCATTATATGTTCCCCATTCAAAACCAAAAACGGCATAGAGGTTAAGCGGGCGCTTCATTTTTCCTCCTTTCAATCAATTTCATCAAATAATGTCTTCTCAGGAATCTTTTTATCAGCAACAAGTATATACTGTTTTCCTTTTATAATCTTTTTGGCGCGCTTCATCCTCGTCCTGAGCCAATCAGCAAATGCCTTTGGATACTTTTGAACCCTGAAGAGAAATCCATAAAAATTCGGGTAACCATCAGAAGTATCAAGTATCCAAAGGAGATCCTCTGGATCAATGTCATACTGACGGCATAAGCGCGCCGGTCTTGAGTTCTTATGTATATTCTGAGGACGAACCATAAGGTTCTTATTCTTGAATAACTTTCTTACATAGTCCTCAATTGCTCTTATATTCGGATACATTTTTCATCACCTCCTTCACTTCAAAACTTCGAGAATTATAATATCCTCGTTATGAAGCCATTTTACATTGCCATCAGCTTCTCTTATGCATATATAAGTTCCAGATGGTGATACTTCAACTATAGATACCTCATATATACGGTCATCAAAAAACATCCCACTTTCTCTTTTCTTTATAAGTACTCTTTCTCCAATCAGTTTAACCGGATCAATTGAGAGTTCTTCTTGCATAGTACACCTCCTTAATAAATCACAATTCCATCTTTTCCATAACTGTCCATATTTGCTCTTTCAAGATCACTTATTATATCCTCAAGTTCTGATTCATCATAATCATCCGTAAAATAGAGAATATAATCTGCCGCAAGAGCCATTGCTTCTGGAATTGTGAGGCGCTCCCTCACGACGACTGCGGTCGTTGTATCACCAAACATCCCTCTACCTGAATAATCTTCAAGAATTTCGGCATTTTTATATCTAAGCACTTCTTCAAGAAACTCAGCGGTGGCGCGCTTCATCACATACCTCCTATAATCAAAGTTCCGCTTTCAATCACCATTTTCATCTCTTCCACAAGATTCTCAGATGGTTCTGATTCGAATGATGGAAGCGCCGCTGCTCCAAGTGGTATGAACGCAAGCACGCTTCCATCCTGCGCAAGTATAACAGAGATCATCTCATCTTCTTCTCCATCCCGTATAACTCTAAATACACGCACTATATTGTTCAATCTCATCATATCCTCCTATTTCTTTGTAAAATACACTCTCCTAAAGTACAACCCAAGAAACTCATCAAACTTCTCCCTCTCTGAAATCCGGTATACCTAATGACCGGATTTGTGAATATCACTGTGAACCTTATTCAATCTCCGAACGAAGTCATCGTGGTTTGTGTAATATAAGCGCACGCTTCCCTGACCGTTGTTGTAAGCATACAACTCTGTGAAATAATCACCAACATTTCTGATCTTTTCATAGTCCTGAAGTTCACGGCGCATAATTACCTCCTTTGTTTTGTTAAGTTTCTTATCTTTCTCTGCTCGGTTTCCCCTGCCGGGCACCACGACAGGGGACTACCGTAGGGCCGGTGCCGCCTATATCCGCGCGGATTATGAAGGAAACAAACATAGCCATCTATACCATGGATCATCATTATCATCTTTCATAAGCAAGTCATTTTCAACCTGTTCGTCGTATTCAATGTAATCATAAGATGAATCTGCAGGCCTGTCAACCTTATTCATTCTTTCCCTCCTTCATATACTTAATTCTTGCAACCTCTCCGAGTGTAAGCCATCTCGTGGGATGATGTTCATCAGTTGATTTCTTTGCCCGTTTAGTTTTATTCGTTTCATCTTTAGGAGTGAATTCACTTGTGTCAACGGACAGCCAGATGTAAGTATTAGGCCCGCGCCTAAACACTGGCACGACAACCTGACCGAGGTCAAATGCTATACCGGTGGGCGCTTCTTCATCCACCGTACCAACATAGAACAGATTGCCATCGGAGGCGCGCTTAAAATACACCTTCTCATCATCATCGGCGAGAAGCGCGCCCATACAACTGTAAAGATTCCTTCTAGTTTCTTTCTCTCTGACATACAGTGTTGCTTTCGCGATTTCATACATCATTCTATACCCTCCTTCTTTGTATTTGTGTTTACTCAAGCAATACAATAACTATATTCTTTTTCGTATTTTTAATTTTCCCTATTTTCCAAAAATAATTTACCACCAAATATCATCCAGAAGCATCTCTGCTTCTTCCTTATTTTCTTCTGCGATGAAATCCAAAACATCCGACAGCCTTCTTATACGATGAGAAAGCATTTTAAGATCGCCATCTTTTGCAACGGTAAACATTCCTTTTTCCTTAATCTTTTCTATTATATACTCCATCTTTTCCATTGCATTTTTAAGATGGCTGAGAACAGAGAGTTCTATTTCATAGTAAGTCATAGGTCTTTCTATTTCAAACTTCTTTTCATAGTTCATCTTTATCCTCCTATCAACCTTAATGTTAATAATAGACGAAGCCCGCCACAAAAGAAGCGGCGGGCTTCTACCAGAGGAGGTGATATGAGCCTAAGTTATGTTTACACAGCAAGAGCATATCTTGTTTCACCGCCACCGTGCACAAACCCATCTCCAACACCTCTCCAATATTCAAGGAGACACTTATTAGCAATAAACACACCAAGTTCTGCAAGTTCATCGGCGCTCAACTTACTTACAATTTCCGGCGGCAGTTTCTTGCAAATCTTCTCAAACTCATCTATATCAACACCTCTAACCCAAGGCTCATCATTCATCTTTGCAACTTCTATCCTTTTCACGGCCCTGTAGATTTTGATTCGGTTTTCATCCCTCATTTTCACCTCCTGTTTTCATATCTTTATAAACACCTTTCTGTAGATTTTGATCTGATTAGCCATTTTCTCTTCCCTCCATCAACTTTTCTAATCTTCTCACCTTCTTTCCAACTCATCCATATCTTTCCTGAAAAAATAACCAAATACACCAAATAACAAAAGGCTAACAGATATGCTCATGCCAAAAATATCCAACATTCTAGCCTCCTTCTTTATTTGCCGAATTTCTCATAAAGTTGTTCGATAGCATTGTCTATATCACCTTCATCCAGATCAAAATCACCAAATGGAGCTAAGTTCAATGAGATCATATCACCTAAGATTTTCAAGAAATCGTCCATTGAAGCGCCCGTTTCTTCGAGCACCTCCTCAATATTTGCTATTTGTTCGTTTGTAAACTCAACGCGAACTGGAATGAGAACTTCGTAAATGTTATTACTTCCTATCATCTTTACCTCCTTTCTTGTCCTTCTCCTTCCAAACCCAACATTTGTCTATATCACTCCAACCATTCAACTGAAGATCATCATCTTTTGTAAGATAATGCATTGTGAACATAAGCGCCGCTTCTTCAAATGTAAAATCCGGATATTTTTTTCCTATTTTCCGTAAATACTCAAACATCTGCTCAAGTATAAACAGGTTAGCAATATGATTGGGATATGTCTGCACAAGAAACGCATCGCTTATTATAAGCACTTCAATAAGATCTGACAGTGTTGATATCCAATAGCGCTCCGAAATATTCGAGAGAACTTCCGAAAGATCACTTTCATTTTCAATTCTTTTCACACTGTCGTAATTCAATTTGTAGTAATCTTCCTTTGTAATATAATAGTCTCCAACACGGGGGCGCCACTTCATATTGAGGTTAAATGAATCAGCACACATATCTATATACCTTTCTGTCATCCAGGGTTTTCTTACACTCATATTGTCCTCCTCTATATTATTCAATCTAACTCCAACAACGAACGAATTCTTCGAATTTCATTTTCAACTTCTTCGAGTCGTTTGGCGAGAGAAGCGCGCTCCACTATCCTCTCCGCAATTTTCAAGGGGTGATCATAATTTTCCTCATCACTAGCATGCCATAAACTATCCTTGAACTCGAATAAAAATGTTTCAACCATCCCTCTCTTGGCTTCCTCAATAGATGACTCATCAGCATCAATAGTTAGAGTTTTGATTATTTGTTCTGCATCGAGGCGCGCCTCTGCTGGATAAGATGTCCTTTTTATCCACTCATCAAGATAACGATTTGCTAAAATATACTCCGGATTAAGCATAACAATATCTGGCCCGGCTTCTGCTTCCAACATAATTGAATCTCGAATACTTTTGTCATTCCACATTTGTTTCATTCTTTGATACATCTTCTCCCTGTCTATGTTGAAGTATTCAGAGGCGCCCGCTTCCTTCCATTCCGTAAGCTTCTCTTTGTATAACTTCCTATCGATATTTTCCCAAATAAGATCTGTCATAGTTTCCACTTCGTTCATTTTCACCTCCTTCTATTCATTAACTATTTCTTCCGCAACTTCGTACAATGGATTCCTACCACATACAACACCTTCATCCCAAAATCCATCATCCATCTCATCAAGAAGCACGCCTATTATAACGCGCTTAACCTTATCCACAAAGAACATATTATCATCGCCAATTTCAATTCCAGACTTCCTGATTATGTATTCAGTATCGCGTTCCGCTTCGGTATGAAGCGCGCTTCTCTCAACATAATCCTCAATATACTTTTCCGTAAGGCAAAATGCAGCATCACCAGTCTGTCTGTAAATTCTCGCGCCAAGTATTTCGCTGTGAACTTCACCGTTAAGCCACAGGTTTTGCATATAAGCGCGCGCTTCATTCAAATCGATATTGTGGAAGAGGCGCGCTCCTCTCTCCCTCCACTCGGCGCGCTTCTCCTCATAAACTCTTCCATCAATCTTCTCCCAAACGGCATTTTCTATCGACCTGATTCTCTCCACAGGCTCGATAATCTCTTTTACTCTTTCTGTCCATTCCATGCTATTTACCTCCTTTTTGTTTCCAATATTTCTCTCTAATTTTATTCAAAGTTGTCTTCAAGATATAATTGCGATAACTGTTGCAATCCGCGTTCACAAGCATTCTGACCAAATCACGGCGGTCTAACAAGAACGGTGCAACGCGTTCAGCGATGTCGTTTTCGGTGAGAAGCGCGCGCCTCACTGCTTCCTTTGCAAGACCAAAATAATCAAAGCGCTCCAACACCTGAACACCATGATAGTCGTATTCCTCATACCACACATCTCCATCGCCTTCAACACACACACCTCTTCGCACGATATCAACATGTCCTTCATAGGCGCGCTTCTCAATCCACTTCAATATACTTAGCAAGTGCTGATCTTCAAGTTCATTATAAGGTATTTCTCTTCCATCACCTGTACGCCAAACTTTCTTCTTACTTACACAACCCATTATATACCTCCTTCTTTGGCTAAACAAAGTTCTTTTGGGGTGGAGGGAATCGAACCCTCGACCACCGGCTTAAAAGGCCGTTGCTCTACCACTGAGCTACACCCCAATACAAGTTACTACCTGTCAAGTTCAATTTCCTTCGATGTCTCCAGCGCGCCTATAAGCGACCATAACGCTTCCATCGGCGTGCTTCCATCCCCAGCAAGACAAACTTTATTGTTATCACTATCCACTTCAGCGTACCAACAACAGTCATCATCATTCCAAAAGATTCTTATATCATGTTCTTTCATATATTTTCCAATCTTCGTTTCATCGTATGAATATCCTTTCAGATACCTTATAAGTACATCCATAAGACTGACATTTGAATCATACTCGATTCCCGTGGTCGTTCCATCATCGAAGCGCGCCCACCAAATCCTGCGACTGTCATCAGGTTCGAATTCAGCAGAGAAATTCCGTCCATTGTAGCACCCCTCAAATATATATCTACCGAGGTCATCTTTGTAAACGAAGAGGCGCGCTTCATCTCTACACTTCAGTCCGTCAAGAAACTTCCTGCACTCGAAGAACAACCACATCTGATCAAACTCAATAAGGTCAACATATGTTTCAACCTTTTGATAAATACCCTTCTTTTCTGCACTGATCAAAAGACTTCTTTCATCCATTCAAACCTCCTTGACTGATTTTATTTTCCCTATTTTCCGAAAAAGAGGCGCGCCTCTTCACTCAATATCTCTTATGTAACCGTAAGTACATAATTCCAATTTTATACCATTTCTGTAACCATCATCAATAGACTGCACAATCTCTTCTACAATCCTATCATCATCCCATATTACTTTTAGAACATGTATTAGTGTCTTCAACCAATCAGGTCCACCACATTCATTAATAGCAGTGTGAATAATATCTTCTTCGTTACCAATCTGAGATATCTTTTCACCAATTTCATCTTTTACTCGTCTGAAATCATCTATCGCTTTACATTGTGCCATAATGAACAATCTTTTGGAGAATTCTTCTTTCAAGTATTCCTTATCCATTTCAATATCGACATCCTTATCCTCTTCCATAAGGCGCGCTACTATTCCTTCAATCCTCTTTATAATCTTACTATTTTCTTTTTCTCTTTCACTTTCGCTTGGCTCAAGTGCTTTTGCCAAGCGAATGGGCATCCAAGAAGATTCGCTATTAATATCAGCAAGAGGGCGCTCAACACAACTAATCATTTCAAAATCAACACTATCATCATCACCAAGCCGGAGTTTTGTCATGAGGATATTTTCAATTTCTTCCCTGAGAAACTTTGACTCATCCATATCAAAGCAGAGAATTCTATGTTCCAAAGGGTCGTAAGTAAGAGTTCGACCGGAACAAGTTGTATAAAATATAGTTTCATTACCGTTGACTTTTGCTATACCAATATTGGCGCAACCATAATCAAGCTCTACTTCATCTTCAGCAAAACTTTTTGCGGTATTAACTATGTCATTCCTCCAAGATATGAATCCAATGACGCCATCGAAGTCCGAAAATTTGCATTTTGCCCAAAGCATCTTATCCCTCCTTTCTTCTGAATTTTATTATATAATCATCTCTTCCACCGAAGGAATCCTTCCTTCTTTCTTCCCGATGTAAATCATAAACTCATCGGGATGGTTGTCAAGCCAATTGATGAGCGCGCGCCTATCCCTACCCCATCGGGGGCGCCTCTCAAAAATCCCTAACACAATTGCATTCCTAAATTTGCTATCCCAGTTTCTCCAGATTTCATCCATTTCATCATCATCAAATAAGTACCCAAATTCTTCCTTAAACTCATCAAAAAGCCGCGCTCCCATTCCACACCTCCTTTGTTTTAATTTTGTTTATCTTCTTATTCATCTTTCTCACCATCATCCTCATCTCTCTCCAACAGAATCTGAACTGGTTCTGGAAGGTCCTCGAATGCGTATCCATCTCCATCATATACCAAACCTGCACGACATCCTGCAATCATTTGCGCTTCTTTTACCACATCTGTTTCTGCAGTAAATGGCACGGCTATCCGATAGAGATCGCCAGACTCATCCCAGTACTCCCGACGAAGATAATCCAAATTATTTGAAGCATATGAAGCATTGATAATTCGCGGCGGCTTACCCCAAAGAGAATAATATGCATCGATATACAAGTGTGCAAGAGAAATGAAATCATCAAGGTTGTTATGTTCCATTACATCTCTTTCCTCTACACAGATAGTTACCCCACGATACTTGCCTATTTCTATCAATTCCTCTTCACTATTGAAAGGACCTCTCCATACCACCTTTTTCATCTTATACCTCCTTTCAAAGTTTCTTCAATTTCAATCCTCTGCCGCGCTTCCTCAAACCTCTTCTCCATCTCAACTATCTTCATCATTGCAACTTACCTCCTTTTTGTAAATTTTTTCTAACTTTTCTATCCTCTTTTCCAACTTTTCGATTTGCCTATCGTGAATAAAGAATCCCAACCAATAGGCAACTATAATCCCGATTGCATAAATTATAAAAGTTGAATCTGCTGTCATTTTATCCTCCTTTCTTCCCTTCAACTACTATGCTTCTTCTACAGTATCTCCCATGAGATACTTCCTCAGGAGGCGCGCTTCAACCACTCTTCAATCTCTCCCATAGCCCACTCATGCAACTTCGTACCTTCTTTTATCTTTGCATTCGTTTCAGTGTATCCACTATCAGCATATCCTGCTATGTAAATAGCATAAGGCGTAACCTCGATACAGATACCTTCACCATACTTAACCGGGTTTTTTTCAAGGGCTGATGGGACCAATGGAAGCGCGCTTCCATACTTAACTGACCTTGTCTTCGATATTACTTTAAACACCTTATCATAGATGCTCTTGCACTTTTTCTCATCTGACACTTTCATACCTCCCTCAATAGTTCGGGATTGTCATAGATGTTACCGATGACTTCAAGATCTTCATATTCGGCTTGGAAATAACCTGTTTGTTCTTCAGCGTGACAATGTAAGTGTGAATGATATCCTTGTGGGCTTTCTGAGAAATACCAATTAGATAGATATGATTCAAATGGAAAATCGGCTACACCATCAATGTAAAATCCACCCTCTTTGAACTTTATGAGTCCTCTTAATTTTTCTATAGATGTATCTTCAACCCGCCCCCAAAGAGTGGTTCCTTCTTTTCTAACTCTTAGAAATTCAACAATATCCCCCTCATATATTTCCCACTTGTTCTTGTCCTTGAGCCCGGAGTATTGTCCTACTGTTTCGGGGTCAACCTCATACCAACGAAGGGAGATTTCGTCATAAATAAATACAGTTCCGCCCTTGTTTATTCTGATACCACTACCTTTTACCCATTCTCCATTATCCAACCGTTTCCCACGAAATTTAATCTCTCTCATCTATCACCTCCTTATCTTGCATTCATATGGTCTGTTGTTCTCATACCACAAACACACTTCTTGCACCAATCCGAGGCAGAAAAGCGCGCTTCCCACATACCACTTGAGGCGCGCCCACACCTCTCTTACCCTTCTTCTCATATTTACTCCTCGCCTTTCACTCATTATGCGCCTCCTTAAAATTTATTATTTGCACGGCGCTTCCGTCATCCAATTCCTCAAGATAATTTAAGATGGTTGCTTTTCGGGACGGGATAAAATCTTTTAATTCGCAGAATTTCTCATTTATTATATCCCATCCCTTTGTGCAATAGCCTCTCCAGTCAAAATTTTCGCAAACCTCACAATATCTTTTGTGAGGAATATCGTTTCTGCGTTCCATATATACCTCCTAATTTACCTTCTTATCTTCTTCTTCCACAATGGGGCGCGCTTCCCCCATCTCAATCATCACATTTTCATTATCACGCCATTCAATTACTATGCTTCTTTCACAACTCATCTTCTTACCTCCTTTTGTTTTTTGCTTATTTTCCCTATTTTCCTGGATTTTCGCCCGAAGACGGGCGGCGCTTCCCAACCACCTTCCTTATAATACTATGAATTACAAAACCCAACCCATACCCAATAACAAATCCTACGATAGATACTACAAGTGCCATCATATCCATACTACACTACCTCCTTCTTGCTTCTTATATCCTTGCTTTTTTGCTTTTCTACCACGCGCACTTCGGCGCGCTTATTTTTCCCTATTTTCCCAAAGCCTAACCCTGTTACCAGCAGGGTTAGAAGTTTTGTAGCAAGACTTAAATTTACGAAGTTTTTTTATTATTTGATAGCTATTTATTTTCACTTCGAGGCGCGCTTCTCAACCATTCCACAATAGGATACGGTTGGTCAATATAGACAGCTTTTCCACCATGACCTTCAAGTCTCTTCACGAGTTTATCAGGAAACTTAAGCCTGATAATGATACACCTCCCAGTCTGCTTACTGAAGCGCTCCGCCTCCTTAATATCTATCCAAGCCCGAACCGGCGGGCTTATAACTCCACTCCTCATATATTTCATAAACTTCTTATAAGATGTTACATGATAAACAACCATTGTATATCACCTCCTTCATCTACATTTCCACCTTATTTTCACCTTTCTTCATTCTGCCAACACACGGGGCTAATCGAGCCGGTAACCCCTTGTCTCCCAACGACTTACGAGGATTCCTTTAAGTTATTGCAGGACAATAACTTACATAATAACTCTAAGTCATTGTCTTTCAACGACTTACCTTCCTGTCTATTCGCATTTCTCTTATATATACCTTATATATAGGGGCGCAACCACGCGCCCCCACTTTTCACCACTTTTCCACACTTCTTTCCACACCTTCCACCACGCTACACTCCAGGCCTCCAACCCGCGCTTACCTTCACCGCCCAATACGCCCTCTCAATCTCTTCCTCATTCAGACCCTGACCTCGCAAGTATCCCTTTATCAACTCCTCGTGAGACGGTAACGGAACTATATCAACTTCCTCTGCAGTCTTATCAGGTCTCCAGCGAATCATACGAGGTGCCCTTAGCGCTTCTTTATTCAACGCTTGCGCTTTCACTTCAATAACCTTCCCAATGTACTCTTCGGGGTGCTTCATCATATTATACCTCTCCTCGTCAGTGAACCCAGACCCAACCGCAGCAACAACATTACCAGTCGCATCAGCAACAAGAACTTTACCTGCTGCATTACTATACTTACCGGTTCCCGGAAGAATGTCAACGATTTTCAGGTCGAAGGTCATCGTCTTCTTCATCTTGATCCACTCATAAGCGCGCGCTGGTTCATCCGGGAGTTTCACCACAATGCCTTCGCCAAGCGGAAAGTCATAGGAGTCGGTAATATGCTTGTAGAACTTATAGATTTCATCTGGATTACCGATGGCGACTTCTGGGACGGAGAAGATAAGCGCGCTTTTTGGGTGAGGCGCGCTTCTTTTTCCATAGCGCGCTTCATTCAGAGACCTTACGAACTCCGTGTAAAACTTCCTTCGTTCAGTATACTTCATCGGCGAGGCGAAGAAGCGCCCGTCGACGGTTGAGCCCTCGTAGTCGAAGACCATCATCCTTATCAATCCTATCTTCTGCTGAGTCGTTGCTGCTTTATCTGCATTAGAGTTCAGGATACCGGAGAGAGTAGTAACGCCATCAGGATGCCAAAGTTCAGCGCGGAAGACTTTACCGACGAAGTCTGGTTCAACGAATGTGAAGACCATATGCCTAACATTACCTTCTCTGTGGATTGGATGGCCTTCTTTGCTGTATCTTCGACTGATCATAGACAGGGTCACAGGAATCTTTCCTTTGAGGTCGATGTTTCCATAGTGTTTGAATGCATACTGGAGTGCTATTACTTTCTCTGGGTCGAGAAGCGCGCTTCCGGGGATTTCGGAAGCGGGGCCCACAGTGTACGGTGGAACATCCGGGTGGTTCTTGTCAGCGACCTTGAAGGCGGTGCTTCTGATCTTCCGAACGATGTATTCGGCTTTGGAGAGAAGCGGCGCTTCAGTCTGAATATACTTGGACACATCCGGATCATCTTTGAGCAAGCCGGGAGAGTTAACAACAACGATGAAGTTAGCGCCGTCGACTTTTTGTTCGCCTATGAGAGTAGCATTCGGGTCGTTAATCTTCTCGTGTATCTGGTCAGGAGGGACATCAGTGTATTTTGGTCTTGGAAGCCAGAGGGACTGGAATGCTGGAGTTCTGATAGCGCGCCAGACTTCGGCGCCGGATGGGGATGTCTTCGGGAACTTGATGAAGGTCCATTCACCGGACCAGGGAGATTCGTTGTATGGAGTGTAAACGTGAAGCGCGCCTAGTCGCTTGGACCAGATGATACCGGGGCTTTGGTATTCGATTGTCTGGAGGCCCGCGCCGTATTGACCTTCCGGGATCTTACCTTCAAAGTTTTCGTATTTGATTTTGTGGTCATTGGATCTGATGACATTAGTGGTGAATTTCTTTGTAGGTGGTTTACCGTCCTGGGACCAGTGGGCAGGTGGGCGCTTCTTGAAGACGAAGGAGATGAGGCGCCGCCGATGGCGGAATCTGAAATCCCAATGCAGTCCTGCTTTCTTGGCTTCGTGGCGCTGAACTGTGACGACGGTTGGGCGAGGTCTGAAGGATTTGTTAAGTTTGATATTCTTGTTAAACATAGCGGAGAGCGGGCGCTTCGCGATGTGGGATACGGCGGGAAGTCCCGTTGTGAAGATGGTGCGGGCGAGGCCTTTGCCAAGCGCATATAGAAGCGCCTGTAATTTCATCTTGACCTCCTTGCTTCTTGCTGATATACTTATATGTTTATATGACTACGCTGCATATGTTACCTCGCCGTGCTTGATTTTGTATTCTTCGTAATAGTACCATATCCAGTACATCGCGTCGACGATGAGGAAGCCCGCGCCGAGGACGGCGAGGATATCCTCGACGAGCGGGAAAAAGAATGCGATTGAGCCTATGGCGATGGAAGCGGCGATGACGCCTGCGGTGGAAACGGGTGTGGAAGAGGCGGGCTTAATTATGTGAGAGAGACCGATGATGGAGAAGATAATCTTTACGAGGGGGTTACTGAATGTAAAAGTTGTAGCGATGAAGGCGGGGATGTAGATGGAGTAGAAGCGCGCCCATCCAAACTTCTTCGCCAGTATATCTTGTTGTTTCCACGGATCGAAGTTGAGGCGCGGCGTAAATCGCTTGATGAGTTGCCAAGCGGAGTGAAGCGCGCCTCTTGCTGTTGCTGGAATTTTCCGCCAGATTTTGATGGCATTCTGGCGGATTTTTGCAGCATTTCGCTGCATTTTGGCGACATACTGTTGCATCTTTTCTTTAATTTTCATCATTTCACCTCCTTGCTAAGTGGTTTACAAATTCCATATTTTCCCGATAAAATGCATTTCTTGCAACCCATTGTGTTTCAATGGTATCACTACTTCAAATACTTGACAACTTCCAATAGCGAAACTGATAAAATTGGACACTTCATCAAATCATCAATTCTGTGTAACCTGTTGTTGTCGAATGAGTTGCTGGAAATTCACTTGACAGAGTGTATGAAATTCTTTCAGAGACATTTTCTGCGTAAGCTCTGGTTGCACAATGAGTTGCAAAGTCAAATACTTGACAAGTGCTAATAAGCGGAAATGATAAAATTTAAATGGTAGTTAAAGAAGGATGAAGATAGTGAGGCATGCAACGGCAAGAACAGGATGGATGTGGAGCAGTTGAACCATTGCAAAATACAGTGATGCGGAGAGGGCGAATGTTGTGAGGATGAAGAGGCACGCGTTTCCGAATGTGAATTCTTTCTCAATAACTTTGAGCAAGAGTTTACGCAGCGCAAATGATGCTGCGATGGAAGCAATGAGGATAATAATTGGGACTAACATAGTTAATCACCTCCTTTCTTCATATCTTTTTTACCTTGTGAATAAAAAGGGCGAGGCGCGCCTCTTGGCACCTCGCCCTGAGTTATCAACGACCATCAAAGCGGCAGGTCGCTATCCGCTTCGACCTCCACATCTTCCGCATCCTCGCCGAGGAACTGCTCGAGAATGCTGTCAGCACGGTTAGTT
>Ga0190313_1000199_pt1 | contig 38172 bp, 31 predicted proteins | sample 4870071011_MG_FD_169989 | JGI IMG/M metagenome (GOLD analysis project Ga0190313, IMG submission 169989) | Hydrothermal vent sediment bacterial communities from Southern Trench, Guaymas Basin, Mexico - 4870-07-10-11_MG | ecosystem: Environmental > Aquatic > Marine > Hydrothermal vents > Sediment ... | reverse complement strand
TCTCTGGCTCGAAATGGGTGAAACTCCTTCCGAAGCTTTTCTTAGAAAAGCTCCTAAAGAGTCCCTATTGGGACTCTTTTTCTCAATTTCAAAAAAGAATGAAAAAGGAGGAATTAGCGATGTGTTTAAGTAAGCGAAAAAATAACTGTACTCAACACCACAGGCGAAGGAAGATAGAAAAATTGGAAAAAAAGTTAAAAGGAGTCTATAAGGGAGTTCAGGGTCCTGCTGGGGCGCATGGCAGCCGATGCAAGTTCGTCGTCGGGTTTGTAGTATCCGCCCACATCCTGAGGCCTTCCCTGCGTGGCATTCATCTCTTCCAGTATCCTTTCCACGTTCTCTTCCAGCGCATCAGCCAGTGGCGAGAACTCATCGGCCAGCTCCCGGTCCTTCTCCTGCTCCGCCATTGCCCTTGCCCAGTACATTGTAAGATAGAACTGGGAGCCTCTGGTATCCAGCTCATGTACCTTTCTGGAAGGAGACCTGTTGTTGAACAGATACTTCTCCGTCGCCCGGTCAAGTGCATCGGCCAGGACGGAGGCCCGTTCATTCCCTGTCCTTCTCGCATAGTGCTTGAGAGACACGGGAATGGCCAGGAACTCTCCGAGCGAGTCCCATCTGAGATGCCCCTCTTTGAGGAACTGCTGCACATGTTTGGGTGCGGACCCGCCGGCACCGGTTTCGAACAGACCTCCGCCGTTCATCAGCGGGACTATGGATAGCATCCTGGCGCTCGTCCCCACCTCTATTATCGGGAACAGGTCTGTGAGATAGTCCCTCAGCACATTTCCGGTCACGGATATCGTGTTCTCGCCCCTACGCATCCGTTCCACTGAGAATTTCGTGGCCTCGACCGGCGACATCACCCGGATATCCAGTCCATCGCTGTCGTGTTCCGGGAGGTACATGTCCAGCTTCTTGAGGAGCTCAGCATCGTGTGCTCTGCCCCTGTCCAGCCAGAAAACCGTGGGCCAGCCCGTTTCCCTTGCCCTTGAAACAGCGAGCTTGACCCAGTCCTTTATCGCATCATCCTTCGTCTGGCAGCCTCTCCATATGTCGCCTTTTTTCACGCTGTGCTCCATGAGCACCTTTCCGGATGCTGCCACGACCCTGACGGTCCCGTCCTCTGGTATCTCGAATGTCTTGTCGTGGGAGCCGTATTCTTCGGCCTTCTTCGCCATGAGCCCGACATTAGGTATCGTGCCGATGGTCTTCGGGTCGAAGGCACCGTTTCTCTTGCAGTCCTCAACAACGACATCGTATACGCCGGAGTAGCTGCTGTCCGGTATCACGAACTTGGTATCATGGGGTTTTCCGTCAGGGCCCCACATCTGCCCCCCTGTTTTTATGGCCGCAGGCATGGATGCGTCGATTATCACCAGGTTCGGCATATGGAGGTTTGTTATCCCCCTATCGGAATCCACCATGGCCAGTTTCGGTCTCTTCTCATAGCAGGCCTCTATGTCCCTCTCTATCTCCTTTCTCTTCTCCTCGGGGAGATCTTTTATCCTCTCGTAGAGCACTCCGAGACCGTTGTTGGGATCCACACCGAGTCTGGCAAATGTCTCCGCATGCTTCTCAAACACCTCTCTGAAATAGGTGGACACCACATGCCCGAAGATTATCGGGTCAGAGACCTTCATCATCGTAGCTTTCAGATGGACAGAGAAAAGCACATCCTTCCGGAGCGCATCGTCCACTTCTTCACTCAGGAACTTCCTCAGCTCCTGCACATCCATGAATGAGCCGTCGAAGACCTCTCCCGGCAGGAGCGGCATCCGTTCCTTTAGAACCACCACATCCCCGGCATCGGTAACAAGCTCTATTCTGGCATCCCCGGCATCTTCAGGGGATAGGGTTACGGACTTCTCGTTGTGCATGAGGTCTCCGCTCTTCATGGTCGCCACATGGGACCTCGAATCATCCGGCCAGTCCTTCACCGGCGGCGGGTTCTTCCTCGCAAAGTTCTTCACCGGTGTCGGAACCCTCCTGTCCGAGTTGCCCTCTCTCAGGACGGGATTCACGGCGCTCCCTTTTATCCTGTCGAATCTCGCCCTTATCTCCCGTTCCTCATCGTTCTTCGGTTCCTCAGGGTAGTCCGGTATCCCGTATCCCTTCTCCTGCAGTTCCTTCACGGCTTCCATTATCTGCGGTATGGACGCACTTATGCACGGCAGCTTTATCACATTGGCTTCCGGCCTTTTCACGAGCTCTCCGAGGTATGCCAGGTCGTCGCTCTGCCTCTGCTCTTCATCAAGATAGTCGGGGAAGGCGGCTATTATCCTTCCCGCAAGGGATATGTCCCTCATCTCGAATTTCACACCTGTTTTGGAGGCGAAGGCCTTTATCACCGGAAAGAAGGAGTAGGTGGCCAGAGCAGGGGCCTCGTCCACCTTTGTGTAGATTATCTTCTCCTCTGGCATAGGGTTCACTCACCCCAGTATTTCAGAGCCTCTTCCTCATCGGGCAGCATGTAGAGGACATCGTCCCACGGATGCCTGTACAGAGGCTGATTCAGCCTCTTCTGGTCAAGGAAGTGGCCCACCATACCTATGCTCCTTCCTATGATGAATATGGCGTTCAGGGTTCCGATGTCTATTATCTCGTCTATCTCCTCATCGGAGTATATCCCTGTGGAGCGCAGGATGTCCACGAAGAGTATGCCTATGCACCCGTCAACATTCAGTATCAGGTTGTTCTTCTTAGCCGTCGTGACCTTCTCCACCTCGAGTGCATAGTCCAGAAGGTCGTGCTTGGGCAGGTTCTTGAAGGCCCATTCCTTCATCAGTATGACCCTCATGTCCGGGTTCTGAACGCTCTTCACCCTGTGACCTATGCCCTGTATCTTCACCTTCTTCGCTTTCATGGTGTCCACGAACTCTTTCGGTGTCTGACCCTTATCGAAGGCATCCTTGAACATGCGGGCCGCTCCGTCGAGCGCCCCTCCGAACCTCGGCCCTATTGTGAGCACACCGGAAGCCAGGGCTGCGGTAAGGTCCTTCCCTGCCCTCGCAGTTATTATCGCATTGTGCGCTCCGCTGACACAGGGGCCGTGGTCCGCAGTTATCTTCAGGGCCAGTTCGAAGAACTCGGCGACATATCTCGGAAGCCTCTTCTTGAACCATAGGAGGGATATGACATCCCCGACACCGTACCCTTCCTTTATCACCTTGCTTATGGGCACTCCTGCATAGAGGAGCTCCTCTCCGCTGTCGTCGGATATTGTGCATACGACATTGCTCGGTTTCCTCATCTTTTTCGGATTGTATTCCACAGGCATCTCAGGGGGTTCCACTTCAGGTTTCTCTTCTATTACTCCCTTGGATCTCAGGTCCTCGTAGACCTCCCTTATCTTCTCGCCGAAGCTGTCGTAGGAATCGGGCACGAAAGCGCCTGCCTCGCGGAGCGCTCTGTTCTTGGCATCGGCGGTCTCCTCCTCTCCTCTTGCCATGGCTCCGGCATGCCCGAACTGCACCTCACTGGGGAACACCTTGGCGCATGTTCCGGTCACCCATGCCACCAGAGGCTTCTTTATCTTCCCTTCCTTTATTGCGGATGCTATCCTGTACTCTTCCTTTCCACCGACCTCTCCGAGGACGACCATCATCTTTATCTCAGGATTGGCCTCGTACCTCAGCAGGTGCTCCAGAAGGGTGCTTCCTGGATATTTGTCCCCGCCTATCGCTATGCCTTCGTACACTCCGTCGGTATTCCTCGCTATCACATTGGCCATCTCGTTGAGCATACCGCCGCTCTTTGAGACGAAGCCCACGCTCCCGGGTCGGTACAGCTTGGCCATTATGAGATTGGAGACCGCACCGCCAGCATTTCCTATCTTGAAGGCACCTGCTACGAAGCCTCCAACGGTGGCAGGCCCTATTATCCATTTGCCCATCTTCTTTCTCATGGCTATGAGCTTTCTGGTATCCCTTTCAGGCAGCCCCTCGGCTATTATGACGACAGTCCTTATGGTGGGCATCTCCAGGGCTTCCACGGTGACCTCGTACGCCGACCTGAAGGATGCGAAGTTTATCAGTACATCCGATTCAGGGAATTTCTCGGTGGCCACCTGCAGGCTGTTATACACGGGTATCAGTATCTCCTTCCTTCCGAAGAAGACCTTCATGAAGGTCTTTTTCGCTCCCGTGGGATTCACCACGCAGGACACGGAGGGCTTTTCCCTGCGTGAGAGGTAGTCGAAGTCCAGCATCCTCTGGACGGCCTTCTGCTGGTTTCCATACACTATGGCCGTCGTCTCCCTGTCGAACAGGACATAGTCGGGTCTTTCCATATCATTCACCTCCTTTCAGCATCTCAGATGCCTTTCTCACAGGGGTGGTCATGTGCATCTCAGGCCCACCGACATCCATATCGAGCCCGAGGCGCTCCGCGGCCTCCTTTATTCTGGCCAGACCCACCTTGTAGTTCGGCCCTCCCCTGCGCACATATATCTTTATGTTGTTCTCCTTTATCTTGTCCGCATACTCCTCGAGCGCCTGGATTATCCCATCGAATGTCTTGGCGACATCCGTGAAGTTCGCTATGCCTCCGCCGATTATGAGAACCTTGCCTCTCGGGTCCTTTTCCCGGGTCATCAGGTCAAGTATGGTCTTGGCATACTCTCTGGTCTCATCGGTGGACGGATTGCCGCTGTATTCTCCGTAGTTCGCCAGCTCATCTCCCAGGCCGAGGTCCACGACCGTGTCCGCATATATGACCGAGGCACCGCCACCTGCTACCATAGTCCATACCCTACCTTTCGGGTTCAATATGGTCAGTTTCAGGGAGGCCCCGCTCTTCTCGTCCAGGCTCTTTATGTACTCTTCTTCAGGCCTGCTCGTCCTTCCGAAGGGTGCGGGAAACTCTATGTCGCCCCACTTATCGGCACACACGAAGGCTGCCGTATCATCCAAGCGGGCCTTGATGTCCAGGGGCACCACGGAATCTCCGACTATCACAAGCGGGTTGAACTCCAGGGAGCCGAAGTGAAGGTCGGCGTAGAACTTCATTATCGCTCTGATGAACTCTGCCATAGTTTCAAGCTCATCGCCGGATAGCTGATCGGAGAGTGGGGTTCTGAAATCGAATTTGTCCAGGTCCGAGTCTATGGGAACGTCGATGGTTATCAGGCTATCTCTGTTGGACTCTATGTCCACACCGCCGGCTGTGGAGAAATATATCCTGTCACCCTCGAGGTAGCCGTTTATGGAGAGGAAATACTCGTCTTTCTCCTCATGAGGTATCATGGGCTCTATCAGGAAATGGTCCAGAACACCCTTTATGCCCTCGTCCGTCGGGTTGCCATTTGCGTCAAAGCTGCGATGGACGACGGTCTCCTTTCCCATCCTCTCCTTTATCCATTCCTTCACGGCAGGGTAGTCCGCATTCACCAGAAGCAGTCCGTTCTTTCCCCTTTTCCCGAAGAGCTGATCCGGCTTCGCCACCAGTTTCTCCTCGTTCAGCCAGGGGTGCTCCTCAGGGAGCCTGTCCAGGTCGGTCTCCGGCGTCACAGGCACCAACCTGCCGTGGTAGCTGAACCTTCCTCCCGAATATTCCGGAAGGTATCTGGCCAGCATCCTCTTGGCATCATACTCTCTTATTGCTCTTTGTGCCATCTTATCCTCTCCTTTTTTACTCCATTTTTTTCTTCACCCAGGGAAGCTTTCCTCCGGCCTTCAGTATCTCGGCATCCTGCTCGGAAAGCGCGTGGGTGAGCTCCATCTCGGTTCCTTTGGTGATGTTCTTCAACTTTACACCGCCTTTCAGGTCACCTATCTCCAGTTCCAGCACATCTCCTTGTTCTATACTGTCATAGTCGGCGGGGTCCACGAATGTCAGCGGTACTATTCCGAAGTTTATCAGGTTGGCCAGGTGTATCCTCGCGAAGGATTTCACTATGACCGCTTTGACTCCCAGGTACTTGGGTGCAAGGGCCGCGTGCTCCCTGCTGCTGCCCTGTCCGTAGTTCTCGCCCCCTATTATGAATCCGCCGCCCTTCTGCAGGGCCCTCTCCGGGAATTCCGGATCTATGACCTCGAAGACATGCTTGGATATCTCGGGTATGTTACTTCTAAGGGGAAGTATCTTCGCACCGGCCGGCATGATGTGGTCGGTTGTTATGTTGTCCTCCACCTTTATCAGAACCTCTCCTTCCAGTTTATCGGGCAGGGGCGGGAAGTCCGGCAGAGGCTTTATGTTCGGGCCCCTGCTTATCTCCACCTTCCTCGCTTCTTCGGATGGAAGCGGCGGGAGGAACATATTGTCTATTATGAAGAATCTGTCCGGCAGCTCTATCTTTGGATACTCGCCGAGCTCCCGGGGGTCGGTGAGCGCGCCTTTTATCGCGGTTGCCGCGGCCACCTCCGGGCTCACAAGGAGCACCTGCGCATCCTTCGTCCCGCTCCTTCCGAGGAAGTTTCTATTGAACGTCCGTATTGAAACGGCTCCGGATGGCGGTGCGGCACCCATGCCTATGCACGGGCCACATGCGTTCTCCAGTATGCGCGCTCCCGCCTCGACTAGGTACTTCATCTCTCCAGTGTCTATCAGGTGCTCCACGACCTGCCTTGAACCGGGGCTTATCGTCAGGTGAAGGTTCTCCGCAACTGTGTTCCCTTTCAGGATGTTCGCCACTATCTTCAGGTCTCTCAGTGACGAGTTCGTGCATGAGCCTATGGAGACCTGCTGCACCTCCATGCCCGCCACCTCGCTGACGGGTTTCACATTTCCGGGGCTGTGCGGGAGGGCCGCGAGAGGCTCAAGCTCACCGAGGCCTATCTCCATTACCTCGTCGTACTCCGCACCTTCGTCGGCGCTCAGAGGCACCCACTGGTCGCCCCGCCCCTGAGCCTCCATGAAGGCCTTCGTGACCTCATCACTCGGGAATATGCTGGTCGTACATCCGGTCTCGGTTCCCATGTTGGTAATGGTGGCCCTCTCGGGCACGCTCAGGCTCTTCACTCCCGGGCCGAAATATTCCAGGACATAGCCGACACCACCCTTCACATCTATGCGCCTCAGGACCTCCAGTATGACATCCTTGGCGGACACCCAGTCAGGAAGCTTTCCGGTCAGCTTTATCCCCATGACCTTCGGGTATTTTATCCGGAATGGCATGCCCGCCATCGCAACGGCCACATCGAGTCCGCCGGCACCCATGGCGAAGGCACCTATTCCCCCCGCTGTCGGTGTATGGCTGTCGCTCCCTATCAAAGTCTTCCCCGGAACCGCGAAACGCTCCAGATGTAGCTGGTGGCATATCCCGTTTCCCGGCCTCGAGAAATAGAGCCCGTATCGCTTTGCAATGGATTGCAGGTATCTGTGGTCGTCCGCATTCCTGAAGTCCGTCTGCAGGGTGTTGTGGTCCACATAGCTCACGCTGAGCTCCGTTCTTACCCGGTCGATGCCCATGGCCTCGAACTGAAGGTATGCCATGGTCCCTGTCGCGTCCTGTGTGAGCGTCTGGTCAATCTTTATGCTCACATCACTGCCTGTCTCCATCCTTCCCTCAACCACATGGGTTTCGATTATTTTTTCCACGAGGTTTTTTTTCATGGTTATCGCCTCTTTTTCGAGAGGTCTTCGGAGCTCACGAACCCCGGTTTTTCCGGGAGACGGGGCTTCCATACCGCCTCTCTATATCGGCGAACCCGTGTTCTCAAAGGTGTATTTAATACTATTCCCGATATCGTAAATCGTCATAAAATGAATATAAGATAACGGTAAAAATCAAATAAAAACGAAAATAGAAAGAAAATGACGAAAATAAGAACTTTAATTACTATTTCTTTCACTGAGGGTTGAAAAACCATCTTCAACTATCCTGAATTCGGTGAAACCACCCTCTCGAACCGAGCGATGCTTGGTTACGACGGCCCGCCGTCTCCCATCTCTGAGCTTGTCCAGCCGGATTATCGTTTTGGCGTAGTGGTCAACGACATGACCCCCTATGGGCCTGTATTCTCCCCTCTGCCTGTCGGTGTAGACCTGATTTGTTATGAATACGGCGAGTTCGTACCTTCTGGCTGCGGTAAGCAGACCTATCATCTGCCGGGTGAGAGACCTCATGCCGCCCGATTCCTCTTCGGTTCCCAGATTCAGGCGGTAAAGTCCTGTCATGGAATCCACCACGATAAGCCCGACCTTACCGTTCTTTGCTATTTCTATGGCCTTTTCAACCGCTCGATCCTGCTCGGGAAGAGTATATACATGCCGTATCATCATATCTTCCATCATTATGTCGAAATCATCCCCACATATCTGTTGAAGACGCTCTATGCTTATTCCCTCCGTGTCTATGTAAACGGCCTTTTTGCCAGAGGATATCGCGGAGCGCGCCAGCATCATTGCGAGATTCGTTTTCCCGCTCCCCGCCTCCCCGTATACTTCCGTTATCGTTTCGGAGTCTATGCCGCCTCCGAGTATCTCGTCAAGCGGCCGGAATCCCGTGCTTATGCGCTCTACCATCGAAAGAAAAGAAATGGGTTGTTATTAAAAGGTTTACATCCCGTCCGGAAGTTCGGGGATATAACCGACTTCCATCAGGTGCTTGACCTTCTCACGGGTGGACTTTATGCGCTCTTCGGCCATATGGTAGAGCTCTTCCCTCCCGATCTTCTTTCTCGCAACACCCTCTTCCATCGCTTTCATTCCGACTGCGACGGCCTCGCGGGGGAAGACCTCCCACTGGTCCATATTGGGTATTATGTAATCTTCATGCAGGCCGTGTTCCTCGGCCACCTTTGCAAGCTCATATGCCGCGGCTATGGCCATGCCGTCGGTTATCGTCCTTGCCCTGACATCCAGCGTTCCCCTGAATATCCCGGGGAATCCCAGAGAGTTGTTCACCTGATTCGGGAAGTCGCTCCTGCCGGTTCCGATGACCTTCGCTCCCGCTTCCTTTGCATCCCACGGCCATATCTCAGGTAAGGGATTGGCAACCGCGAACACTATGGAATCGTCGGCCATTCCCGCCACCCATTCCTTCTTTATGGTGCCGGGCTCGGACTTTGAAGCGGAAACCATTATGTCGGCCCCTTTGAGGGCATCGGCTATGCCTCCGACAACATTCTCTCCGTTCGTTTCCAGCGCGTATTTCCATTTGTAAGGATTGCTGTCCTTCTTCTCTTCAAGGTCCTTTCTTCCGGGATGGAGCGTTCCTTTGCTGTCGACCATTACTATGTGTTTCGGAGGCACTCCGGCGGCTATGAGTATCCTGACAAAGGCTATGTTGGCGGCACCGGTCCCTATTATCGCGAACTTGGCCTCATCAAGCCTCTTTCCGACCAGTTTAAGCGCGTTGATCGTACCGGCCAGTTCCACGGAGGCCGTTCCCTGCTGGTCGTCGTGCCATACCGGTATTTTCATCTCCTCTCTCAGCCTGTCAAGTATGTAGAAGCATTTCGGGTTCGATATGTCCTCGAGATTCACTCCGCCGAAGCTGGGTTCGAGGAGTTTCACCGTCTCGATGAACTTATCCGGGTCTTTGGTGTCAAGCATTATAGGTATGGAATCCACTCCGCCGAGGTACTTGAAGAGTATGGATTTTCCTTCCATGACCGGATATCCCGCGAGAGGCCCGATATCTCCCAGACCAAGTACCCGTGTACCGTCGCTTATCACAGCGACCAGATTTCCTTTGTTCGTGTAATCATATACCTTCTCGGGGTCGGCGTGTATCTCTTTGCAAGGCGCGGCCACGCCGGGTGTGTACCATATACCGAAATCATTGAAGCTCCTTATGGAGCATTTCGGAAGCGTTTCCAGTTTTCCACCATAGAACTTGTGCCTTCCCGGTGCGACTTTATTTGGCCACTCGGCCTTTTTTTTCAGTTCTTCGACGGTCGGTTTCCTTTCTTCGGACATTAAATCACCTTATGCTGCGGAACACGCCACATCACTTAAATGTTTTTCAGGAATTCGGAATCAGAGCGCTCTCCATACAAGTCTCAGAGCCACCAGAATAAGGAATATTCCGAATGCCCGTTTCATCTTTTTTTCCTCCACATCCCGCGCCAGCTTCACTCCGATATAGGTTCCGGGTATTATTGCCAGTACTATCACAAGTGCGGCGAGGAGATTCACATGACCGAACAAGATGTGTCCTGTCGCAGACGCCGTTCCGCTGAATATGATTATGAAAGAGGATGTTGCCGTGGCTTCGTGCGCTTTCATCCCGGTGAACATCAGAATAGGTACGAAGAGGACTCCTCCGCCTATTCCGACCATGCCTGCGAGCAGACCTGCCACCGCGCCAAGTATGATATAGTAATATAGAGGAAAGCTTCGTTTTTCCCCTTCAACCCTTCCTTTCAGGAGTCCCCACGAGGCCATGAACATAAGTGCCGCAAGCAGAAGCATGATCCCGCTTTCAGGCGTGATGCCGCAGAGGTATGACCCCACAAATGCCGCAGGGACGGCACCCGCGGCCACGGCCATTCCAAGCCTGTAATCCGTGTCACCGTACTTCTTCTGTGAGATGCTTGTGAATATGCCTACCGCCATGGTTGTAACCGCACCCGTACCTGCCGCCATAACCGGATCGAAACCGAAGAGAATCATGAGCCCGGGGACCATGAGCAGACCGCCCCCTATCCCGAGCATGGATGCGATTATGCCGATCGAGAGCGCAAGGGTTATAAGGGGGACTAAGTAAGCGGGTGACACACCGCCCAGAGGGATGCGGCCATATATAAAGGGGGCCGCCCTCAAAGTATATATACACCCTCTGGTTTTAGCGGGAATTACCCACCGGCGACGGTGGTTAAAACAGTGTAAAGTGCACCCGACGATGTCAAACTCGCCGGGGAAGGACGGAGCTCGGTAGAAAAATCATACGAGCAATGACTGTCAGTCATACGCAATCTGGACGTGCGTCGAGTCGACTGCTGTGGTCACTACGCCGTCTGGTGGATGACTCGGTTCGGGAGCTGATGAAGGTCGTGCCAAGCAGCGATATGCCCCGGGTAGGCGCAGGGAACCTTTGATCCGGGGGCTGCCCAATGGGACTTCCCGCTCTTCGGAGCATTCCGTAAGGAAGAGGAACGCGGGGAACTGAAACATCTTAGTACCCGCAGGAAAAGAAATCAATCGAGATGCCGTGAGTAAAGGCGATCGAAAGCGGCACAGGGCAAACCGAATCCCCTATGGAAACTTAGGGGAGATGTGGAGTGTAGGCCTGTTAACTCCTAAGCCGGTCACTTGAAGTCTCCTGGAACGGAGCGCCATAGAGGGTGAAAGCCCCGTAAAGGAAGACCGGTATGGAGATTTCAGGGTTCCTCGAGTAGGGTGCGTTGGATATCGCGCCTGAATGGGAGGTATAAACTTCCAACCCTAAATACTCCCCGAGACCGATAGCAAACTAGTAGCGTGAGCGAAAGTTGAAAAGCGCCCCTAGCGGGGGGTGAAAAGGACCTGAAGCCAGGCGGTTACAGACTGATAGGGCGTGAAAGCGTCATGCAGCGTCCTATCGTGCGTTTCGAATAATGAGCCAGGGAGTTCCGATCAGTGGCGAGGTTAAGGAGATCATCTCCGAAGCCAGAGGGAAACCAAAAATCCGCAGCCTTAGGGCGAGGGATGAGGTGTGCTCGCCTCTAGTCACTGGTGGGATACCCGAAGCCAGTTGATCTATGCCTGGGCAGGTTGAAGCCTTGCGAAAGCAAGGTGGAGGACCGAACCGGTGCTGATGTGCAAATCGTTCGGATGACCTGGGCATAGGGGTGAAAGGCCAATCTAAACTGGTAATAGCTGGTTCCTCCCGAGACTACCCGTAGGTAGACCTCAAGCGAGGTAGGTGGTGTGGTAGAGCACCGATTGGGTGTTTAGGGGAAGAAATTCCTCGGCATCCTGTCGAACTCCGAACATGCTACCGCCGTAGACCTTGGGAGATAGGGCATCCGGGATAAGCTTGGTGTCCAAAAGGGAAACAACCCAGCCTGAAGTTAAGGTCCCCAAGTGCTGGCTAAGTGTGAAAGTCAAAGTGCGTCCATAATCTAAAACAACCGGGAGGTTGGCTCAGAAGCAGCCATCCTTTAAAGAGTGCGTAACAGCTCACCGGTCTAGATTATGGGCCGCGAAGATGTACGGGGCTAAGCCAGCCACCGATACTTCGGAGTGCCGCAAGGCAATCTGGTAGGGAGGTGTCGTGCGTGGGTAGAAGCAGGGCCGTGAGGTCCTGTGGACCGCGTACGAATAAGGATCCTGGCGTGAGTAGCAGCAAAGAGCGGTGAGAATCCGTTCCGCCGAAGGGGCTAGGGTTCCTTGACAATGTTCGTCAGTCAAGGGTTAGCCGATCCTAAGGCCTGTCTTAATCGAGCAGGCCGAAAGGGAAGCAGGTTAATATTCCTGCGCCACGGAGGTTCTGCCTGTCGTCTGACGCATCGGGATATGTTGAGCAGGCTAGCCAGTCTGTCCAAGCGTATAAGTCCGGGGAGAACCGTAATGGTGAGAACCGGACGAAAGCGTGATGGGTTCCTTCGGGAATTCAGCAAATTCCTGGTGCCAGTGAAAAGGACGGCAGGGCCAACTTCGTGTTCGTACCGAGAACCGTCACAGGTGCCCCTGGGTGAGAAGCCCAAGGCGTGTCGGCGCAATCTAGGTGAGGGAACTCGGCAAATTGGTCCCGTACCTTCGGTATAAGGGATGCCAGAGCCGCAGGGCTCTGGTCGCAGTGACCAGGGGGCTCCGACTGTTTAATAAAAACATAGGTGGCAGCTAGTCCGAAAGGATGTGTATTGCCGCTGAATCCTGCCCAGTGTCGGTATCTGAAAACCGGGTTCAACCGGACGAAGGACCGATAAACGGCGGGGGTAACTATGACCCTCTTAAGGTAGCGTAATACCTTGCCGCTTAATTGGCGGCTTGCATGAATGGCCCAACGAGGGCCCCACTGTCCCCACCTAGAAGCCGGCGAAAACGACTTACTGGCGTACAGTCCAGTACCCTCCTCCTGAATGCGAAGACCCCGTAGAGCTTTACTGCAACCTGTCGCTGTGGCACGGTTTTGGATGTGTAGTGTAGGCGGGAGACGTCGAAGCCAGGGCGCTAGCTCTGGTGGAGTCGCCGATGAAACACCGCCCTTCTGAAATCGTGTCACTCACCCCTTTGGGGGGGGACACCGATAGGTAGGCAGTTTGGGTGGGGCGCCACGCCCTCAAAAAGATAACAAGGGCGCCCAAAGGTCGGCTCAGGCGGGTCAGAAATCCGCCGTAGAGTGCAAGGGCAAAAGCCGGCTTGACGTGGACCCGCAAAATAAGGGCCCACGATACGAAAGTAGGGCCTAGCGAACCATTGTGCCTCATTTATAGGGGCCAATGATAACAGAAAAGTTACCTCGGGGATAACTGTGTTGTCGCCAGCAAGAGTTCACATCGACCTGGCGGTTTGCTACTTCGCTGTCGGCTCTCTCTATCCTGGTGGTGCAGCAGCCACCAAGGGTGGGGTTGTTCGCCCATTAAAAGGGATCGTGAGCTGGGTTTACAACGTCGTGAGACAGTTGTGTTGCTCTTCGGAGGAGGTGTACGGCCTCTGAGGGGAAGGACCCTCTAGTACGAGAGGAACGGGGGATCGCGGCCTCTGGTGTACCAGTTGTCCGGCAGGGCATCGCTGGGCAGCTACGCCGTAAGGGATAAGAGCTGAAAGCATCTAAGCTCGAAACCCACCCCAAAAAGAGAGGCCTGAGAGCGCCCGTATAAGACGGGTTTGATAGGGCCGGGATGTAAGCACGAAGCCTTCGGGCGACGTGTTCAGTCCGTCGGCTACTAACGCTCGGACCACGCCTGCGGTCGGCTCGACCGTTAAACAGATTGCGTATGACTGGCAGTCTTTCATGGTTTTTGAAAGAAAACTGTCATGGATAGCTATGGCTATGCTTCAGGATGAACAGATATGCGGGCATCCTTATCACTTCTTTTTCCCCGTAAGACCTTCTTTCAAACTCATCCATCCCAAGGATATATCCTGTTTTTACCCCATATTTTTCCATGAAATAGAGAAGATGTCGTGGATTTTTTTCCTCTGATATGCTTATTTCCACAGGAACAGGCCCGTTTTTTTCCCTCAATATCAGGTCAACCTCTCCCGAATTGTGCCAGTGGTTTATATCATGAAATCTGCGCAGGTTGTTGAATACAGCAGTTTCCAGCACCCTTCCATCCGGAACATCCACGAGGTTCAGGAATGAGTGGTCTCCTGCATACACCTTGTACCTCTTCTTTTTCTGACCCGTTCTGGCCGGAAACAGAGGGCTCCTTTCTATCAGAAAACCCATCTCCAGATAGTCCAGATAAGAAAGTATGGTCTCGTATTTTGCGCCGGTATCTCTGGAAAGATTGGAATAGTTTATGGGATTCCCGGATTGCTGAAGTATGCCGTAGAAGAGGTCCTTCAGAAGTCCGGGTCTTTTGACATCCAGAATGCTGATGATATCTCTGAAAAAGATGAGGTCCGTCATTGTGGACAGATATTCCTTTATGTTTTTTCCATAGGCTTCCGGAAAGGAGCCCATTTTCATGTACTTCCTGAATTCAAGGAGAAGCTTCCCGTGTTCCGCAGGAACGCTATCAGTATCCAGAACAGATAGACCATCATATCTCATGAATTCTTCGAAACTGAAGGGATGAACACGCTCTATGTGGATTCTCCCTACAAGGCTCTCTCCAGCGCCTCTCAGGATATTGAAAGAGGAAGAACCGCTGACTATGAATTTGACAGGGTAGCCCCGGTCATAATATGATTTTACCACGGAGCTCCAGTCCGCCCGGTTCTGAACCTCGTCCAGAAACACATAGGTTTCCCTTTCAGAGGGGTGGCTCAGTCTTATTTCATTGAAATATGCTTTCAGCACATCTCCGACACCATCTTTTGGCATGTCAAAGGAAAAATAGAGTATATTTCTCGCTTCAACACCTGTTTCCATCAGGCTTCCTATGAGCTGTTTCATAAGTGTGGTTTTCCCTGAGCGGCGGAGGCCGACAAGTGCCAGAACTCCTTTTTCATGCATTTTTTCCCGGAGCTTTCTGAAAATATCTCGCTCAACAGCATCTCCAATCTCAGGGGGTGAACCGGACCACCATGGGTTCTGTTCAGTGATGTCCTCAATCATGCTCATATTCCAGTGAAAGGAACAAATCTATATAAAGTTATTCCACCTTATGGAACATTTTGAAGACATACTTTCATACTGCATTCTCATGAAGGATTGGAGCATCTTATACTTGTGTCTCCAATAGTTGTTTTAAAAGAAGTGTGAAGACAGCACGGAGATGTATGTCTCCAACTTTATCTGTCCTTATCAGCTGGATGTGTCTTTTGTTTCACGAAAACAACAAAAATGTTATCTACGGAGAACAGAACACATACACCCTCATTTAATGTAAACTGGATTGCGTATGACTGGCAGTCTTTCACTGTTTGTTGTGAAAGAAAACTGTCGAAGATAGCGGACGCTATGAATCGAAGCTAAGAAAGAGAAAGAACAGTATGAAAAACGGTTTAAGGAAGCTTCACATAGCCATTTGCACCGGCCGTTATCCTGAAGATATAGCCGCTTCCTATCGTGGAATTGTTTATTGTGATACTATCGCCGGTATTCACCTTCATATCATTGTTGCCGTCGTGCCAGGTTATCCCACGAGTATCTTCTACGCCCGGTGTAATGGGGAATTCGGCCCCGGATACGGGATAAGTGCCGTTCACATCCTCTATGGCATACTTCATCTCCAGTGGATTGAGGTCATTGGAGGATATAATCAGAGTCCAATTATGGTCACCAACCTTTTCCGACTGGAATTGTATCGGCTGTATCATCGTGTTTCTGTCCTGAACATCCGGAATCATCAGATAAAGAGATGCCGCGAGAACCACGGTTATGGCCACCATCAGGATGGTAGCGATGACCGGACTCACACCCCCGTCGCGTCTTTTCACGCTCGCTTTCATTGATACCACCTTAGTTCAACCAACAAATAAAGATATATAAGTTTTTCCCACATACGCGAAAAAACCGGATGAAAAATGCAAAAAATAAGAAAGGGGTTTGGAAGAGAGATTACGGCAGCTTGACGGACCCCGTTGCTCCGGCAGTTATGACGAATGTCCACCCGCTTTCCACATTGGCATTGTTTATTGATATGCTGTCTCCAGTGTTCACATCTCCGTCGCCATTCAGGTCATTCCATATGACTCCATTGGCATCCGCCGTTCCTGCAGTGGTCGGGAATGCCGCACCACTCACAAGGTATGTTCCATCGCTCTTCTGTATGGCATACTTCATCTCCAGCGGATTCAGCGCATTGGATGACACCTGAAGTGTCCAGTTGGTGGTCCCAACCTTGCTTGCCGTGAACTGGATCGGCTCGGTGACATCACCGGTGCCGCCCATGTTCCCTACCATCAGGTAGAGCGTAGCTGCGAGAACCACGGTTATGGCCACCATCAGAATGGTAGCGATAACAGGGCTCACGCCCTCTTCTTCTTTTCTTATATATGCTTTCATGTTTTGTCATCTCCTGCAGGTTTTCACCTGCACCTAACAACTCTGTTTTTAAAGTATATATAACTTTCGCTAGTGATATCACTTTTGATAGAACTGAACATCGTCAAAAGACGGAAAAATCCATGAAAAAAAGAAATACGAGGTAAGCAATGCACCTGTATGGCTGCAAATACCGGAAACATCTCCTCGGACGAGAAGATACTCATCCATCTCATGCCCTTTCACGGATATATCGGAGACAGAGTAGTACCTTTCGAAATAACTCAGAAGGGAATAGCCGATGCCATAGGGGTCAAGCTCACCCATGTTTCACGTCTTCTCTCATCTCTTACGGAAAAAGGCATGCTTGAGTTCCGGAAAGCGCATGTGCAGGGCATGCAGAAGAAGGTGAAGGTCTATTTCCTGACTGCGGAGGGGATGCGGCGCGCCGAAGAGCTGATGTCCGAACTGGAAGGGATGGAGTTTCCAGTGATTATCGGCGGAGAAAAAGACAAAAGGAGCTACCATGAGATAAAAGAGATGACCGGCGCTACCATTTTGCAGATGATGGATATGATGGAAAATGAGGGCGTTCTCGACCTCTCTTCCATGAAACCAGCACGAGTGGGCACCTTTCTTGTACGGCATCCTCCGAAAATGGGTACATTCATAGGAAGAAAAAGGGAGATTGAAGATATAAAGAAGATGATAGAAGGAAATGCCAAGGCAATAGTGATGTATGGAAACCCCGGATATGGAAAGAGCACTCTTCTGTTCCATGTCATGAAGGATTTTAGTGATAAGATAAATATGTTATGGATATCTTTGAATCGCAGAACATCCGTAGATGACATCCTGAGGCCGCTGTCTTCTTTTCTGACATCTCTTGACAAGATGGGCTTGGAGCCTCTCATTTTCGGTAAGGCATCTTTGGAGGAGATAATTTCAACGATGGTCTCACGCCTTGAAGGCACGAGGTCGGTCCTTATATTCGACGGATACGGGGAAGTTAGGGATGAACTGGTGGAGTTCTTCATCTCACTGCTCAAAAATATTTCCGAGGGGTCGGGCATAAAGATGATCTTTACGGCTCAGGAGGACACGCCCTATTACTGCAGGTTTTACGGCCCTAAGGAGATTGAGGGCGGAATGGTCAAGGAATATCATCTGGGGGGGCTTTCGTATGAAGATACGGGAGAATTCCTCGGAATAGAGGACGAGGAGAGGCTCAAGAGGATACATCGGATGACGAGCGGAAACCCTTCGCTTCTCAAACTTATAAAGGATGGGAAGAGGGACGCGCTCAAAGCCACCGGAAGGTTCAGCACCGAAGAGGCGAATATGCTGATGTATCTTGCGGGACACAAGAATTAGGATATGGGCATTAAGGCACGAGGTCGACTATCCCGTCCTTTATCGAATACTCTTTTCCGCATTTGGTGCATTTGAGAATACCTTCGGTTATCTCGTCAGCCTTTCTTTTAGCCGACCTCAGTTCCAGCTCGCCCTTGCATATCGGACAGCACAGGATATCAAGACTGCTTTCTTTCATATCTTTCACCTATTCTTCTCAGAAGATTGACATAGAAGTCCGAAACTCTAATCAGCGAGTCGGTGAACACATATTCGTTCGAGGCATGCCAGTTGGAACCCTTTGGCCCGTAGACCACCGTCGGCATCATCTTTCCAAATGCGTTGAAATCCCCTACGGACTGCCCGTATACGGGTTTCAATCCACCATATCTCTCTATGTAAAGGGATGCGAAATCCTTAACGAAACCGTTCTCGATGCTCCACTCATAGGGTTCAAGGAACGGGGTGCTTCTGGAGTGCCACGATATTTCGGCATCACAATCGATGTCCGCACTCTCCAGCAGTCCTGTGAATTCTTCCATCACCGAATCTCTGGTCTCACCCGGAACGACATGTCTGTCCACGACGATTTTGCATGTTTCCGGTACCGAGAGGAAATCTGAACCCCCCTCTATTTTGAGGGGACAGACACTGCCTTTCCCCATCTTCGGATGCTCTCGAAGAGGAAGTTCTTTAAGTTTTTCTATGAATGCCGCCGCACATTCTATCGCATTTATGCCGCTGTCCGGTCTGGCGCCGTGCCCGCTCTCCCCCTTGAAAACCATGTCAAGCACATACCTCCCTCTTGCACCCAGCATCGGCATCTCGTCGGTGGGTTCGGCTATGAACACAATATCCCCTTCTATCTCATTGAGAAGGGCGAATGCACCTTCGGAGTCCAGTTCTTCGCGGACAACAGCGGTAAACAGGATATTAAGAGGGCTTTTTTCCTGCACCGCCTTTTTGAAGGCATATATCAGGGCTGCGAGCCCGCCTTTCATGTCAGCCGAACCCAGGCCATACAGCTTTCCGTCCTCAATGACAGGGTCGAACGGGCCCTTCATCCACCCATCGACCACATCCACCGTGTCCATGTGCCCGTTCAGTATGACGGTGGGTGCACCGTCCTTTCCTCTGTGCCTCGCTACTATGTTGAAACCAAGGTCTCCGACCCTCTGCCTCTCCACATGTATCGGGCTCAGGACTTCTTCTATCTCTCCCGCCAGTCTTGACTCGTATCCGCTGACGCTCCGTGTACGAACAAGTCTCCGTGCGATTTCAACAGGGTCTATCTCAATTCCCCCGCAGGGATTCCATGTGGGCCACCTTGCGCTCCACGGTCTCCTTCTTTCCGATATCGTGCCGGCTGAAGATATCTCCTTTCACATGGGAGAGGGCCTTCTCCGCAAGCGACTCGGCATCTTCAAGCCTGTCGGACATCGCCAGAACGGCAAGAGTCCTCGAACTCGTGGTGTATATATCGCCGTCTTTCTCATTGACCGATGCATAGAAGACCTCTGCACCCTCGCGGTTTATGGCGGCCTCGTCAACATCCACCTTAGTGTCGCTCTTTGAGCTCACACCGTAACCCTCGGGGACGACATATTTGACCACGGTAGCTTTCTTCCTGAACTCAACACCTCCCAGATTGCCTTCGACCATCGCCTTCGCGACTTCCGGCAGAGGAGTTTTCAGAAGGCCGAGTACGTTCATCGCCTCCGGGTCTCCGAAGCGCGCATTGAACTCGATTATCTTCGGGCCGTCCTTCGTCAGCATGAACTGGCCGTAGAGTATCCCGCGGTACGGGTTTCCCTCCTCGTGCATGGCCTCCACGACCTTCTTCATTATCGAAAGGGCATCTTCATATTCGGATTCCCTTATGAACGGAAGTCTGTGGTCCTGCATGGAATAAGAGCCCATTCCTCCGGTGTTCGGCCCCTCGTCCCCTTCGTAGGCCCTTTTGTGGTCCTGTACCAGCGGCATCGGTGCGAGGTTCCTTCCGTCCACGAATGCCTGAAGCGTGAATTCCTCACCTTCGAGTTTTTCCTCGATTATCGCCTTTCCTCCTCCGTATCCCTCTATTATAGTATCAATATAGGCGAGCCCTTCCTCAATGCTGTTCAGATGCTCTCCGGACACCTTCGCGCCCTTTCCTCCGGTGAGTCCGATGGGCTTTATCACGAAATCCTCCATCTCGGACAGTATCCTTTCGGCATCCTCTCTGCTTTCAACAACGGCGTATCTAACCTGCCCGGGTATGTTATGCCTCTCCATCAGGGAGCGCATATACTCCTTGGAGGTCTCTATGCGAGCGGCTGCCTTCTTCGGGCCTATGGTGGGTATTCCAGCCTCTTCGAGGGCATCCGCCAGCCCGACCTCCAGAGGTGCCTCGGGCCCTATGAACGCCATCTCGACCCTGTCCTTCGCCCACTCCACGACGGCGCTTATGTCCGTTTCCTGAAGTATGACGGCCTCCTCGGAAATCCTCGCTATTCCGGGGTTCCGGTTCTTCATAACCGTGTATATCCTCGCTCCTCCCCTTTTCAGGGCCTTCGCTATGGCGTGTTCTCTCGCTCCGCCGCCTACCACAAGGAATCTCATCTCGTCCATGCAGGTGCATAGCTTCATGGTTTAAAACTTTTTAAGCCCCGGCCCATACCGACCCGTGGCCGGAACGAACTTCGAGAGAGAACTGAAAGGCATACTGCAGGCGGACAGGAAGACGCTGGACCGGGTCGTGAAGGGATGCAGTCCCGAGGAACGGGAGAACTATCTTGCCGTAGAGAGAAGGCCGTTCATGGTGGTCCGTGCCGCAGGCTCCTTCGGAGTCGACCTTGTAGCGATTCGTTCGGATCTCTCGCTTCCGATAGAGGTGAAATCCTCGTCCTCAAAGAAGATAACATTCAGCCACAGCAGCGGAAAGGCGCAGGAACAGGCGGAGCGCATGAAGGCGGAGTGCCAGAGGGCAGGGGTCATACCGCTCTACGCATTCAGGCTCAAGGGATACCGCGGAGATGCTTGGCGGGTCTTCGTCCTGGATGTGGAGGGAATAGTCGGAGTGGCAGGCCTGCTGTATGAGAAGATTCCAAGGGTGCACATAACATCCAGAGGAAGCTATATACTGAACTGGGACGAGGGGATGAAGCTGAGCGATCTGCTCGGGCTTCTGTCGATGTAGAAAATTACTTATAGCGATAGAGAGTATAGTAATCATGTATGGGAAGATAGCGGTACTGCTCCTTGCGGTGTTCATGCTCACACCATCGTTCATTGTGCAGGGGGCGGAACAGGGGGAGACCCGGGGGGATGAAGAGCTCATTCTGAGGGTGGCGATTCAGGACGATATAAAGACACTGAACTTCCTTTCTGCCGGCGATGTCTGGACATGGGATGTCATAGGCTGGATGTTCGAGGGCCTAACATGGAAGAATTACTCTAACAATGACCATATAGAGCCATGGGCGGCGGAATGGTTCCACCACGGGCCGGAAGATACATGGTCCGACGAACCTTATTCCGATGACGACAACAATTCGGACTATCTCAATTGGACCGTGAAACTGAGAGAGGGCATAAAGTGGCATGACTGGGAATCTCAGACTCCTGAGAACCGGACAGTGAAGCCGGGAGATGTCATATTCTCAATGAGGCTGGAGGCGGATGTTCCAAAATACATGGGGGCACTACGATGCATCGTCGCAAGGAATCCCGACGGAAGCATGATGTATGGAAGGGATATAGATGCGAACACCAGCTCCGGAACGATTCTCGGAATAGATGTTTCATCACAGAGGAGATATCCGGACCTGCCTGTCGTTCTGGCCGAGGACACAGGGGACAACATCATCAGGTTCAGGCTGAACGAGGTGTATTCGGATTTCACATCCTCCACGCTTCAGCTTCCGATAGTTCCCGAGAGGATATGGAAGGAGCACATATCTGATAAGCTCACATGGAGCGACCCGAAGGCGACAGTAAGTTTCGGTGTTTTCAGTTTCGGATACTGGAACACCACAGACCATACATCCAAGATAAACACATTCAGGGATTACTTCAGGCCGGAATATGACACATTAGGAAGGATGAAGCCATACATCGACGGCATATTCTTCAAGAGATACGGAACGACCGATGGTGCGGTTATGGCCCTCACCTCCGGTGAGATAGACTACATCGCATGGGCCATAGACCCGGCTTTCATAGATACCATATATGCGGACCCTGACCTCACACTTGTCCGTAACTCAGACCTCGGCTTCTTCTATCTGGCATTCAACATGAGAAAGCCGGAGTTCGGATATGCGGGATACGACCCGAACGATGCCAGATATGTTCCCGCATACAACGGGAATTACACCGATGTGGGCAGGCCATTCAGGGTCGCTTTCTCACACATAATAAACAAAGAATACATAGTTTCAAAATACCTCATGGGATTCGGAAGCAGAGGAACCTCAGTCGTATCTCCGGTGAATTCCTACTGGTACAACCCGGACATAAAGACATACGATTACGACCCTCGGAAGGCCGCCGAAATTCTGGATGAACAGGGCTGGACAGACACGGACGGCGACGGATGGAGGGAACTTCCTTACAGAGGAGATGATAGGATAGAGATGATAGTTCCGCCTGCGGATTACGACCCGGTTTGCTGGAGCCCATATCTCATTATACAGCAGGATGCGCTAGCGGTCGGACTGAATGTCAGGGCCATTCCGACAAATTTCGGGACGATGGTGAACCAGATAGAGAGCCATGATTTCGACATCTATGCTCTCGGATGGAGTATCCAGGACCCGACGGCATCCGCTCGTGTTCCATGCAATTTCTTCTCATCATATGCAGATGGTGGCGGACACAACTATGTCGGATACCACAACCAGTCATTCGACAGGCTCTGCGATGAGTTCAATTCCGAGATGGACCTTGAACGCAAAAGGGAGATAGGGTTCGAGCTTCAGGAGACCATAGCCGAGGACGCTCCGCACAGTGTTCTGTATTACAGGGATGTTCTGGAGGCGTATAACAATAGATTGAATGGGTGGGTTCCGCTGCACGGGAGCATATTCAACAGGGCTTCCGCAATCAACCTCATGTATCGTCCGTGCGGGCTACCCATGGATATATCCATATCCGCTCCGGCATCCATGAACGGAGGAGGGCAGGCGGAGATAAGTGTCTATGTTACCGACAGATGGACGGGAGACCCGATAGGGAACAGGGAGGTGAGATTCTCGGCGGACGCGGGGGAATTCTCTCAGATAAGCGCAGTCACGGACGAGAACGGAAAGGCGGTTGCGACATATACGGCTCCCGTGTCATATACGATGGTCTATGCCCATATAACCGCCAGTGCAACAGACATATATAACGATGTAGAGTATTCCGGACAGGCTACTATAATGGTATATCCCCCTTCCGAGGTGAAGATGAGTATAGAGAGCACTCCGAAGGACATCATCAGCGTCATGAACGGAAGCATTGCCACCCTGGACATATCGCTCTATTTCGGAAACGGAAGCATGCCGGATGAGAACGCTGTCGAGGTGGAATACACGATAGTTCCCGAAGGGGCCTCCGTGACATTCACAGGGTATGAGAACGGGACATGGCATTACGGCATCAGTGCCACGGCCCCTCCGAACCGAACCATGCAGTACACCATTACCATAACGGCCAGATTTGCGGCACCGACCGGAACAGCCACATCCAGCAGGAGCATAACGATAGTGGCCGTGGGTGAGAGCGTGAACCCTCCGCCTCCACCACCTACGCCACCGGATGATGGCGGCGGAGACATACCCATACTCGGACTTACGTTCATTCTCTCCGCAGTGGCCGTCGCATCCGTGATTCTCATAGCGCGGCGGCGATAACTTAAATAATCAATTCATATACCAAACCGTGAGACGTTTCCTGCCGTTGCTGGTTCTGGCACTGCTGCTGACACCCGCAATACCTGCGTATGCCGATAGCGGGGGCCAGAGCATGGAGGGAAGTATCGTTTTCACGGACATATCCCATCTCTATCTCGCTGTCAACCTTTCGATCTCATATATGAACATAGACGGAAATAACTGGAGCGCGGATGATATAAGAGCGGCTCTCGAATCCGGAAACGCCGATGTCAGAGCGGCTCTCGATGAAAAGGCACATGAACTGTTCGACAGGATGCTCACCTCATTCGGTGCGAAAGGAGATATGAACACATCGGTGAAAGACACCGATTCAGGGTCGGTCATAATCGCAATCACGGGGAGCGCTCCCCTGTCCGAGGAGGGCTGTGGGGACATATATGCCCTCATGGGCGAATCGGGTGCGGAATTCTCCATCACCCTTGATTCTCTCGGTATGAGCGCTTCCATACTTATCTTACCTCCGGAAGGTTATCTGATAAACGGCAAGAGCTCACATCTGTGGGACGGCGGCAGCTCGCTCATAAACCTGCATTCGAAGAGACGGCTTCCCGAGAACAGAATGGACATACTGGTTGACATATATCGCATAGATACCACCGGAGAGAAGCAGCAGGTGCATACTAACTTGACTCTGGAGTCCGAGATATATGGTGTTCCATACACCTACGATGTTCCGCTGAACGGTAGCATATCTCTGGAATACGCCAGCATACCCCTCATACGCGGCCTGATATCATGCGGATACCATGAAGAGGACGAATGGAACAGCACGATGGATTCAATACTGCGGGATGCCAGAGAGCTCATTATGGGAGAGTTCCCCAACATAACCTTCTCAAAGAGTTCATGGGAAGAGACGGAGAGCGCGGTTTCCATCCACATAAACGCCAGCGCTTCGATACCCGTTTCCGAGATGCTCAGTGCGAGTTCTCTCTTTCGCAAGGTCATCACACAGAACATGAGGCTGAAACTGTATGCTACGGAGGGCTTCGTAACGAATTACACCATTCTCATACCCGAAGGAATGTTGCTTGACACGGTCCGCATATCGCCGCTGGCATCGTACCACAGGATATTCGAGGATGACAGACACGGTATATTCGTGGAAATCGATGATGGAAACACACGGAACATGAACATGGAGATAGGGGTTTTGGTGGATATGGACCCACTAATTCCACTGATATTTGCGGTGATTGTGGTAACCGGCATGTGGTTCATCGTGCTCCACACATTGCCTTCAAGAAGGAGGAAGCGCTGATGGACAGAAAGGCCATGGTGAGGGAGGCGTTTCCCGCTCTTGTGGTTCTCGGAATGGTGGAAGCCTTGGGCGGTCTCTTTCTATCTGGTTCCGGAGCGCAGGCAGTACCCGGGATGCTGGCGGTCATACCGGCCCTTATCAGCCTTAGAGGCAACATAAGCGGCTCTTTCGCATCAAGGTTGGGAAGTCTCGCACATCTCGGTATATTTGACCCGAAGCACCCGTTTTCAAGTTCAAAGGAAGGAATAAAGGCGGCCATAGTCATGAGCATATCGTTCTCTGTCTTCGCCTCTCTTCTTGCCGCGGCATTCACATGGCTGGCAGGAAGCATACCGGATATGGCAGGCGTTCTGACCGTTACCGTACTGACATCCATAGTTTCAAGTTCCATACTCAGCAGTGTGGCGGTCCTTTCGGTGGCATTCTCTTTCAAGCACAGAATAGACCCGGATAATGTGGTGGTACCCCTCCTGTCCACCGTCGGCGACCTTCTCAGCATAGTGATAATGTCAGTGTTCATCTGGCTGTGGGTGGTGTTCCTATGAGGTATGACGACTGGAAGAGCATAGTTCGGGAGAGCGCTCCCCTGATAGCACTCATGATGCTGATAGAGGTGGGGGGCGGAGGTATGCTGGAGAGTATGAGCGAGATATTCTATGCAGTCCCGGCTCTTCTGGCGATAGTGCCCATGATAAATGCCATAGGCGGCAACGCAGGGAGCATAGTGGGCTCCAGACTGGCATCCGGGCTGCATCTCGGTACAATAAAGCCCGATTTCAGGGACAGGGAGGTTCTGGACAATATGTTCATGACGGGGGCAATGGGGATGGCAGCTAAGTTCATCACCGCATCCTTCCTGTTCATAATACTGCCTCTGCTGGGCATAGCCGTGGGCCTCAGCATATGGACATGGCTGGCCATAACCCTAATAGCCTCCGCCGTAGTACTGGGTGCAGTGCTTCCGGCAGCGGTACTTGCATCGATAATAGCATTCAGGAAAGAAAAGAGCCCCGATGATTTCACGATACCTATCGTAAGTACGGTGGGTGATTTCACGGGCATACTGGCAATATTGCTGGCAATAAAGATGGTGGGCATATGAAACTCTGGAGAAAGAAGGAATTTGAGGAAGTGGAATACAGGCCGAAGACCGTGAGGGAGATTCTCACGGAGATGAAGGATACCTCCGAACTGATAGTGGACCTCGCATATGCGGCGCTCCTCTTCAACAGCCACGACATCGCGGATGAGGTCAATCTTCTGGAGGTGCAGATGGACGAGCTGAAGTACCAGCTTCAGATGACCGCAATGCTTGCGGCCCGCGACCCGGAAGATGCCGAAAAACTCGCTGCCGTGCTTCAGGTTGCAAATGCGACCGAGCATATCTCGAACGCAGCGGGAGACATAGTTCGGCTCCTGAACACACCGCTTGAAAACCGTCCGGTGCTATTCTCCATATTGAAAGAAGGGGACGAGATGATAGCGTTCGTATGGGTTCCGAAGGATAGGAGCAGGGAAAGCCTTGAATCCATATATGAAAAGAGCTCCTCCGGTCTGAACATCATAGCGGTGAAAAGGGGAAAGCGCTGGATTTACGATCCCGAGGACGATTTCATCGTGAGGCCGGGGGACGGCCTTGTTATAACGGGCCCGGAGAACGCGATAGAGGAATTGAAAGAATACATCTGGGGGACGAATAAATGAAGGACATAGACGAGAAATTTCTGGAACTTAAGGAAAAAACCCAGTTAATGCTAGACCTTGCATATTCTTCGCTGCTTTATGACAACAAAATCATAGCGAGGGAAGTCTATCATCTGGAAGAGGATGCGGACCGAGAGCATGACGAACTTCAGAGGATGGCGATAGAAGATGCTACGGAAGACAAAGACATAGAGAAGGCCCTCGTCTATGTGAAACTCGCCACCGCCCTTGAGGTCATAGCCGATTCCGCCCGCGAGATATCGGACATAGCGCTCCGGGATATGGACATGCACCCCATATTTCAGCAGAGTTTGAGGGATTCCGACAGCATAATCACATCCGCAGTGGTTTCGGAGAAATCACCCGTGGCATCGAAGAGACTGGCCGATGCGGAACTGCCGACTGAGACAGGAATGTGGATAGTGGCGGTGAAACGCGGTAAAAAATGGATATATGGCCCGGACGGGGATTTTGTGCTACAGAAAGGCGATATGGTGATAGCAAGAGGACCCACAGACTCCGAAGACGAGTTCATATCCCTTATCGGGAGAAAGGTGGAATGGGAATCCGTCGAATGAAGCACGCATATGTCCGTACATATTCTCACAAACTACTATTGCATGGAAACGCAAGCTTTATATAGGGGCATAGATTAGCCCATACTATGTTCTCCCCTCCCACCCCTTTTTTTTCCAACTAGGTAAACAGGACTTGGGTTGCGAGAGTATATAAACATCTTCTGCATATGCAACAAATATGAGATGGACAGGACCGATAAAAAAGGTTGCGCCATTTAAATACGAGATACCTTCCGATTACAGAGGAGTATCGGGAAAACTGAGGATGAGGGCACCTGCATATATTTATGCGTCGGATGAGATGATAGAACAGATAAAACACGACAATGCACCCGAACAGCTTGCCAATGTTTCGACGCTGCCGGGACTTGCAGGCTCCGCTATGGCCATGCCCGACATACACTGGGGATACGGCTTTCCCATAGGGGGGGTGGCCGCTTTCGACGAAGACGAAGGCATAGTTTCACCGGGAGGTGTTGGATACGACATAAACTGCGGTGTGAGGGTTCTGCGCACGAACCTGTATTATAACGACTTAAAAGATAAGATACATCCGCTTGTGGATGAGATGTTCAAAAACATACCCTCCGGAGTGGGTTCCAAAGGCAAACTGAGGCTTGGCAGACAGGAGATGGAATCGGTTTTCGAAGAAGGCGCCGAATGGGCTGTGAACCACGGTTACGGATGGAACGAGGACCTTGAACATACGGAGGAGAACGGGAGAATGAGCAACGCAGACGCATCTTTCGTGAGCCGAAAAGTCATCTCAAGGGGAGCTCCGCAGCTTGGAACGCTGGGGGCAGGCAACCATTTTCTGGAGATACAGAGAGTGGATGAGATATATGAGCCGAAAATCGCCAAGAAATTCGGGATAGGCGAAAAGGGACAGATAACCGTGATGATTCACACGGGTTCGAGAGGTGCCGGACACCAGATAGCCACGGATTATCTCAGGGTGATGGAGAGCGCCGTTAGGAAATATAACATAGAACTGCCGGACAAACAGCTGGCATGTGCTCCGGCCAATTCAAAGGAAGGGCAGGATTACTTCAGAGCAATGGCGGCAGGTGCGAACTTCGCATGGGCCAACAGGCAGATGATAATGCACTGGGTACGGGAATCTTTCCAAAATGTTCTGAAAGAGGATGCTGAAAACATGGGCATGGAACTGGTCTATGATGTCGCACACAATATCGCCAAGCATGAAGAACATATAATAGAGGGAAAACGGCGGAGGGTCTATGTACACCGAAAAGGAGCCACGCGCTCTTTCGCAGCCGGAAGGCAGGAGATACCCGTAGCGTACCGGGATGTCGGTCAGCCGGTTCTTATTCCCGGAGACATGGGGACCGCATCGTATGTTCTGGTCGGTACTGCCAAGTCCATGGAAGAGTCTTTCGGTTCGTCCTGTCACGGAGCCGGGAGAGTAATGAGCAGAGGTCAGGCTAAGAGGGAATTCAGTGTGAACGGAATAAAGGGAGATATGGAGAAGAAAGGCATATATCTCCGAGCCGCAACGAAACATGTGATACTCGAAGAAGCACCCGATGCATATAAGAACATAGAGGATGTTGTGGAATCGGTGAACGGAGCCGGGCTGGCAAAGAAGGTCGTCAAGCTCAGGCCTCTCGGGGTTGTGAAAGGATGAAAGGTCTAAAAGAAGCGGTCGAAGAGGTCAGGTCGGAACTGGATGAGAAGGACACCGTCCGAGAGATTGCGATAAAGGCATCCCGCGAGATAAGGAGAAGGGCGAAGAACGCAATATTCGGGATACATCGGGGAGAGGACGTTCTTGAAGAACTGAGGGCCCTCCGGCACGAGCAGATGGCGCTGATATCCACGCTTCGGGACTATCCCGAACTTGCGCATGCAGGTTATGTCAGTGAAGCACTTCAGGAACTCACGGAGGCACTCGTTCTTTATTCCACCATAAATGGTAATCCCATACCTTCAAGTCGCGAATTGAAAATAGATGCATCCTCCTACATCCTCGGCCTTGCGGATACCATCGGCGAACTGAGAAGGGCCGCCCTCGATAGTATGAAGGCGGGAGATGAGGAAACGGCGGCGCTGCGCCTACGGCAGATGGAAGAGATATATGAAGAGATAATGGGTCTCGAATACCCTTCCGCTGTGGTGAACATACGACAGAAGCAGGACACGGCCCGTGTTCTCATCGAGAAAACGAGAGGAGAGATATCATTATCAAAGAGGCTTCTCGCAGTGGAGCGAAAGCTGGACTGACACTTTCACCCACCCCCTCTAAACATATATAAGTAAGACATCCTTCTGAGAGCGGAAGCCGGAAAAAGGAGGCTTCAAGAGGTGAAAAATATGGAAGAAGAAAAAGTTGCGCTCCATATTTCCAGAATAAAAAGAGCGCTGGAAAACGAAGGAAAGCAGGCGGACGAGAAGGAGATAAGAAAGTCGTTCCTCACATACCTCGTGAGCTACGGCCTGAACGAGAACGTCTCCGAGAGAAAAGTGTTGGAGGACTACGGAATATCGGTGGAGAGCGCAGAGGTCGGCGCGGAAGTAAAGCTCAACTCTCTCGTTCCGAACGACAGGGTGACCGTAAGAGGCGTTGTTGTTAGCATAAACAGGGCGGTCTCCACAAAGGATGGAGTGGAATCCACGAGATATTACGGGATACTGAAAGATGACACGGGTTCCGCACCTTTCAACGCATGGAGAAACAGTATCCTTGATGGGATAGAGAAGGGAGATTCCATAGAGATAGCCGGCGCCATGGTCGGAGAGTGGAACGGGACCCCGCAGATACGGATAGTCAGAGGTACGACGGTGAATAAAGTGGAACTGGATTTCGATATACCTGTTTCCGGTACATTCGGAGGGCCAGTCGAGGAGATGGAACTCTCGAAGATATCTCCTGGAAAGAGGGTGGCATTCACGGCCCGTATACTTTCGATAGAGGAAAGGACCATAAATGCAAGAGAGGAGGAGAAGACGATATATTCCGGTGTGGTGGCAGATAGGAGTGCCAAAGTCTCATTTACCGCATGGAAGGACTTTGGTCTGAACGCCGGCGATGTTATAAAGGCCGAAGGAGCCTATGTCCGTGAATGGAGAAATGCTCCTCAGATAAACCTTGACGAGGGAATGGATATAGAAAAACTCGATATCGAGTTTCCGAGCATCGAAGAACTGGACCGGGGGACCCCGATGCGAGTGTGGGAGGCAGAGGAAAGAGGGACAGTCAATGATGCCCTGATAAAGGCCACCATGATACAGGTGAAACCGGGAAGCGGACTGATATTCAGATGTCCCGAGTGCAGATGGGTCTTACAGGATGGAGTATGTAAGAAGCACGGAAGGGTCGAGGGAGTTCCGGACCTCAGGATAAAGGCCGTAATAGATGACGGTACGGCGGCGCTCAACATGGTTGCCGGGAAGGAAGTCACATCAAAGATACTTGGAAAGAGCGTCCAGGAATGTGTGAAAGAGGCTCAGGAGAAGATGGACCGCGCGGTCATATTCCGGGAACTTGAAGAAAAGATTCTCGCTAGGGATTTCAGATTCAGAGGCAATGTTCTGACGGATGATATGTCCACCACGATGATAGTCAATGAGATGGATGAAATAGAGGAGAACCCGGTGGATGCCGCGGAGTCTCTGATAGAGGAGTGGGGTGTTTAAATGATGAAAAGAGAGCCTGCATGGAGGGTCTTCGCACAAGAATACCGAGATGCTACACTGCACGAGACCTCGGACGAAGAACACAGTCCGCTCTATATCACCACCCCCTTGGGTGCAAGGATAAACCGTCTTTTCATAGTCGGAACATTGGTGGAGGTCACCAATTACGGAACGGATGACGAACCCTCGGTCAGGGCGATGCTTGCTGACCAGACAGGACATTTTTACCTGACCACGGGGCAGTACAACCCGGAAGTCGGTTTCGCACTTCTCAGGGCTGAGACGCCCTCTTTCGTTGCGGTCATAGGAAAGGCACACATATACGTCCCCGAAAACGGGGTCATGAAGAAATATGTGCGCCCGGAAGCCATCATACAGGTGGAGAAGAGCGTCAGAGACCACTGGATAGTCGAAACTGCAAAGGCCACCAGAGAGCGTATCGAGGCAATCGCCGAAGCCATGGGGTTGGAGGAACCATCCGAGGAAATGCTTGTAAAGATCGGAATACATCCGAGGCTTGCAAAAGGCACTATGGAAGCTGTAAAACACTATGAAAACATAAATCTGACACAGTATGTCGAGATGGTCGGTGATGTGCTGAGGTATGTGCTTTCCCAGAGGGATCTGGACGATATGTTGGAAGATGGTGCGGAAGACCTGAGATATAAAGTGAGGGACCTAGTACTCTCTGTTGAAGACAACGGCGATGTCCTCTGGGCGGACCTTCTAAATGCAGCGGAGAAGGAAGGTATTGACCAGCAGCTCGTAAAAGACGAGATAGACAGAATGCTCAGGGAAGGCTCGATATTCGAGAGACAGATTGGAGTTCGACTGAAAATAGAGAAGGACGACGAACTCTGGAATTAGTTCTTAAGCATCTTCATGCACAATTCCTTTCCCTTTTCCGCTTTTTTTCTGAAATTCGAATCCGGAGCAAGTTTTATCGCCTTATTGAACGCTTTCAGGGCCTGTCTGACATTTCCCAGAACTAGAAATGAATAGCCTATGTTGAACCACACCCTCTCATTGGCCGGATTTATCCGCAATACATTCTGGTATGCTACGAGAGATCTTTCATATTCATTCATTTGGGTGAACACATATCCTATGGTTATCCAGTAAGATTCCCGCTCTTCCATCTCTATCAGTTGTTCGGCCACTTCAAGGGCGTTGATATACTCCCCCCGGTCTATGTACACCTTAAGGAGGCGGGTCTGTTCTTCCAGTAGCTCGCGAGATACATTTCCATGAGTGGGCACATGAGGAGATATCCGTTACATTCATAAAACTTTTCCCAACTCTTAAATATGGAAAGTATCATCTTCCCTCATGTTGTCACAGCCTGATGTTGAAATACATGAACTGAAGAAACTCGATCTCAGGACCGGCGTAATACTGGATGGTTTTCCGAGCATAGGCTTGGTCGGTTCCATCGTTTCCAATTACTTGGTCAACATAATGAATCTTGACCAGATAGGGATAATGGACTCCCCCTATTTTCCCACCATATCTCTCATAAGAAATATGGAGCCCAACAATCCGGTCAGGATTTACGGGGGCAAAATAGAGAGGAAGGATGAGGACAATCTTAAGATAGCAGTCTTCGTCTCCGAATTTCAACCATCTTCCGAAATGATAAAGCCGATATCCATGGCCATCCTGAACTGGGCACAGGCACAGATGGCATCTCTTATCGTCTCTCCGGAGGGACTTGCAGTGGAGGATATGCTAATGCCCTCCTCCGCAGATAAGGAAAAGCTGGACGTTTATGCCGTAGGAAGTACCATGCATGCAAGGCTTTATTTTGAACCATATTCAGATATAAAACCTTTTGACGAGGGGGTCATATCCGGCGTGGCAGGTGTGTTGCTGAATGAAGGAAAAAAGAGAGGATTCGACGTCATTTCCATGCTTGCGGAAGCTCACGAATCATATCCGGATGCCAAGGCAGCAGCCAGAATAATCGAGGCATTGGATTCCAGCATACTCCATTTGAATATAAATACGGACCCACTCTACAAAGAAGCCGAGATAATAGAAGAGAGCATAAGGCGCTTTCAGCAGCAGAAAGAAGCGGCGGACAAGAGGCAAAAGGATGTCAAGCCTATATCTCCCATGTACGGATGATCGGGAGAGCAACGTGCTCTTTTACGCGTGGCAGTTGAGTACCATCCGCCGTCCGTTCAATCGTTGTGCCACAAACTATATATAGAGATGGCACTTCCTTTTCTTTGTTGCTTACTCTAAGCAAGGAGGATATAAACATGAAGAAAGAAAAAATGATTGGCGCGATGGCACTGGCCTTCACCGTTATGATGATATTCAGCAGTATGACGGTGTTTGCCGCACCTCCGCAGCCTATGACCAGACAGGGTATAGCTAACCTTGACGGAGTTGCCGTCGGGGATGGAATGGAAATCTCTGCATGGGCGGACGGAGTTAAATACGTCGCAAATAACACATACTACGGAGATGGAACATACAAAGTGAACGTACCCGGAAATGACCCGGATGTTACGACCGAGAAGGATGGTGCGGACGATAATGAACTGGTAGTGTATTGGATGTCCGATGGAACAAATTGGTATATTGCCAATGAAGTGGATAATTTTGTATCCGCCAGTGATATACTCGGAGACCTCAACTTCACTTCCGCATCTCAGCCGTATATGGCAAAGATATGGGAGATAGTTCCTGAGCCTTCCAGCGGAAATGATTTCATCTGGATAGCTGCCCCGGACACATGGAACGCGTCTGCCTATTCCATAAAGACCGATAACTGGACAGGGATGAGCTTGAATGGAGTTGCCCAGTATAAGTCCAATACCGCAGGAACATGGTCTGCATGGTATGTCGACCTCGGTGGAAACCAGCGCCTGAACTTTAGCGGAGATATAGAACTCGTCTGGGCAGATCCGAACGGCAATGTTGCCGGGGGGAATGCAGTTGTTATAGACCGGGTTGAGTATGGAAGTATAAATACCGAACCCGCTAACACGATAATGCCCAATGCAGTAAAGGTGTCTGGGGCAGGTAAGGCCCTTAAGAGGGCGGGAACCGTGAGCAGCCCGACAGATACTGAGAATTGTTCCAGTGACTTCTCTGAGGTTGATGCAGATTACCCTCTTCTCTGGACCGCACAGCCAGTCTACAACCTCTGGGTTGAGAAGGACACCGTGAACGGAGATGCCATACTTCACTGGGACGATGCAGGAAGCCCGCCGGGCGGATACAACATATATGAGTCCACTGACCCACTGGCAGCATGGCCGTGGACCGCACTTGCAACCGGAGTTAACGGAACATCATACACCCACGCCAGTGCAGTGAGCGATGCGAACAGCCACTTCTATATCGTCAGGGCAACCGATGGAAGCACAGAGGGTGGAAACTCGAGCATGGCGTTCGTAGCAAAGTTTGATGTGGTGAACAACGCTGATAAAGGAGATATTAACTGGGTTTCCATACCTGATGAAATCTTCGCAGCAGCAAGAGACCTGAATGGAGATGGAAAACTTAGTGCAAGTGACATAGTTATTGATATAGAAGGCGGAACCGGAGACGGAACGAACACAAAGATAGACCAGATAGCATACTGGGATGCAAATGGACAGACCACCGGTGCCGTGTATTCATACACAGAGGATCCATTCTCAGGAAATGGATGGGGCGGTACGGACTTTACAATAACACCGGGTATGGCAGTAAGCTTACAGGCAACCAGCAGCTTCACATGGGTGACAAATGGAACTGACAGTGGAACCAACGGATATGACATAATAAACAACGCTGATAAAGGAGATATCAACTGGGTCTCCGTGCCTTTCACAATTAAAGACATGAATGGTGACGGGAAGATAACTGCTAGCGACATAGTACTGCAGATAGAAGGCGGAACCGGAGACGGAACGAACACAAAGATAGACCAGATAGCATACTGGGATGCAAATGGACAGACCACCGGTGCCGTGTATTCATACACAGAGGATCCATTCTCAGGAAATGGATGGGGCGGTACGGACTTTACAATAACACCGGGTATGGCAGTAAGCCTACAGGCAACCAGCAGCTTTACATGGACTCCGGAGCTAGTTCAGGATGAGGTGACACAATAATTAAATAGTAGAAAAAGATGGAGAAAAAAAGAGGTGAAAAAATGAAAGGAAAGATAATAGCAATCGCGCTGGTCGCTCTCATGGCCATGAGTGCGGTCGGGGTGATGCCTACAGCGAAAGGTGCCGCTGAGAAAATCCAGGGATACTGGTGGGACAGCAACGACAACTTTGCCACATACTGGGATGGCGACAATGACATCTATTATGGCATCGTATATGCACACACCAGTGAGGATGTGAATGACTGGTCATCATCTCAGGACAATGGCGGAGAGCAGGACAAAGGATCATATGGAGTTTACCTGTGGGATACAACATCTGGAAACGACCCATTCGCATCTCAGCCCGGTCCTGGCGAGCATCTCTTCGCATATGGAGAGTTCCTGAAGGACGGAATGGGAAGCGGAGTTGGAGACCAGCCGTACAACCACAAAGGAAATGGTGTTGCAAACTACACCTTCTGCTCTAACTGGACAATAGACCCTGCCGATGAATCCACATCCCCCACAAGTCAGCTGGACAACTTCGCAAAGATAGAGATGATACCCACACCCACAGTGACCAGCGGCTCAGACTGGATGAACATAACAGTTGAAGCATTCAGATACACATCCTACAGGACAGAGGCACCAGCCAACAACAAGGCCACATTCGAAAACAGCATAGGCTTCAAAGCATATATTACCGATGTGGGAAGCGGAACCACGAAGACATATGTCATAAACAACTTCACAGCATCCGGGACAGCCCCTGCTCCACCCCAAAATGCAGATCCTGGCTCTACAGGAATCTGGTGGATAAACCTCACAAGCCCGCAAGTTTCTTCGAAGCCCGGAGACAGCACAAATCTTGCGAACAACTACAAGATACAGGTATCCGCTCTCTTCACTGATGGTGCAGGCGGATCCTACGAGACCACTGGATACAGCAACCCACCGGTCTACGAGCCAGAGTTCGGAATGGTACTTGTGCCCATACTCGCAACAATAGGTCTCTTTGTCGCTGTGAGCTATATCTACAGGAAGAAGTACTAAACCCCTTTTCCTTTTTACTTATTTTTCCAGAAAAGCTTTTAAAGGTGCATAGAATTGTTCTTTCATGGCTGAATTCTCCGGAAAAATGAAGCTTATAATAGCTCTCGTAATAGTTGCCACACTTATTGGAGCGGCATATCTGGCTCAGATGTCCACAAAGCCCAACATTGTGGAACAGGAACCTGAACAGACAATAAATCCGATAGCTGTTGTCAACACCACGATGGGGGAGTTCAGGATAGAGCTCTTTGAAAAGGAGTTTAAGAAGGACAAGGAATATGATTCCGTCAGATTAACGGACAATTTCAAGAGATATGCGGCCAGTGGATTCTATGATGGAGTGGTAATACATGGAATCGCTCCGTGGCCGTACAACAAGACAAGGACACTGATATACACAGGAGAATACACTTCCGACCTCTCGAAGAAGGAGCTACCATTCGCACCTATAAAATATGGAAGGAGGACCGATGTTGATTTTGGATTTAAACACACGGACCTTATGGTTTCATGGTTCGAGACATGGAACATTACATCCATATTCTATATCTGCAATGGAGATTTCAGTGGAGATTCTCCAGAGAGTCCTACACTCGATCCCAAAGACCCTGTGTTCGGAAAGGTTATATCAGGTGCGGATGTCATAAGAAGTATGGGGGCTCTTCCAACGCATTATGCGGGGCCGGATTTTCCGAACCTACCTAATGAGACCGTGATGATAAAACATGTTTATGTGTTCTACCCGGATGCTGAGGAGCATCTCGAAATAAGCACGAATTTTGATATCATTGAGATGGAAAGCGATAGAGCACTTCTCACGAGATATCGGAATCCGTTTCCCGGTCTTTCTCTTCATCTTCCTTTATGAGGAACCTGTAAAGTATGAACCAGAAGAAAGCCATCCATGCAAAGAATATGGGATACCCTATGGTTTCATGCACCCATGATAGTGTGTCCTGGCCGTAATAATAACCTGAGAGTGTAACGATGGTCATGCGAATCACATTTCCAACATATGCAAGGACAATAGCAAAGGCGATGAAAAGAACGGATTTCCAGTTTATTTCGCGATATATCACAAGAATAAACGAGATGGATGATGCAATGAATATGCTGAAGGAATATATTCCCGAGCAAGCACGAGCTATGACGATATCAGACTTTATTTTCGACATAGGGTCAGTTATTTTCAGTGTGGCAGGCGGAATTATTATATTTTCTATTCCAAGGGATAATAGGACTTTATGTAGTGGGAGAAGGAGGAAATAGTATTTGAAACCACTTTTTTCCATTGAGAACAGGAAGGGTATGAAAGACATAAGGATCGCTAGGAAGAGGAAAAATGTAAATATGAAATCTCTTTCAAATGTATATTTTTTGGGAACAAAGGGATATACAATCAGGCCTCCACCGAATAAGAGAACCATCATATCTGCATCCCCTACACCCGGAGCTTCGCTGTATCTCTGATACGCAAGATCCAGAGTAATGACCGCCAGTCCAGTGAGAACTGCGACCACGGGGGAAGATATGGGCAGCCATCTTTCCAGCGCTCTCAGCCAATTGTACTCTGAGTCGCTAGAGAGCCCCTCTTCTGACTCCCTATATTTTATATGGATAAACAGAAGAATTGCGCCTAGCAGGCTCAGTATCAGTGGGCCATAAAGCGAGAAATGCCCAAACCAACCCATATAGATAATGTATGTGAACATGAAGCCTATCATTGCAATGATGAAACCGATGAGTCCCAGCAGAGGGGAGGCCATGAAATTCCTGCCATCCATCACGCCTCTATCTTTCTCCTGCTTATTTAAGTTTTCTTAGCACATCTGTCTCCAAACACCGTCACAGAAAGAGATGAGGACAAAACCATCCTATAGCACCCACATTGGCATTGGGACAAAACTATCCGACCCCTCTCACACTGAAAACATTATGAAGGACACCTATAGCAAAAACAGCCATCTCTCTCCTGTCTTCTCTTCTCTGCCTTATCTTCCATCCGAATCGCCTTTTATCGGATGAAAATCCACTTTCACTGAGATTCCTGAGAAAATACTGCTTGAGATACTCGTGAGGAT
>Ga0190313_1000198_pt1 | contig 38476 bp, 33 predicted proteins | sample 4870071011_MG_FD_169989 | JGI IMG/M metagenome (GOLD analysis project Ga0190313, IMG submission 169989) | Hydrothermal vent sediment bacterial communities from Southern Trench, Guaymas Basin, Mexico - 4870-07-10-11_MG | ecosystem: Environmental > Aquatic > Marine > Hydrothermal vents > Sediment ... | reverse complement strand
AGGATTAATACGTAACCCTCTAATTAGTGATGGTTTCTTGTCTAGCACCATTCCGTATAGTTCTCTTAGCTTCTCGTTTACCTTTTCTCCATCCTTTGTTTCCTCCCATACTATTCTTGCTTCCTCAAGAGCAAGGAGTAATGCGTCTTCAACGCCACGAGCATACATATCATTACCCATGGCGCCTCATCACCCGAGGGGTGCCCCCCACTGTAATACGGGGGTTTATAAAATGCTCTTAAGTGAAAGTATTAGTAAAGAGCGCTTGGTCTTAAATTAACGTGCCAAAGTATATGCCTTTATGTATTAATTTAAATCCTGGCTCTAATTGGATAAGATCCATCCACCCAGGTTTAGGTATGTAGATATGTGTTGGTAAGATTAGTAGATTTCTAGCTCCAAACGATGATGTAGGTAGAACTACGTTCTTCAGTAGTAGTTTTGGATCTAATGGGCTCTCAGCGTAAGGATTAATTACATGTATCAGCCATGTACCAACCTGATCTTTCCTGGTCGTTATATCGTATCTCATAAATACTACACCACTTAGCTTTGGATATTTAATTCCCTCAAATATTAACCATGATTGGGTTGCATACCATAGTATGAGCTCGTTAACTGGTTCTCTTCTAACATCTATAACTGCAATCCTGTAATTCGCATCAACATCTTTTAGTTGAGGATAGCTTCTCTTTATACGACTTACTATTCTAGGATAGACCCAGTGTGTTAAAAGGTCTACGGGGTAGAGAAGGGATCCGTAGCTTACATTGACATTAGCATTTACTTTTCTATGTTCAATTATTCTCGGTATGAATTTGAGACTTTGTTGGGGTATGAAGACTGCTTTTACAAATGTGCCATAGTTGTTTAGGTATCTCCTGGTAAATTCTTCAGATGACCTCATGATTTCTCGCATGACTTTAGATCTAAATGTGTATAGTGATTTGACCTGGAATGCTATGGTTTTTCCATCAATCACTGCTTTAACGTCTACATCACCTTTAACTCCTTTAGGTTCTACCTCAATTCCACCATAGTCTATTAACGGTTTAAGAGCTTCAGCAAAGTCTAGTGTTGATTCAATAGAGTATAGAATATCAGCACTTGGCATTCTCAGTAGGCTAAGAAGATTATCTGAGATTCTAACACCTAATGCTTTCAACTTAAATACTTGTTGTAATAGTCTTTGCTGTAGGGAAGCCTATACCCATCACCTATGCTACGCATCTCTTAGTTTAATACATAAAGTAGCTACGGCTATAAGCGTTTCTCAATAAACATTGGCAATGTAGCGAATAGAGGATAAGGGTTATAACACATTCATGTAGAAGTGTTAAGTGATGGCGGGGGTGTATACCCCCTTGATCCCCTCATGTAAGACCCAGATCATGCTTTGTGGTCAGCACTCAAGACAACAATCATGAACAACATGGCGAGGGAATGATTAAGGTCTATCACCAGAGCTTTGCTCCCTTTAAAAATAAGGTATATGAAAAGATTGAGCGGGATTCAGTGCTTTCCAGAGAGGAGTACGGTAGGAGAAGAGCGGTTGGCATCTCAGAGAGGAACATCTATAGGTTCTTAGAGAAAGCGAAGACGGAACTTGGGCAAACGAACTACCAGTTAATCTGGCTCTTCGTTAAGGAGCTTCAAGCTGAAGGGCAGAGACCATGGAGCATCTATACAGCCCTCTATAGACTTAGGAAATTCGCCCTATTCCTAAAAGGCTATGGAAGGGACCTCTCAACCCCGGAACCCATACATATAAAACTCTTCCTAGCCTCACTACCAAATAAGGTTACCCAGCATAGAGTAGCGGCAGTTCTAAAGAGATTCTATAGGTTCATGTATGAGAACATAGACCAGGAGTACAAGAGAGTCTACGACTCATTCAAGGCAACACCCCCCAAGCTCAAGGACTACCCCATACCGCAACTACCAGATGACCAGGAGGTACTCTTGTTAATAAACCATGCAGTTCAACCCTACAAGTCTATACTAGCTCTAGCCTACGAAAGTGGGCTGAGACGGTCAGAGATACTTCTGCTAAAGATAGGTGATATAGAGGATTTAGGCGACTACATCAGGTTACATGTGCGTAACTCGAAATCAGAGCCGCGAACGGTATTCCTGGTGAGATTCAAGGAGATTTTAAGGGATTGGATTAGAAAGCATCCCTGGAGGAGAGACCCGGAAGCATATTTATTTCCATCAAAAACAATCTCCCCATATGTACCGCTAAACCCGACAACGATGTACAACTATCTCGGCAAACTGAGAAAGAAGCTTGGAATTAAGAAGAGAATATATCTCCACCTGTTAAGACATAAGAGAGCAACTGAACTATACAAGGAGCTGTCAGAGAAGGAGATGATGCTTTACTTCGGCTGGACAACACGAACGATGCTAGACATATACTCACATATAACACAGAAGGACGTAGAGGAAAAGATATTAAAACTATATGGAATCAAACCACAACCACCAACACCAAGACAGGTAAAGGAGATCGAAGAAGCTAAAGCCCTTATTGACAAGCTCATTCAGCTCGCTTTAACAAACCCAGATCTTCTAAGAAGTCTTCTCCTAAGAGCCCGGCAACGAGATAAAGCTTAATCCTGTAACTAGGATCTGACAATAATGTTTTAATTACATATCTCTTCTTAAGCAAACGCTTTAACCTTCTTATTATATATTCTACATCGACAATCTTATTTTTAAGAGACAAGACCCCTCAAATCATTCTTATACCTTATTTAAATATGGTAACATGGGGAAAGAACATAACTATATGGGAGATTCGTGAGATCAGACTAGGGACTCTAATCAAGAAATAAACGTTGGAGCACCCAAATTATAAGACCTAATATCGCGCCTAGGAATAATATCAAGGTAAGTAGCATTAAGCCTGTAACTTCAGCATTCATATGAGGCGCTATGGCATAGATTACGACAAATAGCAATGGCGACCCTAGAAGTATCGCAAAAGCTCTCCCCAAACCATATTCCCAATCATCGATAGCTTTAAAGAAAGCGACTAATAGAGCAACGATACCAACAACACCAAGTAAACCTAGTACAATGTATAGCATGTTTAACGTGTTCTTAATTATTGTTGTATCAAGGCCAGCCTGGCTAAAAACCTCTATAATCTTAGGTATGACTATTCCTAAGAATAAGCCTACAACGATAACCCATGCAATGGCTTCTCTTAAATCCTCCACTCCCTCACTAAAGCCCATTTCCCACCCCATTTTAGTATCCCCTAAGCCATTTATTGACATACTTACTAACGAAACTCCTATCCTTACAATTGCAACCGCACTCGTCGGCTTTCTCTAGTATTCTATGAAACCATGAAACATCGTGTTTTAATGGTACAAGAAGATCAGGTGCTTCTAATACATTATTCAAAGCATACTGTCTTAACAGAGGTGCTCTCTCTTTTAGCAGTTCGGCAACCATTACTGCACCAGCAAATAGTAGTGCATAAGGTGCTGCAGGATACGCTCTAGTTTCATTAACTTTTGCCGTGTCCTTCCAATAAATGCACCCTAAACAACCCTTATTTACAATGTCATCATGCCTTGACACTAAGATAGAATTAGAATACACAGCACCATGTAGTAATACTCTAGGTAAATCTCTTTGTATATCCCATCGGGTTTTGACGTTATCTACTGCAACCATAGCTATGTCCATGCTTTCCCTATCAGAGAAACTAAGATCCTGGTATTTTCCACATATGCTTACTATCTTCAGCGAGGGTATTCTTGCTCTTTTCAATACTATATTAGCTTTAAAATCACCTATATCAGCTATTGTCACTAGAATATGCCTACTTAAATTTGATGCCTCAAGTACATCGGGATCTACTATATACATAGTTCCACGTACCTTGTATTTCAATGAAACAAAGTGAGTATATACATAATGGCATTACCTAAGGATCCAGCTCCTATGAGGTAAACTTTACCTATGTCGATTACTTCTGGTAATTGAAGTTCGAAATAAGCTGGGCTATCTATACGATAGTTGAGTAGAGAGAGCCTTAATGACCTATTAAACTCGACGTTTAAACCATATACATCGTTAAGCATGGATTTGAAAACTTCCGCAATACCGAGGGCTACAGCGGCACATGCAGAAATTGGATTATACTCTTTAATCTCAGGGCTTAGGTTGTAGCAGAAGTCTTCCTGATGCCACAATAAAGAGGTCCAACCATATGAATCAATGAAGATTTTCTTCTTAGCACTAATCTCGAAGTCATTTCCAGCCCCTATGATTAGCGCTACATCATATGTTTCTTTCTTCTTGTTATTTACCTTTATAATACCAATTGGATTTATTGAGTGATAAATAGTACGAGCTAGATTCGAAATTTTTCTTCTATAGATTGAAATATTTCTAAATTCCTCAGGCGTACTGATTTCTGGCAATAGGACGTCAATGTTGAAGGATAGCCTTGCCAATAGGTTGATGGCCGTTATGAGCATTGAAAAGTACTTTAATACATTCTTAAATGCTACTTCACTTAATACTACTGCTACTCGATAATTAGCTATTTGATCAATATGAACTGATGCGTGTGATGTATATTCCTTAATTAAAAGCTTTGTTCTATGAAATAAATCCTCTCTAAATCGTCCAGGAATTATAGTGAATACTTCCTCAAAAGGTATTTCACTCCATAATCCTTCGTTGTAGATATAAACTTTCGATAGTTTAGGAAAGGAACCTGTATCTATGAAGCCATAATGAGGTACGACAAGAGAGAGGAAATTTTCCTCAAAAGCTACTGGGTACTCATCATCTATTAGAGAATGAAATGCTGAGCCTGGATGCGTATGTAGCTGTGCTACTAAAACCTTTTCGTCAATCTCTAAGATACTGAAGAGCTTAGCTACATCAGTTTCCTGTACTTTAGAGGCTATAGCAGTAGCACGTTGTTTTGGAATATATACTTCATCTATTACTATGGAATCTTCATCTAATTGCTCACCTAGCCAGTAAGCTATGCATTCACGGTTCTGTTCACCATATCTCTGCATGATCTTTAATGTCTTCTCGATTACTTGAACAGGTAATAGTAGCCTTTGTTTTCCCATGATATCAGCCAACAACGTGAACATGCACTAATAGCAATGTAGCTCCATCAGGAATTCCGTACTCAAGAAGGGATTTGTTAAGATCGCTTAACGGAATCTGCGTACTATCTTTGAGCCAGTATAGCTGATAGTTATTAAAGGGAGGCCTTAGGTTAAAGGCTCTTACTACTTCCTCTCTTACTCTACGTATATTAAAGTGCACATTAAACTTGAACTCCTTCACCTGGTTAACATATCTAACCTTGACCGAAATCCACTTTTCTTCGGCCAAGATTTTTCACCTCTACGGATTACATAACCCGTAACACGCTTATAAGCCTTTTCATTTACGTAACACGTAACCCTTTTTAAATGGATTATGTAATATTAGAATCGGGTTGGTGGTTTGCTTGTTGGAGACATTGTTTCGTAGTAGGGCTGTTGACATACTATTGGCACTTTCCGAGAAGCCTATGAGTGTTAGAGAGCTAATTAGCAGGGTTGGTGGAAGCGCCACAACAATAGAGCAGAGGTTAAGAGAGCTTAAAGAAGCAGGGCTAATCGAGGAAGACGTTTCCAAAGGTTTCCCGTTTAGGAGAGAACTGAGGCTAACAGAAAGGGGAAAAGACGTTGCTAAGAATCTTCAGCTTCTTAGAAGCCTTTTCATAGATGAACTACCTTTTAAACGAATGATATGGCCTCTCTTAACACTATATGTTGTTGGCGAAATTAGAGGTAAAACCAAGCTTCAGAAATTAGTATTCCTACTAGATAAAGAACTAAACATAATAAAAGATCAAGGTTACAACTTTGTACCATATAAATATGGTCCATTTTCTAAAGAATTAATAGAAGATGTCGAAATGCTTATCCTAACAGGACTAGTTAAAACAGAAGAGGAGGTTAAGGAGTTTAACGGCGAAGAAGTTACAATTATGGTGTACAAATTAACAGATCGTGGAAAAAGCATAGCAAGACAGATATACAATGAACTAACAGATGAAGAAAAGAGGAGAATTAATAAGTTAAAGGAATTCAATACTAGAAGTGCAAGGTCATTAACTGCATATGTTCATAGAAAGTATCCTGAATATGTTGCCCAGACGTAATGCATAATATTTCACAACAATCTTTTTTAACATTCCAATTAAGGCCATTATTAATCATGTTCTCGACGTTCTTTGCGATAATACCTCACTAATGCTTGGGATGGATCATTAGAGTATATGATTTTTGCAGATACCTCGCCTATCCTACACCTAACGAGGTATTCTATGACCACATCCATATTCTCAGAATCGAAAAATCGTCCATAAACTCGCACATCATAGATCTGTCCGACCTCACCTTCAACAATACTCTTAATTGACTTGAATAATTTTAGAGGATTATCTGTAGCCAGCTCTAGGAACTCACTAGGTGAAATGATTAAGGGTATGAATTTATCCATGATATATAGATAGGCCTTTCGCATATTCACTAACCCAATTTGTGATTAATTTTACTTATACCTGTTAAATAGTGTTAGCATGGTATTCGGAGCTTTCGTGCGTATAGGAATTAATTTTCTTGGCTTAACTATCCTTAATATATCTTTAAACATGTGAGGATAATAGTGTCCGCTAACTCTTAATCCTATCGGGATCATGTTAAAGACATTTAGCCATGTCTCTACTCTTCTAGCTTCAATAATGAATTCCTCGGTGGAAGGCTCTGAGTCCAAAAGAAGCACCAGTGAACCTTCAAGGGGTACTCCAAGATTTTTAATATCCTTTAACGCTTCCACAAGGTTTTTACCAAGTAAGAAAACGTATTTACCATCTTTTAGATCATCGATAGAGGCTAATCTATTTGACCAAAACGATGGAATAGATCTTACACTACTGAATAGATCTTCTAGTAGCAATACATGCTTAAAATACTGTTGTAGATCTGGAAATTCCTCTAAAAAGGCGTCAAGAGCTACAGCAAGCTTATCGTCAAGTATCCATATCTCTCTTTTCTCTCCCACAATGTTTAGAAGTAGTATTATTGTCTCTAGATCACGTTCATCAACATTGATAAATATGGGTCTTTCAAACTTGCTAACATACCTTGCTAGAATTCTTTTAGCTTCTTCCATAGTCATAGGTGTATGTCTTCTACCAATATTTGTACCCTCAAGAATTAAAACGTCAACCTTTATGTCAGGATTATTCTGTAAAAACGAAAATATACTTTCTTCACTGAGAGGATTACCTGAAGAAACATCCCTTAAGTCTCCAGTATAGAGTATTGTGGCATCACTACCGAAGTATAGGTAAGAGTATGATGGAAAAGCACTATGAGAAACCTGCTTAGCTAGAACAGGGTTCTTCGCCTCATTAGATCGGAGAGTCTCGATGAAGGGTCTTGCGGGTATTAGCAATTGCCTCCACTCACTATACTGCCATTTTCCTTCCTTAATTCTCTCGTGAAGTTCTAAAGATGGAAGAAATAATCTTATACTCCTCCTATCTATATTGCTCAGCACACCTAAATGGTCTAAATGCATATGAGAAATGTAAACGTCATCGACGTCCCTAAATACTTGTGGGTTAGGCACCACTCCCAGACCTCTAAGCTCATATAGACCTCTCGGCTGTATCAATAACGAATAGTACCTGCTGTAAATACTGAACCTTATACCTTGGTCAAACACTATATTTTTACCTAAACCTTCATCTACAACCTTAACACAGTTACCTCCTATCTCTCTCCATCCACCATAAACCTCTATTATAACGTTCTCAGAAATCCTTTCAGAATACCTAGGCCTAACTCTGCCCAGAGATTCCATACATCATCACTTAGAAAGAAATATTCACATTTAAGTGGTATTTCTTCTCAAACTCATTAAGTAGCTGCTTTGCTTCATGATATGGTATCGCTCCTACACCATACCCGTCTATATAATTTCTTATTTCAGTAAAATGATAGGCGAACGGCTCCTCAGAGTAGATGATAGTGTAAAATGATACCCCCCAAGGAAATAGAACCCTATTGTTCTTGAACTCTAAATCCCAAATAGGTGTTTGATCATCATAATGCTTATCCTTAACAATACCTAAGGCATGTATCTCACCAGTTCGTGCTATCTGGAAGAATACTAAGTCGCCATTGAAAATACTATTATAGAGTCTTAGGAATTGCCTCCAGTTTTTAACCAACTTAGATTCCTTACTCCTTGCTAAATCCCTATCCCAAAAGCCCCATAAGAGCCTCTCGCTTGCCCTACGTATGTTCTCTTTGTTCTTTGAAGAGAATATCCAGCACTTCACCATACTTCATCAGCCTCTCTTACAACCCTATAAACATAGTAGTCCCTGCCACTCTTAGTAATCTTTGTGACAAATTCAAGTGCATTCGTAGTGAAAGGTCGTTTAAAACCAAGTATGCGTGAAGTATCCTCCCGCATATCAACTATGTAGAGCCAGTAGTTACCGCCTTTCTTCTCATTTTCTTCTCCAAACGACTTTTCATTATCCGTGTAGATAACTATGCCTATATGTTTCCAGGATTTAACCTCAACAATCCTTTGCTCTCGGGGCTCCTCCTCACTTTTACTTATGAAGATTAGGTCGAAGGGATAACCCTTTTCATGTAAGTCTTGAATAGCAAACTTTTGGCTAAGCCTTCTCTTTATAATGGCTATGGCATCATTCTCTATTTCAACCTTTCTCTTGTCATATTCTCCCACTAGTTGTTCAATATTATTGAGGTAATCCGTGTAGCCCTGGCGTAGATTGAGAGTTCCTATAGGATCTATCTTAATCTCGACTTCATCAAACGATAATATCTTATTCCATTCATCACCACTTCGAAGACCTTGGAGGCTCAGATTTGTTATATAGTTCCTAATATCTTCTAAGCCTTGAGCAAATAGCTTCTTTCTTAGATAATCTTGAATAATTGATTTAATCCATAACTTATCCATATCTTGTTCTATGGAACTAAGCTTAGATATCTGGTGAGGCTTTCCAGTTATAGATATGAGATCTCTTAACAATTCTACACTACTTAGTACCTTACTTGAAGTTTCATCTACCCCCAGGACATCTTCATACCTTACTTTACCTCCTACCAATAGTGATACCCTAAGAATACATACCTTAGATGTCCTATTGCTACCCCAAACAGTGATATTGAAAGGTTTTATGGGCATACCTTCATTCTTAAGAAAGCTTTGAATAACTTTGATCAGCTCTTTTGAAGTCATGTCCTGAAGAGGCCTCTGGTAGAAGGAGTCTTTAATTAGCTCTTTTCCCTTAGAAATGACTACAAGAACTTTATGACTTTTTGCAAGATTTCTTGCTAAATCCAGCAGTAAGTTTCTTATTTCTTTTTGCGAGTTAAAACCTATTGTATTAACTATGCTCCTTATTATTTCACGTTTTACTTTAGGATTTACATTTTTCTCTCTTATCTTCCTTTCAATGTGCTTAATAGCTTCTATATACCATTTAACGAATTCTTCAAACCTTCTATCAACTAAGCTTGCTAGAACCACATCGGCCTCGGTTATAGTCTTCTTACCCTTTTTGGTTTCTTTTTCTGCTATAAGTATTACTGCTTCTTTATCTCTTCTTCTCGAAAGATCTCTATCATATATTTCAACGTCCTTTCCTAAGACAAGGTTTATTTTACCTAATTGCGCACGTTCCATGTTAAGTAGCTTTGTATATAGCTTGGACACAACACGACTTGCACCAGTAGCTCTTTCCGAAGAGCCTACCACGAGCATATAGATGAAGCATTCTCGCTCTTGACCTAGTCTCCATACCCTACCTATTCTCTGCTCAAGTTTTAGAGGAGTCCAAGGGAGGTCGTAGTTTATAAGAACATTTGCAACCTGTAGGTTAAGCCCTTCAGATAGAACATCAGTTGAAACCAGTACTTTATACTTATCTCCTTTAATAAAATTCTTCTCAACATCTTCTCTTTCCTTCCTACTACCTGCCTCTCTGCCTGTGAGAACCTTAACAGCATCACCTATGGTTTCCTTTAGCCTTCCTGCTATGTAATGAGCTGTATCAGCATACTCTGTGAAAACTATTATCTTTGAACCTTCACTAAGATGATATTTCACTAGCTCCTCAAGCTTGGTAATCTTAGTGTCCCCCTCCCTACGAACATTCTCAGTCAACTTCATTAGCTTCCTCAGTTTCTTAATGTCATCCTCATCAAGGAGTACAGAGGCGTAACCTGCAAAGGCATTAAGAATATCATCTACTGAAGGCTCTGTTGTCCCTACAATTTCCTTTAATACGATTCTTTCGTTTTCAGATAAAGCCATCTCTTCTACAGTATAGTCTCCTGCTAAATGATTTCTTATGAAGTTTCGTAGGGCATTTGCTCTCTTCTCTGCATCTTTCTTACTGATTTTTCTTAATAACCCCGCCCTTTTGGCTGTCATAAAGAGAAGCGTACTGTATGCGGAAGCAGGGCTAGAGAACGCTCTCTTAGCTAATAACGTCACTAATAACCTAACTGCCCCTAAACGTTTTCCAGAAGCTTCCCTATACTTCCTGAGAAGTTCAAGTAAGAAGGTCTCTGCCTCTCTATAGAATTCTGCTTCAAACTTGCTAGGTCTGATTAGTACGGCCCGTAGGTGTGCAGGTTTAAAGATCTCTCTCCTTTCATAGACATTGTTTACATCACTCTTCATCCTTCTAAATACTAGAGTGTTCCACGTCTGCCTATAGAACCTTTTATTGTCTAAAACTCGAATATCTGGCTCCAAGTTAGGGTCTAAGATCTGAAGTCTAGCTATATAATCGTCTGGAAAGCCCTTATGAGGAGTGGCAGATAGCAAGAAGACGTTTCTCTCAGTGTGCTTAGCAATTAGCTCTTCTCCAATATACTTCCAACGTTTCTTGGCCGTCTGTGGAGATACCTTATGGGCTTCATCCACTATTATTAAATCCCACTCTACCTGAAGCACGGCTTTACGAACATCTCTATTTCTAACAAACAGATCCATTGAAATAACGTACCATCCATCTGGGAATCTTTTGCTCCTATAGACTTCTATATTTTCTCGCTCTATTTGATGTACATTATCTGCTTCCACCCAGTAGCTAAGTTCCTCTACCCATTGAGCTATAAGAATTCTAGGAACTAAAACTAAGATTCTCTTTGCACGTCCAATATCTTGAAGATATTTCCCTAGAACTATAGCCGTAATAGTTTTGCCAAGTCCTATTTCATCTCCGACGAGAATTCTTACCGGATCCCTTAGCATACATCTAGATAGTACCTCTACTTGGTGAAAGAACGGCTCGATAGGTAAAGGTCTAGTTTCAAAATATCGATAAAATCGCATTACAGGATTGTATTTCATCAATACGTTGAAAATACAGCTTACTATGTTGTTTAATGACATATAGGACATTCTCTCACTTTTCAGCTAGATTATAAATAAGCTTGAAAGCCTTAGCTGGTCTATAAAGACTCTTAATGCCCACTCCCTTTCTTATTCCCTCGCTTCGGTACTTATTTATGAAGGTGTTCGCCCACCACCAGGCATCAGTATCAAATCCCCTATCTAAGACAAGTCTTTTTAGTAAGTCTATTTTTGCAGGCTTCCTAAGAGTTCGCCTAACTACAGCATACACAATGAGCCTAAAGTAAGCGTTCTCATTATCTGTTGATATCCATTTCTTCTCCTTAGATACCTTGCATCCAAGCATCCTAGCTATAGCTATGACCTCAGTCGGGTTCGGCAATGTAGCTCTTATATCAACATTGCTACTTTTACTAGGGCTTTTCTCTATTTCTTCACTTTCTTTAGTAGCATAAGATCTAAAATTGGCATAATACCTAAGTTTTCCACTCACTTTCTTTACAGACCAAGTAATCCTGTACATCATGTTCTCTTCCTCCTAACTTTAACCTTAACACCAGTAAGGAATAACTTGATAGCATTCAGCCGCCTAGCCTTAAGCTCATCGAGCGGCTTAGCATTTTGAAACACTAATCTTGCGTTTACATTTAGGTCTTTCAATGATTTTACACCATCAATTATGGTTTTAGCATCATCCATCGCAACCCCATTTATTGTTATCTGTACCTTACCCTCGTATCCACTTGCTTCCATGTAAACATTTGATGAGGCCTCAACTAAACCTCCTAGACGCTCTGCAATGTTCTGAAGAGTACCTATACTTTCTATGTTGCTTGCTTCCTCAATAATATCTCCTGGCATGGGCTCGTAGTCGGAGAGATCTCTAACTATAACCTCGTATTCGCCAAGTACATTAACAGTTAATGTTGTTTCTCTGGAAAGCTTACCATGATATGCTTTAACTTTGTATGTATATATGCCTTCAGTGGCTTCAGATTTAAGTCTCCAGATGGCTTCGAATGGTGGCGTCTTCCTAGATGGGTCAATGAAGCCTCTATTTACTTCAACACCCACTTCCTCACGGAAATCTCCTACAGGCTCTACATACACCTTCACTTCAACGTGCTCATTAGGCTTAACTTCTACATATCCGGGCTCTACCCTTAAGTCAAACCCTTTTTCAATAACTTCTCTTCTCTGAACGAGCTTGTTCCTCGGGCTCTTTAGGATAAGGTAAAGCTTTTCCTCGTGTCCTTTGTACACGTTATAGAGATCTTTTAGCTTAAATGTTCCCTCATCCGTCAGAACATCATAATATTTCCTCACAATCCTATCAGGTTCTCTAACCTCCCCTTCTTCGTTTAATAGTTGCTCTATGAATTTAGTAAATGCAAGTCTTGAATGGGCTACTAAATCTGTATCAGAGAAGTCTTCGTGCCTAGCTACTACGCTATGTGAGCCACCACTACATGCCTCTTCTGTTTCACATACGTTCTTCCAGTAAATTCTTCCTTCACGCATCACAGCTATTTCAAGATTATCGTAGAGCCTCTTCAAGACTTTTAAAACAGCATTTCTATCTGCTATCCATAGCCTGGGGTTTCTTAAGAATAAGTCAACCAATTTAGACACCTGCATCCAATCTTTCCCTAGGTCAGCCCCCGTCTCTGCTAGTTTCTTAAGGAACGCCTCAAGATCAACCTCCTCTGGTCTAAGCAGCTTCTCCACTCCTATACTCTCTAAGGCGGTATGAACATTGCCTAGTAATGACTTCTTAGGTGTTGCATCAATGGATAATACCTTTTCTCCCGCAGGATACCATACCCTTCTGAATACTGAAGGAGCAAGTTTCTTGAAGAACTCCGTCTTACCTCTTTTAACCTCTTTAAGCTTAGACTCATTCAACTTTCTTACATTTTTATCCTTGTATATTTCCTCAAGCTCCTTCTTTCTAATTAAATCATCAATAACATAAAGCCAGCCAACGACGTCTAGTAATTCGTTTAAACGATCCCTATCCTTAGTATCCAATACTACAGTAGTGTTTCTGTAATCTCTATAGCCTAGAATTAAGTCCGTTGCCTGCTCCTCCTTAAGGCTTCCTAGGTATATTATTACTTGATGTGAGGGAGATTCTTCAGGCTTATATCCTGCAATGAGGTCCTCGTTTGTTAGGAATATGACCATGTCCTTGGAGAAAGGCTCGTACTCTTCGTCCTTAGCAACTAATATTTTTCCCAGCTCATCCTTTAACTTCCCGTACACTTCATTGATCTTTCTCCTTAAGGCTTCCTCCTTCCTCTTTCTCAAAATGTCTACAATATCTATTAGTGTAGTAAAGTATACCTTACCCTCTTCTTCATGCCTAGCTATGTAACTAGCATCCGGGTCTTCAAGAAGAACCTCTAGTACTTTCTGTAGTCGTGCTGGTTCTATACCATGATCCCTATCGTAGATCATCCAGTATACCTCGTCTTCCATAGGGTATGCTCTCAATGCCTCTGGAGCACCCTCGTAGAGGAAAGTCCTTAAGAAGACTGATGTAACTATGTCCTTTGCTATGATGGGTTCAGAAGACCTCCTAGCCACCTCATATAACTTGTTGAGATATACCTTGTAATCTTTCTCAATATCTCTTAACTTACCTATAATCGTTTCAGAGATATCTGTATCCTCTAAATCAATACTCCATATATGTATAGTGTCCGGGTTCCTATTGCTCTTCCATAGCCTCCTTACGGCCTTTCTAGTTATCAGTATAGCAAATCTTGTCCTCTGAAATAATCTCGGTCGTCTCTCGGAGATATGTCTTAGGAGAGTATCTATGTATGTTGGATGGAATGGATAGCTTTCACGCAATGCATTTATGTTCTTAGCTGCTAGCGGGAACATTTCTAAACTATAAACTCCCTGATAATGCACTAAGACATCGTCTGGCACCTTAACTACTGCTGAACCAAATATTCTCTTTCTAAGTATCCTTACGACTTCATTAACTTCGCCACTGATTTCAAGCCTCACAGGAGGAATTATTGTTGCCTGCTCTCTCAATGCCTCAAAAACTCCCCTGATGAAATCCTCGATAACCCTGTACTGTTCTTCAACCTCGACAGCCCTTCCTCTTTCTTGATAGCGGATAGGTATAGTTAGTATTACGACTACCCTCTTTCCCTGAACTGCACCTGCTAATCTCCTAAAGAATTCTAGAAACCTAGCTCTTTGGATATCATCTAAGTTAAGTGCATAGCCGGATAGAATTTCGTCCGCTAATACTATAGCGGCCTTACCTTCAAACGTTTTCTCCAAAGAATCCTTAGAAGGAGCTTTAAATTCAGCATCATAATCCCTGATAGCATCGTATCTGCCTAGGCAGTGTCCTATATATCCCCATATGCTATGTACACTGTATGTTCCTATACGTAGTGGTCTGTCAGGGCTTGGTGCGTATTTTTCATAGTCTCCATCTATGACAACAACGTCTACATGCCTGTTTTTCTCAAGAACTCTTTCAACTCTCTCATATAGCATATAAACAATATCTCTTGGCTCGGCCTTAAGGAGAGCCTCAGGTTTCCTAAATGCATGGAGTAGTGCTAATAGAGTATGAGTTTTACCTCCACCAAAGAGTGACGGCAGTACTATGGGTCCTTTAGACCCCCTCTCCAGCGCTTCAAGGACTTCGTTGAACACCTTCTCCATACCTTCAGTCACGTATGTTACCGAGAAGAACTTGTCAGGATCACCGTATAGTTCAAGCATAAGTTGATCAGCTGGAGTCTCAGGTCTATACTCTCCCATTATGAAGCCGTAAACCTTACCTAAAGATGGTGCCACAGCAGTATCCAATCTGGGATCGAACACATCTTCAAGAGGAGTAATAACCTCCTTTACGCCCATCATCCACCACCCATATAGAGGAATATGCTTTCACATAATTTAGACTCTAGATCACGAGGTAAGGACTTCATTAAGAGTTTAGCAAGGATTAACGCGTTATCAAAGAGGGAGGGATATTTCTTCTTGAACTTCTCGATATAATGTTGTGGACTACTTGTAAACCATGTAACATACTCTATTAGATGCAGTATATCGACCGAGCAAGGCTTCCTGTTCATGACTGTAAGCTTAATGGGATCTATACCTCTAGCCTTGAGAAATTCCTCAAATTCCTCTCTCTTTTTAGAGAGAGGTTCCATGAATCTATACTCATTTTTATCCTTAGCCTTTACAAGGATCTTGTAATCTATGAACTCTTGCTTATCAGCTCCCGTTGCGATAGATAGTAGAACTATATCATTGGGAGACAACATCTTAACCTTAGCTTCAACACCGCTAACAGCATAAAGAAGCTTCGTTATGAAATAGAACAAGGCAACTCTATCAAGTTTTACTTCTCCACTGGCCTCCTCCTCCCTACCAGTGGCTAAAACTAACGCTCTCGCCGTTAATGGAGCAACGTATTCTTCAACAAGCCTCTTAGCGTCAATTTCCCCTCTACTATCGTAAAGCTTACTATACCTTGTAGCGACAGAAAGTATTCTAGTGAAGACGCTGAAGAATAGGTCTCTTCCATAGTACTTCCCTAGAACCTTCCTAGCCCAATCAACACCCTCTCTAAGCATCTCCTCCTTAACAACATCCATGCTTGCAGAAGCTCTGTCGCCTCTAGCTTTTCTCCAGACAACAACTACGCTAGTATCCAAGGAAAGCTTCCCTCTCTTAACAATGGACTGTGTAGACTCCGTAGTCAATGGGAACCCATTGGTAACGGTGAAACCGCCATACTTCCAACCAGCCTCTATAAGCTCAGCCCAAGCATCAGGGAGAGTATGAGCAAAGTAAGTTACTAAGACCCCTTCATCCTTGAGAACAGCATTCATAGTTATGAATGCCTCAGCCATTAAAGATTTATAGTAGTTTAGACCCGACCTCGCTAAACCGAGAGCCTTCACTCTATTTTCATTATAACTAATCTCCTTAGAGGCATACTTCTTCCACTGGACATCAACCTCCCTACCATCCTCAAAGAATATGTTCTCATAGAATTTTGGTGCGAGTACGAGCTTCTTTTCCTCTCCTATTTTTATCTCCTTAACATCACTTAAAGCTCTCTTAAGCCACACATAGTAGAAGTCCGTGAGTTCAGCGTAACATACATCCCCACGATACGGAGGATCAGTAACAATAACGTCAAAAACTTCACTAGCTAAATTCTTGAGTTCCCTCGCATCATCAAGCAAAACCCTAACCTTACTAGAACTACCAGAAACAACAGAAACAAGATAAGACAAACCATCGATAATATTTCTATGTACTTTAGTCCATGAGCCAGATGCACTTGGTATATTCATGAGTGGATAAGCATCACACCAATTCCACATCATTGCTATACCTCTTTGTGCAAACGTAGCTTCAAACCGTAAAAGATCGGGACGCCATCTAGTTTCCATCGAATTATAATCAGCATATTTACATAGTGCCATTGCTAGGTATGTTGTTACTGCCTCTGCGTACTTGAATGCCTCCTCCCTGCTCCATCCCTCTCTCAGCTTCTCCTCCTCTATCTTCTTACCAGCCTCACGTATCAGCTTAACAAGCTTGACTAGGGTTAGAAGTTGTCTTGGGTTGAAGAGTTTGAATAATTTGTCGAAGCCCCAAGTGGGTATATCAAGTTGACCTGCCTCACTATGCCCGTATGGTGCGAACTCTTCCTTTGGTATATCCGGGTCGTTCCACACATGCCTGATCTTCTCTAGTGCCATCCATAGCTTCTCGTTATCTTCTTCAGTTGCGGGCTCGAATTCTAGGTCTTTGTTCACTATTTTTACTTTAACTAATAGTCTCGGCCTTGCTAGGGCATTCCTTAATTCATTAATGCTTATTTTTCCCTCCAGGTACTCTTCTAGTCTTCTATTCCAGTTGTTTATTGCTTTCTTAGGATAGAAAGCTAGTTCTTCCTCCGTAAAGCTTTTCAGAACCTCCTTAACGAGGTTCTTAAATGCAGTGATCTTTCTACTTGCCTTTAATAGCTTATATGTTCTTACGTCTTGGTCTATTGCTCCTTTTCTTGCTCTTTCTCTCAGCTCCTTGAATACTTTGTCTACTCCTCTCATCATTACTTGTCTGTAGAAGGCGTCTGTGAAACGTAGCGGTAGTGAGGTAACTTTCCTTCTTGCTCCGCTCTCTACACGTTTTCTAAGCTCTAAAGCTATTTCCTCATCTATCATCGTGTTTCCGCATAGGAGGCAGACCGCATAGTTTGCTCCACTAGCTATGTTAGGTTCTTGAACACTGTATTTCCTCCCGCCAATCTCTATAGTGTAGCTTTGGAGCTGAGCTCTGCCGAGTCTTCTAGCTTTAGTTGTTACCTTGGCTCTCTCCACCCTGCTGTAGATCTTATTGAGATCTATAACTTCAATGTTTACACTATCTCCTATCACCTTGGGCTCCATCCATGCCAGCCTTTTGTACTTGTCATCATTACCCCTGACCCTAACTAGCCACCAGTTACCTACTAATGGAGAATATTTACCACATGCAGGGCACTTAACCTCCCACGTCCCAATGTACACGGCTACGTCTTTACCATAAATCTCCTGAATCTCTTTGTCTTCCTTGAGGTTCTCAATGATCCATTTACCCCATTTCTCGACGTCAGCCTTTAGAATATTGCCATACTTCTTAGGATATTCCAGTATAGCTTTGAGAAATACGTATGCTGTAGGAATAAACTCGACTGCGACAATTTCCTTAAGGCCAAGTCTAATAGCTTCTAGAGGTATTGATCCGAAGCCTGCAAAGGGGTCTAGGAGACTCTTAGAGTTAAAATATTCTACTAAATCCTTGGGGATATATGGATTCTGTGTATGAGGGCTCTTGTCAGAGTTAAGTCTTAGCATGTTCTTGAACCTATACGGATCGGTAGCAGCTGGCAGTAATGTTCCAGCTATTACTGCTCTTGCTCCTGCTAAAGGCTTTCTAGTCCACCAGAAAACCATTTCCCAGTATGGTGGTCTACCGGGTCCTTTCTCCTTAGCTGAAGCCTCATTCACTACGTCGATTGGGAAGCGTGGTGTTTCAATAAAGACCCTGTTTTCACCGGACTTCATGTGCTCACCTCTCTTGTCTCTTTAACCTTCTCAACTATTATCCTGCTTTCTTCCAATATCCATGCTATTTCGTCTCCCTCACGTAGATCCAGCAGTTTCCTAACCTCTTCAGGTACAGTTGTCCTATGGTATCTCCCTAGCTTAGTTGTCTTTAATACAACTCGTTTACTAATGCCCACTTGGATCACCACGGCAATACATTTATAGTCTCTGCTATAAATATGGCTTTAGAGACTTATATAAGATTAAGTACAATTAAAATTCTGGTGTTGTGAGTTGCCAAAATATTGGATCATAACAGTTAGTGAGGAGAACTGGAGCGTTATAGTGGAGAACAATATCTATGGTGCACCTGAGGCAGGAGGCGTTAAGCCAGCTCATAAGTTAATAAGACCTGATGATGTGGTATTGTTTTACGTCATGAAGAAGAGGTCTAAAAGATTAGGAGGGAAATTTGTCGGGACCTTTAAAGTCGTTTCAGAATGGTATCGTGAGGATAAACCTCTATGGCCTGATGAAAAACGTGAGGGTAGGGTGAAGTATCCTTGGAAGATAAAATTAGAGCCGATAAAGCTTGGAGTAGCAGAATTTGAGGAATTAATACCTATCTTAAGTTTTATTAAGAAAAAAGATAGAGCCTATGCATATCTAGTTGGCACTCCAGCTCTTAGAAGACCTATACCAGAAAAGGATGCTCAGACCATAATAAATGCTCTTAAATAACTCCCTGGAGGGATTTAGCATGTCTGAAAAAGCATTTGAAGCCGAAATTGTGAAAGTAGCGGATCTGCTTCAGCGTAGAAATATATTCTTTGAAGTCCCCGAGTTTCAGAGACCTTATAGTTAGGATGATGAACAAATAGAACAGTTCTGGGAGGACGTTTATTCAGCATGGAAAGATGGGAGAAGGTCGTATTTCTTTGGACCTATGATATTTGCTGAGAGAAAAGAAAGCCTTGGATATAGATACATGGTTATTGATGGACAACAAAGACTGACAACTTTATTGATTCTCTTATGTGTTATACGTGACTTATTCTTAGAGAGTAAGAACGGATCATTTGACCCGATGTTTAATGAACGGATCAGGGCATGTATAAGCTATTTTGGACGCTTTAAATTAATACTTCAACCTGAACACCATTCAAAATTTGAAAACACTATATTGAAAGGTATAGAGTTCCCTGAAATAAAAAGAAAGAGTGATCTACTTAAGTTGCGTCAAGAGAACAGGTACCTATACGTTGCCAACTACTTTAAGGAAAGGCTACTTGAACTCTGTAAGTCAGATGGGCCTAAAGCTGTTAAGGAGTTCATAGAGTATGTACTAGATAATGTGGAGATTGTAGAGATACGGACTAAAGAAGTGTCTGAAGCTATAAAGGTATTTCAAGTAGTGAATACAAGAGGTCTTGATCTCTCACCTGCAGATATTATTAAAGCTAATCTATATAGTGTGACTCCTAAAGACCGCATAAGGGAGTTTAAATCCTTATGGCAAAGAGTAGAGGAAGCAGCAATAGAACAGAATCGTAGTTTAACAGAACTCTTCACATACTATGTATACTACTGTTTGGCGCCGAATAGACCTAAGAGAGCTACACAGGATGTAATGAATGATATATTCGAGAAGTACAGAAAAGCGGGTTATACGACAACAAACCTGCTCTATGATGTAAAGGATTTTGTCGAATCAATTAACTTCATAGAAAATCTACAAAATAATACCATAGTTACTATGAAGTATCTGCCTAATGAGACCTACTGGTTAACTATATTGGCTTCAGCTAAAAAGGAGAACTATAAAGACCTAGGGGAGTTAGTTAGAGAAATACGAAGACTCTTCTACTTATACTGGATTGCTGGCTACACATCGCAGAAGGTCAGACAACTTTCTCTCAATATAATTAACATGGTTAAATCTAGAAAAACTATAGACGATATTAAAAAGATCATAGAAGACAAGCTCGAAGAAGATGATGTTTATAGGCTTGTAGTTGAGAATCTTAATGGTGAGGTATATGGTCAACGATGGCTTAAACCCCTTCTTCTAACTATTGAATATGAATATACTGAACCTGTGAAGACCGTGTACGTAGATTTAAAAAGAGTACATATTGAACACATATTGCCTCAGAAGTGGAAGGACAATGAGTACTGGAAGGTGCATTGGACAGAGAATGAAGCTAGGAAGTGGCTTAATAGGTTAGGTAATCTTACATTATTATATAGCAAAATAAATGAAAAAATAAGAAATGCATCATTCCTTGAGAAAAGGGATTATTACAAAGGCCTTGAGGAAGGGGCCCCCACAAGCTTCATACTAACACGTAAATTATTCAAATTTAATGACTGGACACCTAAGGAAGTCGCAGAAAGACATAACTGGATGATTAACGAGATATCAAGAATTTTAAATATTCGGTACAAAGCATCTTAAGTTTTAGTAAAATTGAATGAAAGAGGTATGAATAGTGTCGAGGAGCATGCAAAATAGTCGAGCAATATAAGTAGTCTTCATAGGCGTGTAGAGTATGTAAAGAGATTAAGAAATATGTATAATCCGAGAGAGGAGGGGCTGAAAATAAGGATCCTTTTTGTTGGTGAGTCACCTCCTAAAGATGCTCCACAGAATTTCTTTTACAATAGAACGTCCATGCTATATTACGCTACTTTCCTAGCTTTTCACAGAAAATTCGGGATTCAAGAACATGATTTTCTTAAATTCTTCAAGAGGTCGGGATGCTATCTCTATGGTCTATTTGAAGTTCCAGGAATGGTTATTCAAGAGGAGGAGAAAAAGGAATAATCCGTGCAAGTAAATCTGAAGTAGAGAGAGCTAAAGGTGAACTTGAGGAGTTCATTCCAAACGAGCGCCCAGAGATTGTAATAGTAGTTTTAGACGAGTTTTTCATGAGGTAGAGAAGTCGTTGAGGAGACTGAAAGAACAGGGCGTTACTAGGGAGTACTTTGGCTAGCCTTTTCCTATGAATGCTTGTTCCTTCATTAAGTATGTAAATGAATTATTTTCATCTTGGATTATGCGTTGGGTAAGGCCTAGCAAAGATCAGGCTAGTGCCTTTTATTTAGAAGCCTGATAAATTAAAAGAGTCACAGCGGCATATTACCGTAGAGGCGTAAAATTTAATAGCAACTCATAAGATCCTGAAGGTTCTGCCTTTTAATTCACCTATAGCTTCTTCCAATTTCATCCTTGCTCTCTCTGCTACTTCTGGTGTCACAGACATAGTATGCAATGCTATCGCTGCTCTCCCTACCAGCTGTAGGGCATAAAACCTCTCCTCATCAAATTTTATTATTAATGCCAACTGGTTTAGGAGGCAGTGAATGAGCTTTCCAGGATTAAATTTCTCTCTTTTATCTAGGTCCTCCGAATATATTGCTAAAGCAATATCACTTCCAATCTCAAAGAACTTTTTCGCTAACATCCACCCATCCTTACCATATCCTTCTATTTCCCCTTGGTAACTCTTGTTAATAACGTAATCATCAATTAAGCTTCTGAAGTGCTCAATACGTTCTACAATCAAATTTTCTATATTGCTAAGATCTACATCTTCCTTAGCCTCTACTCTGAATAACACTTCAAGTCCTGGCTTCTTATCGACTCTAGGTTCAAAAAAGTAGTGATATGTATTCATAAGACCTTTCCGCCTTAACTCATATACACAGTATTTTACAACCTCTAGAAGAATTGTCTTTACTATTCTAAAGTCACTTATTTGATATTGAGAGAATAAAATATGCACCTCCAACCATTTCTCAACCATGTCTCTAGCACCTCTTATAATTGTAATATATCTTTGACCGTTCTTCCCCTTATTGCTTCTCCAAGTAAGAGTTTAACTTGTTTGCAAGTTCTAGTGTTTTCTACGATAGGAATTACTGGAATCATGCAGCCGCAAATGATCATAAATGTTTGACCTTTGAGAGTGGTATGAACTTATCTCAGCTCACCTATACCTTTTTATCAATAATTGTTACTTTAATAATAAATATAAAAATGAACATCATAAGCTTCTATGATTTTATTGATATAGCCAAGGCTTTCATCTCACGTAATATTCGTCATTACTATTATCTAAGTGGATACCAACAACTAGAGGCTTATTGCTCTTTAACGTTAAGATAGTTGCTTGACCGTTTAAAGGCTGGTATGCTAAGTAGATCCTTCTTGCAATCTTCTTTTTCTTCCTTTTAATACTGGAAGCCATGAGATCCCATTCGTCCCTTGATATTCTCCATTTATATTCTCGTTTCTGAAGCCATTGAAGTAGCCATTCGTTATGTCTTCTAATGAGCTCTAGTAGCCATTCCCTAATCTCTTCATCTTTTAGTAGCTCCCTCCATAGTTCATCGTATTCTTCACATATCAGTCTGAAACGGCTAAGCTTAGTCTCGTAGACTATAGCGTAGAAACTGCCCTCCTTAAAGCCGAGTTCTACGACTCTGTCGCTAGGTCTTAGCCCTCCACCAAAGTAGATTAGTGTTGCTAATGCCCTTAGCTCATCCTTCCTTATTAAGGCTTTAATGTGGCCAATTAAGTTATACCGATTATATTTCTGCATCAGTTCGACAACATTAATGCTGTGTTTTGGTTTCCAATTCTTTATTCTCGAAGGGGTGCGCCATCTCTTCTTACCAGCTCTGCTTCTACCAATATCTACCAGCCTCTCAAGATCTTTAAGCCTGAGATCCCTTTTAATCTTATATCTCCCAGCTATCCTCTCAACAAGACCCTTCTTCACTAGATAGCTTAGTTCAGCCCTTAGGTAGTTATCCTTCATTTTAACCCCTAGGCTAAAAAGGAACTTGCAGAGGTCTCTAGGTCTAGCTCCTTTAGGATCTCTACTGCAGAAATAATACAGTGCTGTAAGGATGCCTAGCTAAGGAGATTTGGCATAGGCTTCTCCAATTATTTTTCTAGCTCTAGATAAGTCAATAACTCTAGAGTAAGGTAACAGTAAAACTGGCTGGAGTATTTCAAGAACACTCTCACTACCATAAGTGATACGTTGCTTAGTAAATGACAAGTTTACCCACCTCTACATTGTAGGGTATATCGGATTGCCATTGAGGTTGCTTTGCGCTTTCGGTTCCTATGCGCATATTATACGCAAGCTCTACGTTAGCTATGCGTTTAATCCAGTAGGGTAGTACTTTCTTCTTTAACTCTTTTTTAGTTATAACATTCTTTACTAAGCTTACTGAATTATTATTTAGCTCAATATTAAGTCCAAGGATCTTCATCAAAGTCGACAAAATCTCTCGTGTATATTCTTCCAATTTAAACAATGGGATATTGATAACATCTATAATGTATGGTACTAGTAACTCTATGACTTTAACCACCTCAGCTTTGACATACTTATTAATGCTTAGAATCACCTTTTTTCTACCATAGGTAATGGTCTTAATAACCCCGAGGTGCTCCAAACTAGTAATGATGCGTTGAGCATTGCGTACTGATGTGCTTATCGCTTTTGACAGATCTTTACTTGACTTAATGTCGCTTATGGCTATTGCAACTATAGCTCTAATCAATGATAGGCTAAGACAATCAAGTAATTTTCGCGCTTCTTCACTATTAGACACTTTACTCATTCCATCACCATGTTGAATTTTAAAGTAGCACAATATATACCGCTTTTAACATTAAATGAAGAGACGGTGAGGAGCTGGCGGTTTTAGTATGCAGTGTAAATTTGTTTCTATTCTTTAAATCACTAGCTTGTCACCTTTAATTGTTAGTTAGTATATAGTAAATTCTTGAACTGTCACACATGTTAGTTTATTAGATTCAGATACTTTAGTAAGAAGTTCATCTCTAGGAATTTGATTTCTTCTCTAATGTCAAAGGAGTATTTTAGTGCTTCGCCTATCTTTTCCCTTACTAATTCCTTTGGAATTCTTCCTTTACTAGTAAGTATTCTTACAATTTCAACTTTATTTGCATTAGGTAAAAGAACATATTTTATAAACAACTTCAGCTCCTCTTTTTCAAGATTGTCGATAAATTCTCTGATAATTTCCTCTAATAGCCTTATTATGATAAAGTTCTCCCCTTTAGTTGAGATATAGTGTAAACTTATCTTCTTTAAAGTATCAGATATGCTTTCAGATCCTATTCTACACAATGATATGTACTTCTTAACATTCTCTCGTACTTTAAGGATTTTTATCTTGCTACCAGACATTACTTACCCCGCTAACTCTTTTGAATAGGTTATTTATATAGAGTAAAATATCAAAGCATTATGATCGCGATCATCAAAGGAATTCACATTAACCGAACTCCCTGGTTATTCCACTAAACCCTCTCTTTATGCAGTTAAGCTACAGACCACAATATTTATTAAATGTGTGTAACATATTACACAGATGGTGAAAATATGTTTGAGTATCTAGCTAAAGGTTTTGCAGAGGTGCTTACCAAGGGCGATGTATTCGAACTGTTTAAGATGCTTGAGCAGCGTTATGGTACTATACTGAAGGTTTGTGAGAGGATAGGTATTGAGAGGAAAACATTCTATCATTGGAGAAGTGCAAGGCAGATAAATATCGAGACTAAGATTAAGGTGCTTAAGGTAGCCTTAGAAGATCATCCGATAGACACTTTAGAGTTTCTAGCTAGAAAGACTAAGGGTAAGACGAAGGAAGCATTAGAGTTCCTTTTAGAGTTCCTCCGCAGGGAAATTCTCACTGAAGAAAAGCCTGAAAAGCTCGAAGACCTAGTGAAGAAGGCTGAAGAGATAATAGATGAATACTCCATACCATTAATTGAGTACCTAAGACATGAAGTGGATAGCTTAGTCGAAGCAGTACATAGTAGGGGATATGAGTTTAGAATAACACCCATTACACCCATTGGTATTCCTAGTATTCAAGCAATCAAAGCAGTACCAGAACAGCCCGCATGGGCATCTTCGGCGACAATGTACCAATATGCTGGTATTAGTATAGAAAAACCCTTTGAGACGCCACAAGTAGACTTCCAAATATCAGAGAGTCTGGGAGGTGATGTGAAGTGGATTACAAGATAAAGTTCTTTAGAATTGCTATTAGATTCCTTGGTGCTACTAGAATTGACCTATATGAGCTTGTTGACCTCTTTAAGAGTTTAGGATATACAATAACAGCACGGCTACCTCCCAAAGGCTTTAAGGTATCTATGGGCGGTAGTGGTCCAATAGCGGTTAAGGGAAACGTTGTTATTGACGTAAATACTGATAGATTAATTGTTGGTGTTTCCTCGCCTGAGCCTGAAGAATGTATTAACGAGTTTGTAATTATGGAGAAAGCAGTTACATCCAGGTTTAGTTCATTAAAGAAACCATATTTTTACGAGTTGCTTACAGAGTTGGAGATTGAAAGCAATGGAGTCGAGCCTATGAAGTTCTTACAGAGGCTTTCAAGAGAGAATGTTATAGTCAAGAAGCTGTCTAGTGCTTTAGGAGAACCACTTTTCATATTCGGTTATAGGTTAGCTAAGGAGAATTCATCGCCTGAGGATACTGAGTGGGTTGATATCGAAATAATACCCTACCTTATAAGACCGCATTCTTCAATATACGTATCTATTGTCTACAGATCTAGTGAGAGGGAAAAAGTGCTAGAGAAGGGAAAGAAATTGAATGCAATTATAGATGCAATAAGCGATTTAATGAAAGGTGTCGAAGTTAGTGGAAGGTGAAACTATTGGGGTACACGCCCCAATGTCGCACTCTTTTTCTTATCGAATCACTTGACTTATATGAAGCTCTCGATAGACTAGTTACTGATATAAGGGAAGTATTAGGTATGGAGGTTTCTCCACCTGAGAATCTAAGAGCTGTAGTTGAGCCTAGGAGGTCGTTCGCTAGAGGAAGCTATGATCCTATACGGAGAATAATAACACTATATGACAATGACTGGTGTAGGAAGACGTTTATACATGAATTATTTCATGCCATATCTGCTTTTTCTCAGATTCCTGAACTACGGAAAATAGCTAAACTCGAAAGAGACTTTATTGAGGGATTAACAGAGTTCTTCACGGGATATGTACTGTATACGAGATATAGGGAGTGCTATACCGCATGGATTAAAAGTAGATATCCTGTTTGTGCTATATCGTATGAGAAGGATGTAAAACTTTTTGGAGCTATAGCACAAGTACTGATTCCAATTTCAGATCTCGCTAAGATATACGTATATAATCCTAGTATCGACTGGTACGAGCAGTATAGGGGGTTCCTAGATAACTACAATATGGAGGATTTTCTAATAAATAAACCTAAGAAGAAGAGAAAATGGCCTTCCCGCACTTTATTTGAAAACATAGTTGTAAAGATTCTTAGAGAGAAAGCCGGTGAGAATTTAGTAGACGAATTCAGAGACTTGCTATATGAAGCCCCCATAAGTGAAGTACTAGATTACTCAAGTATGTTAAAGTGATTTTTCTAAATATTCCTCCAAGGAACCTGTTATTGTGCTAGAATGAGCTTACAGTAATTGATGTGACTATGTATATATACCCGAGAAGTAGATAATCTATTTGGTGTTCCCATGTCAGACCTTAATCATTCGGGGGTTTATAAAGAGAGGCTCAGCACTCAAGACCTTAATCATCTTTCATTGGTTGCGGGTTCATCATCTGTTGTCTATGTTGTTTTTGTGGTATATGTTTTTTAGTGTTAATGCCGTGATTTATTTTTGGTGCTTGGCTTGTCTGGTGTTGAGAGGGTTCCTTTAGGTGTTGATGTTCTTGACTTCGCACTTCCTAGGGGGGTTTTAAGGAATTCATTCATTGTCCTCGCAGGTCCTGGGGGTACTGGTAAGAGTGTGTTCAATATATTCATATCTTTATCCTTCATGAAGAGGGGTGAGCCTGTCCTATACGTTACTCTCGATGATGACCCAGCAACTACTTACGCATCCTTTAAGTCCTTCAATATAGACTTAAAGCCCTATGTGGAGAAGAAACTCTTCGGTTTCATAGACGCCTTCTCATTTAGACTTGGTCCTTTCAAGAAGGCTTACGATGGTGTTGTTAAGGAGGTTAATCCTAAGGAGACTAGTAAGTTCATATACGTGCTTCTTGAGGCTTTAGGCGAGATGGGTATGGATGGTAAGGGGTTACTTATCATTGACTCATTAAATGAGATATTCTTCCATCTAGAACTTAACAGCGCTATAGAGTTCATTAAGACTTTAAGGGCTCTAGTGAGTAAGGGTAAGAGCGTTCTCACATTAGCTACATTCCACACGACTACTGAGTCCTTCATGGAGATAATTAAGTCCATAGGGCATTTAATAGATGGCCTCATAGAGTTAAGTACTGTTGAGCAACCTGCATTAACTGCATTACCTCTACCCCTATGGCAGTTAATAGTTAGGAAGATGAAGGGAGCGCCACATAGTACCTCATGGATATTCTACACAATAGCTGAAGACGGAGTTAAGCCAGTAGTACTTAGACAGACAGGTAAGTGACCCAATGAAGGTCAAGATAAGCATAGATAAGGAGAAATGCACTAAGTGCTTAGAATGTGTTAAGTACTGCCCAACAGGGGTATTTACGTTTAAGGATAACGATATAGTGGTTCAGGAGGAACTATGTATATACTGTAAGGGATGTGAAGTACTGTGCCCCACGAAGGCGATAAGGCTAGAGTGTCTTGATGAGGGGCTGGAGGTAATTAAGATTAAGGCATTAACCTCTTAAGGAGGTAAAGCTAATAAAGACCCTAAAACTAATGATTTAATGAGCCGGGGTCGCCTAGCCTGGTAGGGCGCCGGCCTGCTAAGCCGGTGGGGTTCACCCCCGCGCGGGTTCAAATCCCGCCCCCGGCGCCATAATTAATTAATTAATAAAGAATCAAGCAGTTTCATCTTCATTCTAACCCCATAACTAGTCTGATATGCCTTAATGTTAAGATATATTTATATATCTTCATTACGACTGCATATATGTGGAGACGAGGAAGGTGAGATTCTCTTTTCTTGCATGAAGTCAAGACAAAGGAGAAGGGGGGCTTAACTAAGGATTTCGGTATGGTTGTAGGTGTTGTATTAATTATTTTCGCCTTTATTTATGGTCTCTTAGCGCTACCTAGCCTCGTTAATGTTAAAGCAACTCCAACAACTAAGCCTAACCTACGTCTGTGCCGGAGGTTTTAAACTGATTACTGGAGTTACGTAAATGGTTTAAGTAATGTATGTAGGGGTTATGTAACTATAGAGAATAAAGGGGTTGATGGACTAATAGAAATTAATGCCGAGATTAAAATGTATGATGAATCTAAACAACGAAGTACAACGGTATACTTCTTAAGTGGTGAAATAAAGACTATCGTGTTCTTTTCGTCATTAGTGATTAGAGGGAATCACTAAAACTAGTAATTTAATTTCATGCTCAGCCATGGTTGGTTCCGTAACTAATGAAACATCCGCAAGGAAGTAGCATCCTCACTTTCTAATGAGCTAAATTCAATTAGGAGTCCTTATTTGGTGTTATAGGATTAAGTATATGGCTATTGCAACCATTAATGTTATTGCTGTAGCTATTGACATTTCCTTGAATGTGCTTGACATAGGTACGTTTAGGTACTGAGCCGTATAGACATAGCATAGATGGGCTGGTGATGCTATGTATCCAAGCATTGCTGAAGTGTATATGAGGGCTACCTCATGAAGGCCTATACCTAAAGGCTGAAATATTGATAGGGACACTACATTACCTGTCATAGGGGAGCCTGTAGCTAAAGATATTGCCGCAGGTATGATTAACATCAGTATAGGGCTAAGCCCATTATTCCCGACCACGAACTCAGATATTAGTTTAGGTCCTCCAACACTAACGAACACATTCCTCAGAAGTAATGCTGCGAAGGCAGCAACAACCAGCTCTAAGGTAGTTCGTGATGCCATAGACCTAACTAACCCATTAAGACCAACCTTAGACGACACTGTAAGGAGCGCTATAGCCAGCACTAACCCTAAAATCATAGAGTACCTTGTTATAGGTATTAAAGGATGTAAATATCCATCGATAATCCCCCTTAACGAGGTAGCCACAACTATGGCTAGAGCTATAGGTGAGAAGACCTTAAGAAGGACGTACTTATTAGGCACCCCACTAACTAAGTACTTACCACCATGAACACCGCGAAAACCAACTACGTAACCAGCCAATATCATGGCTAGTAAGATAGGTAATTCCCTCACTATAAGCTCCCACATACTAACTCCGGCTAAGGCAGCAGTAGTCACTAACACAGTACTGAGTGGGTACACAAGGAATATTATGTGACGAAACCAAACATTAATAAAAAGCCTTAACTTCCTGCTTAACCCTATGTGCCTACCAACAACGTCAACTATAGGTGCCGACATAAGAGCCCCACCAGCAACAGGAAGCAGACCTAGTACTGCAGGGACTAACGTAACTATCAGCTTAGGTCTCTTAATGAGCTTAACTAACTCATCACCAAGCCTATTTAAGAAACCCGAAGAACGATACACACCTATTAAGGTAGCTATTAGGAATGTAATGATCAGTAAATCAACAGTTACTGAATCAGTAATCGTTAAGGTAAGGATGTTTAAGACCCCCTTAGCACCTAAACCAATAAGCCCCATAACAATTGAAGATACTAAGAGAACTAACCATATGGGTTTCTTAAAGGCTAATAATACCGCTAATAATGCGAAACCTATGATTATACAGGCCGCATTACTCATTACGTACTCCATAACTGCTTAAACATCCTTACTTTTAATGTTTACTTAAAGAAGTTAATACTCAAATAATGTAAATAGGCAGACGTTATTTTTAGGTTAGTACGTATTACAGGTTACTTAAGTTTATTATAATGAATTCCCTAGTACCATCTGCCCTAACGTGGTATAGGAAGTTACTGTAGTATATTAGCCTATTACCTTGCCCTCTTGGGTAGTAAGGTGTTTGTATGTCTACGACCTCCCACTCATCGCTAGCTATGTTGTAGTAGTATAGACCACCACCCTCACTAATTACCCAAATAACGTTCCTATCAGGGTCATAAGCCATACCTACAGGCTTAACGGTAGGTGCCGTACTTAATTCGACCCAACCCTCAGATTCGTTAAACCTAAAGAACTCACCAGTAGTCCCTACAAGCACATATATGTATTGAGAACCATCATAAACACCAACCGTATAGTCATCAGCCGTCACCGGCAATGAATCTAAAGGCATGAATATGTTGGCCTTTACGTCATACATGTAGAAATCACTAGAGCCTCCAGCTAAGTAATAGATATATCCGTAGGCATAAATTATGAACGACCCATTACCAGGCGGTGTAGGTAGTACTGTTCTATAATTCCATTGACCTGTAAGAACGTCATAGTAGTATAGTCCGTACCCAGTACCGTACTTACCTATAGCCCATAAGTAAAGGTCATCCCTATCGAAAGTTATTGAGGTATTAGCATAGAAGGTGAATGGGGCATCATTAAGCTTAAAAAATTCATGCATGCTTAAGTCATACCTATAGACGTAATTAGTGCCTCCTAAGGCTATATACATGGAGTACTTAGGAAGTATGGCAGTTACATTAGCTAGCTCTAAGTAGATAGTATGATCACCTAAAGTACTTGACTCTATCTTAACCATTAAATCACCAGTACTTGATACGTAGCCATCCCTAGAGGTAATTACCTGATACTTATCCTCGGTATTAGCCACCCTGTAGGTCTCCTTAGATACCTCAACCCATGAAGAGCTTGAGTAATTCCACATGAAAACCTTAATCTCAACAGGAGCCTTATTATACTTAACTATGTAGGTGAAGTTAATCTTAAGCACATCAGGATTACTAACTCTGTAAGAAATTCTGACAGATGTTGTGGCTATCCTACTCTGCTCTGGACCTACCGTGGCTGAAGGTTCAGGACTTACATAAGGTCTTACAATTATTTCATCTATGTGCCATCCTTCAACGTTATTGTAAGCCCCATCAACACTATCAAATCTAAATCTAAACCTTACTCGATTCCCTACATAGGCACTTATATCTATCTCTTCCCAGTGCCAGTCGTATACCCAGCATGGATGTGTGGTATAGCATCGCTGGCAGCCAGGGCATTCATTACAGTCTCTATGCCATAATGTATTCCACGTAGAGTCAGTGGCTATCTGCACATATAGACTATCATAATCTCCCCACCATGCCCATCTCTCGATCTGCCATCTAGTGTAGAACCTTAGTTTAGCACCTACGTTTAAACCTGTTAGGTCTATATATGGACTCACTATGTAGCCTCGAGTAAGCCCCACATTATAAGTACATCCTCTGGCCTGACTACCATAATACCAGTTGTAACTTATGGAGTTACATACACCCGGTTTCTCCACGTGCCATAGACCCCTATACTCACTCACTATCTGCCAACCTGCATAGGTCATGTCATCATTATCTATGTCACCATCACCGTCGTAGTCAACCTCCAGGCCCTCACCATATATGAATGTGTTTCTTATGTCACTTGCGTCTTGGGCGTTGGGGTTTCCGTAATACATGTATATGGTTACTGAACCACCTGCAGGTATGTTAGGTACCTTAACCCACACCACCGCTACTTGATTCACTGGGTCCCAAGACTCAATCCAGTGTGTTAGCAGGGTTGTTCCATCATCAAGTGTGAACCTTATGTCTGAACCGTCAGACTTTGCCTTACTGAAGTCGAAATTTCCTGAGTTTAATTGTATCTTTACTGCGTAATCAACTAGGTTAGTTCCTGAGTTCTCCTGAATCGTTACTGGCCTTCTATATGTCCAACCCTCAAGCCAGTTAGGACTTGGTTTTGACTGAACTACGTAGTAGTTATTATCATCGTACTTTATACTATTCAAATCCCCCGATACGTAGGTACCTGTAATTACTGTTATATCTGAGTGTGTAGCGAATTCCTTAACATACCAGTAACCTATGGTTGCTGACGTACCTTCATAAGCTATTTCAGGCATTAACTCGGAGTCAAATATCTGTGGTGGTGCCCCACCAGTAACCTCCTGGTACTTCTTTATAGGTATAGTAACGACTATAGGTGATGAGGATATACTGGCGGTTACGCTTAAGATATTACTACTTCTTAATGGTACTTCGATTTCCACTCTATGACCTGTTGTTAAGGGGTACGGGAACTCAACATCCGTTATTGGTATTGTCTTAATGACTATATCACCTAAATATTCGGTTAATGTACCGGAGCTCACGGTGAGTACGTTCTTAGAGATTATGTCGTACGTTATGTCATAATGTATAGCTATAGCTGATATAAACAGTGTGTATGGGTACTTACTCTCAATACTAATGATTAAATTACTGTCCTTTACATCATAGTAGCTTTCTAATGCTGAAGCAATTAATGAAGCCTTACTTTTAACTGCGTTATATTCTGACTGAAGCTTATATAACTCATAAAGACTATTGAATGAAAGCCACGTTAATGCTATTACTACACCCATAATTATTAGTAGGAAAGCTGCAGCAACAACACCGCTAACGCCTAAGGTAGGCCTCTTAGATAGCCGTAGCCCATTCCTCAATCCTACCACCTTCATAAACTATCTTAATGTTAAGTAGGTCTCCAGAATTAAGCCCTGGATAATCAACTTCTAACTCACTTACCTCAAATGGTGGTAACTCAATGTTGGGTTCACTAACTAACGTATTGTTTATGTATATCGCATAGATCTTCACTGGATAATCAGCAGCTACAACAACTATAGTCACCTTATCTATAGATGAGTCGGCCCTAATGAGGAGGACACCTAGGGACTGCCTTAACTCCCTCTCAATCCTACTACGCTCTTCAATTACTTGAGACCTAAACGTTGTGTACATTCTATAAGCTGAAGTAACTAAGACAGCACCTATGCTAACAATTATCAGTATTAACAATACTGTAGAGACTATAGGACTAATACCAAGCCTTAAGTACCTCCTCACCATCACCAATTACTCTAATGTGTAAATTAAATTATATACCTTAATACTAGGTTATATAATTGAGGTTTGGGGATCTTATGTTTAAACTCGATGACCGCGAATTAAGGAATAACATACTTAGAGAAGCATTTAAGGATCAGCCAGTTAAAATTAAGGCTTACCCCAGGTTCTCAGTAGCTTACTCAAAGGGGGTGTATGTAGTCTTAGATATATATAGATATATTTACGTAATTAAGCCATTGACTATATCTAAGTGTAAGCCTAAGTTCCTTGATAGGGTATATGGTTTTAGAGTACCCTTAAGCATATTTAGACCCCCCTTTACTTACGGGGCTTTATTAGTACCTAAGGTAGGTGGTGGTAGGCTTATTGAGGAACATAATATTAGGGGTTGGCAGGTTTATGCATTTAAAGGTACGTTTAAGCTTCAGGACCCTGATGGTAATTGGGTTGAGGGTAAATGTATTGGTTTCTTTGCATTCATACTTGAGTGGGACGCCATAGATATCAAGGATGCGATTAAAAAACTAATTGAATTATTAGATAAAGTGGATTTTAGGTGGAGATACTCAGAGATTTACAGAACTCATTAGCTAAGGCCTCATCAATAGCTACTAACAGCATCTCCTTAAGAGTTGTTCCTGCATTGATAAACTCCTTAATCGTGCTAACCATAACCTCGGCTGCTTCTGAATATGATAGACCTCCAACACCAGTACCCATTCCGGGGAAAGCAATACTCTTTATACCGAGCTCATTAGCTTTCTCTAAAGCAGCCCTAGTAGCTAATCTAACTTTCTCGGTCGTTGTCCTCATGGCTGGTCTCTCCATCGTGGGTGAGTGAATTACATACTTAACGGGTAATTTACCAGCAGTTGTAACCACAGCCTTACCTACAGGCACTGGAGCGTACCTCCTAGCCTCCTCCTCAATAACATCACCACCAACCCTCCTTAAAGCACCAGCTACGCCACCACCCATGATCATTAAGCTATTGGCTGGATTAACAACAGCATCGACATGTACCTTAGTAATATCACCGATTAGGACCTTGACCGTAACACCGCCGTAAACGTACTCACATAACTCACCCATAACCTAAACCACCACATTATAAGTTACATCGTAATTAGATAAAGTCTAGCGGATAATGCTATTAATAAACAGTTAATTTAAGCATAAAGCCAGCTTGATTATCATATCTTAATAACTAATTCAGCCACAATATTTCTCAAGGAAATTTTTAAGTTATCCTAAGCAATTTACATACTACGAAATTTGCATGATCACATTAAATATTGCTTAACTAGAAGGTGCACTTAATTAAGTTAGTATGTATGTTGCTTACAAAACTTGAACACTCACTCTAGGCCTTACCGATATAAGTTAACAGTAACCATCTGTTCCTTAAGATTTATATTTCTAACCGTTTATAGTTTACACGTGCTGGTGAGTGTGCCATGAAGCCTTATAAATTAGTAGTTACCTTATTCGTAATAATACTTGTTATAGGTGTGTTAACACCATTAATGACCTCAGTAGTTACTGCTAAGGAAGATAAGAAATTCGAGCCTGACTTAAGTAAGATAGATCCTAAGTTCCTTGCAGAGCTACAGAAGAGGACTGGTAAAGTTAGGGTTATGGTACTACTCGTTGAGTTACCACAGAACCTTAGGGCTGAGGTAGCTAGGGCTAATGATAGGGAGACAGCACTTAAGTTCCTAAAGTTATGGGCAGCGAGGACTCAGAGTAGGGTGGCTAACTTCATCTACTTAAGCGGCGGTAAAGTACTCAAGCAGTTCTGGATAATGAACGCCATGTTAGTCGAGGTTGATGTCGACGTAGTCTACATGCTAACATCGCTACCTGAGGTTAGGAAGATAGTACCTAACTTCATCATTAAGGTACCCGAACCTATAGAGAGGAAGGACATCGGTGGTAAGCAGGTATCGAGCTGGGGTATACTTAAGATTAGAGCACCAGAGGCTTGGGATTTAGGTTACCTAGGTCAGGGCGTTAGGGTCTGTGTCATTGATACTGGTGTTGACATAACACACCCAGCTCTAGCAGGTAAGATGTTAACCCTAGACCCAACAAGCCCATACTACCCAGGCGGCTGGATGGAGTTTGATGATGCTGGTAACCCAGTACTAAGTACACCACACGACACCCACGGGCACGGTACCCACGTCAGCGGTACTGCTTTAGGCGGTAACACCGAGGACATATTAATTGGTGTAGCACCTAATGCCACCTTAATGCACGCCCTAGCCTTACCTGGTGGTGGCGGCACTTTCGCGCAGGTATTAGCCGCTATGGAGTGGTGTGTTGAGCCATTCTACATAGACCCAGACACAGGTGAGCAAATACCAACCGACTTACCTGGTCACGTAGTCTCAATGAGCTGGGGCGCTAGCAACTATTACGGTAATGAGCTATTACCAGCCATAGAGAACATGCTACTAGCCAACATAGTGCCTGTAGCCGCTATAGGTAATGACGGCCCAGACACAACAAGCAACCCAGGCAATATCTGGGGTACCTTCGGTATTGGCGCTACAGACCAGAACGATAATGTGGCACCATGGAGCAGTGGTGCTGTGGTTAACTGGCCAGAACCACCTGAGGAGTGGCCATTCTTCGGTGGTTACCCAGAGACCTACATAAAGCCCGACTTCAGCGCACCCGGCGTTGACATCACTAGCTCAGTACCTGGTGGTGGTTATGAGGCCTGGAGCGGTACATCGATGGCTACACCACACGTTAGCGGTACTGTAGCCCTAATACTGCAGGCCCTAGACGCCCTAGACTACACAAGTCCTGATCCTTCTTACAGCATACCCGAGCTAGTCTACATAATACTTAATCAGACATGTATAGACTTCGGTGATCCGGGTCAGGACATTAGGTATGGTTGGGGTAGGATAGATGCTTACGAGGCGGTACTTAAGGCTAGGGAGTACGCTAAGAAGTCAGGTGTTGAGGGCTACGTACTAGACTCAGAGACTGGCGAGCCGATACCGTGGGCAACAATAACCGTATTGGAGACTGGTAAGACCTATAAGGTCAACGCCAGCGGTTACTTCAAGATACCACTAGACCCAGGCATCTACCACCTCAACGTAAGTGCTTGGGGCTACTACTGGAAGGTTATTGAGGTTGAGGTAGTATTACTTAACGGCACCATAACAGGTACAGTAACAGACGCTATATTAGGCATACCGATCGAGGGTGCTAACGTAACCGTACTAGAACTCAATGTGTCAACACTAACAGATGCTGAAGGTCACTATAGCCTATCAGTACCACCGGGCACGTACACGGTAAAGGCATTTAAGGAAGGTTATCAGGAGGCAGTAACGACCGTCACTGTAGATGAGAACGAGACCGTGGTAGTTGACTTCGCACTATACCCAACAGGTAATGGTACTATAGCCGCCTACGTGTATGACAACGCCACTGGTGTGCCAATATCTGGTGCAATAGTAACTGTTATTGAGTTAGGGGTATCAAACATAACTGATGTGAATGGTTACACAGAGCTCTCAGTACCTGCAGGTAACTACTCAGTAAAGGCTCAAGCATCAGGCTATGCACCAGAAACAATTAGTGGTGTCCTAGTCATACCTAACCAGGTAACTACCATAGAGTTTTACCTACAACCACTACCACCGGCAGTAGCTGTTGTTGGTAATGGTGATTACTATACAGCACCCCATCTAGCTCAAATACTTAGTGAGGCAGGGTTCAACGTTATTGAATATAGCGATATAAGCCAGCTCATAGATGAATTAAATGCTGGTAACCCGAACAACATTAAGGTTGTAGTAATAGACCACTGGAGGTCCGACACTGGTTTACCAGACAACACAACAGTAATCGAGTTCCTGACACTAGCTGATACGTTAGGTATTGGTGTAGTGTTTTTAGGAGCCCCATACTCAGGCTATACTGGTATGAAGGCTCTATACGTATATGAGAGTGATGTTGAGGCTGCTGGCTATCCGGCACCGGATATTAGAAACAGCGAATGGCCATCTCCTGAGTACGTATATACAATTGTCGCTGTACCGATACACCCAATATTTGAAGGCGTTGAGTACGACGGCCCAGCACCATATAGTTTCTATGTAGCTAACTTAACTGAGAGTTGGTACTGTGATTACTCAGCATACAACTTCACTGACGATACGGGCCTAATACCCTTAGCCGCTATACGTGATGATTACTATAACGTTACTGGTGTTCAAGTAGCTATATGGAACACTAGCATGAACGTAACATGGGTCTACATATCAACAGGTGCTGAGTCCGAGTGGATGCAGTATAGGGAGCCTGGAGGCGACGGTATGTACAGTACCAACCTAGAGAAAGTGTTAGTTAATGCGGTGAACTACTCATTAATAACTGCCTTAGGAGTACAGCCACTTAAGTTAGGACCTATGTTTAAGGCAGAGATGTACACATATGTTGAGGTCTATTTAGATAGGCTACCTTATGGCTATCTAGAGGGTTACGTATATGATAAGGTGACAGGCGAACCTATAGCTGGTGCTAAGATAGTTGTTGAGGACACACCGCTAGTACTAACGACTGATGAGAGCGGTTACTTCTCACACTGGTTACCTGTGGGTAACTATACAGTAACCATAAGTGCTGCAGGGTACACTACTGAGTCATATAGCGTAGCAATATATGAGAACGAGACCACGTCTATTGAGGCACACCTAAAGAGAATACCGAGGATAGCAATTATGTATGATTACGCAAGCCAGATAAAGACCTTAATCGAGGAGACCCTAGGTTGGTATGCCGTTGACTACTCAGACTACGAGCAGTTACTAAATGACTTACAGACAGGGTTCTATGATGTAGCGATATTTGCAGGCTATTACGATGTGCCATTACCAG
>Ga0190313_1000197_pt1 | contig 38653 bp, 33 predicted proteins | sample 4870071011_MG_FD_169989 | JGI IMG/M metagenome (GOLD analysis project Ga0190313, IMG submission 169989) | Hydrothermal vent sediment bacterial communities from Southern Trench, Guaymas Basin, Mexico - 4870-07-10-11_MG | ecosystem: Environmental > Aquatic > Marine > Hydrothermal vents > Sediment ... | reverse complement strand
CTTGCGCATCTTTTGACTCGCTGGTATCCTCTTCATGGGTGGCCTCCTTTTTAGTTTGGTTTTTGCCAGTTACACTAATTACAATTTTGGCCACCCTTTTTACAGGAAAAAATAGGACATCACCAAAGTGGGGCATGAACTTCGATTTACCGGAGGAACTCAGGATTCTGAAAGAAGAAGTTTACAATAAGGGGAGCCGAAAAGTTAACGATAGTAAAATGGTATTGAATGATTACGCGAAAGTTTAAAATTATTAGTGAGGATGTTCCTTTTCGTATGTTTGGCCGTCGGCGTCAACCGAAGAAAACCGTTGGGATCTTAAGCGAGGGTTGCATTGACTTTTTAAGGGCTTTGATGGTGAATTCGCTTGACTTTGACTTGGTTCGTGTAGTAGAAGGCTCTCAACTTTTTGGTGGTCCCCATCGTCTAGCCAGGTCCAGGACACCGGCCTTTCACGCCGGCAACAGGGGTTCAAATCCCCTTGGGGACGCCACTTTGTTCATGTTTTTATGTCCGATTTTAAGATATCTTTTTCGTTCATGTCGAACCAACTATTGGGGAGAACACCAGACGTGGGGAAAAGGTTTATTCTCACTCCCTTATTGTTGATTATTCTTGCAATGAAGTTAGCATTTTTATCGGCTATTTGTTATGGCGCAGAAAAAAAGCTTCTTAATGTGGGGGTTTACGAGGATCCACCTCTCTCATTCATGGACGAACAAGCTCGGCCTCAAGGGGTTTTTATCGACATTTTGCGCGAAATTGCCAGAAAAGAAGGCTGGCAATTAAAATTTGAACCCTGCGGCTTTAAAGGATGTCTGGATCGTGTCAGGGTCGGTTCTTTGGATCTTCTTGGTCCTGTAGCTTATTCGGACGAACGGGCGAAAATCTTTTCATTTAACAGGGAACCTGTCTTTACCAATTGGGGTGAGCTATATCGAAGAAAAGATGTTGGATTTACAACTGCTGAGGATATTAGGGGGAAAACCATTGCTATGGCTTCCAGAGATATATATGGGCAACGCTTTTTGAGACTTGTCGATAATTTCGGCTTTAATTGCAAAGTTCTATATGTTAGCGATTATCCTCATATTTTCCGGGTGATGGACGAAGGCAAGGCGCAATTTGGAGTAGTAGCTCATCTTTTTGGTATGATGCATTCCGTCGAACACAACGTGGCAGTGACCACCTTTATTTTTTCTCCCGTTAGGCTGCATTATATAGGTACGCCGGGCCGCATGGACGATGTTCTCAGCACTATTGATCATTACTTGCTCAACTTTAAAAGCAAAGAAAATTCTGTGTATTATCAGACAATTCGTAAATGGCTGGGACTCAAGGGAAAAGCCTATTTCCCACGATGGATTATTTATGCTCTGGTGACCATCGGGGCACTAGCATTACTTTTCGGGCTTGGGGTTCTGCTTCTAGGGATAGTGGTCAGGAAGCGAACTGCTATGTTGAGACAAGAAATTGCTGCCCGTGAGGCTAGTGAAGCCAAGGCCAGAGAAAGTGAATCTATTTATAGAGCTCTTTTCGAGAACCTACCAAGCCCCGTTGCGATTCTGGATGATGAAGGGAAGATCATTCGATGGAACAGAAGTTTTGGCACTTTCTGGCAAGTTTCGGGTTGGGATGCAGGCAGCAAGTATTTGTGGGAAATGTTCAGCGATTCGAAAAATTTTCGCGCGCAGTTAATTAATCAGGCCATTGATTGTGCTTTGCTGGGTTTTCCTCGCGAGTTCACGGTAGAATGCACAAGGAATGGCGGAAGCTTTCTAGCTATGAATATCATGCTTCGTGGAATATTTATCGGCGGTGATGTTTGTGTTCTCTGCATAATGCATGACATAACCCAACGAATACGCCTTCAGCAATTCTATAAGCAGCAGTGGGATATGTTACGTCACGTTATTGACGGTATGCCAATTGCCACGATGCTCATAGATCCGGAAGGCAATGTTGTAGTGTGGAATAGGGCAACTGAAATCCTTACGAACATTAAAAGAGAACACGTTTTTGGACGTAAGCTGGATTTAAAACCGCTTTTTACTGGTCGGGACCTTCCTGTGCCAGCACGTCTATTACTAGAGAAAGGCCCGGAAGAGATAGAGAAAGAGTTTCGAAGACGAATTCGTGTTTATAAGTATCACAAAGAAGCAGTTGAAACCTACGGATTGATTATCGTTCGCGGGGAAAAAAGAAGGGTACATGTGGTAGCAGCAAAGCTGCGCGATGATGACGGAAAGTTGATTGGTGTGGTCCAATGTGCCCGGGATATCACGGAGCGATACCAGTTAAGAGAAAGCCTGGCACATGCACAAAAGATGGAAGCCATTGCCAGACTTGCAGGTGGATTTGCTCATGATCTTAATAATGTACTTACCTGCATTCTTGGCTGTTGCGATTTGATATCTTTATCGGCTCAGGGCAATTCTGAAATTACCAAGTATCTTGAACTAATTCGGTCCACAGTTAAGAGAACCGGTAAGCTGAATGAGCGGCTTCTCGGTTTGGGTAAAAAGCAGTTTCTTGTGTCCCGCATAGTTGATGTTAACGAGGTTGTTCAAAAAATTGCTATGGATTTCAAAACATTAGCCGATGAAGGGGTGGTATTGCAGGTTGATACTCCCGATGAACCACTTACCGTTAAGGTTGATCCGGAACAGCTAGAGAGTAGTCTCATAAACCTTTTGATGAACGCTCGTGATGCTATGCCCGAAGGTGGAACCATCCGTTTAAAAACAGGCAGGGTGTTTTATGACCAACCGATTATTGTGAATCGCTTCGAAGTCCCCGCCGGTGAATATGTTGCTATTTCCGTTGCAGACGAAGGAGTTGGAGTAAGCGAGGAAATATTGAAACACATGTTTGAACCCTATTTTACCACAAAGGAAGGCAGTTCTGGTATGGGACTTGCCGTAGTACATGGGTTTGTTAAGCAAAGTGGCGGTGCGGTAGCGGTTAATTCTGAAATGGGCAAGGGAACTGAGGTTATTATTTACCTACCACTGGTTGCCTCTCCCTACTGTTATAATGTAAAAGAATCGACGGTTTCTCCGTCCGGCTCGAACTTCAGAAGCAGTGATAAAAGAAATGTTCTGGTTGTGGAAGATGATGAATCGCTGGCGGCTTTGATAGAACATACGCTGACTTCGATTGGATACAAGGTCTTTAAAGCCTCCAATGCCGGTGATGCTCTGAAGGTTCTTCGGGAAAACCGGGAAATTGAAATTGTAATTCTTGACATTGTTCTGCCAGATATGAATGGGATAGACCTTGTTAAAGCAGTTCGAGCCACGGCAGAAGATGTGATACTTGTAGGAATGTCTGGTTACAGCGAGAGTGAGCTGGCGAAACAGGGCATAACAAAGGAAGTTTTACCGGTTTTTATTTCTAAACCCTTCACGGGGGCAGAGTTGATCCACGTGGTGCGAACGGTAGCTTCGAGAAAGTTGTAAGGACAGGTATGAAAAAGATTTTGTTAAAGATTCTGGTGTTAAGTTTTTATGTTTTTTGTACCTTTAATGTATCTGCGCGGAAACAGCTACCTGCTGGGATACCTTCGATACCTTCCGGTATTGCAGGGTTTGAGCTTGGAGAACCAGTGGGTAAGTTTGCTTCTCGTCTTGAGATGACCCAGTATTTTGTTGGTATTGAACATCCGTATCTAAAGGCTTACAGGGTGTTACCCTTTGCGGGGTTCCGGGGCGGTTATGTTCTTGTTGGAGCCTGCACTGGAAAAGAGGCAGTAGTGAGGATTAAGCTAAAGTACAAGCGGTACGATAAGGAATTTTTCAAAAAATTGAAACGAGCAATAGAAAAACGATTTGGTGAACCGTCTGAGTACAGAGGTGATCCTTTTCACGTTTACGTTGCATGGAAATGGCGATTTAGGAAAAGTGATGGCAAGATTATTAGTATGCTGCTTGAACATTATGATGGGGATGACGAGGAATATTCGTCGGGCACCTCGATAAAACTAACGCTGGTGTCTGAATTGAAAAGAGAGATGGAATGTTACAGGAAGAAAACGAAAAAAAGTGTAAGCACTACTGGAGAACCTAGCAACTTCGAACAGTACCTCCCTTATTAGAAAGGAAGCTTGAGGAGTAACCTATCGTTCCCTTTTGGCGTAGTCGAAGAATCAAAACCAAGACCTCAGGTCTTTAATATCCTGATTCAGCTCAATTTCCGCTTTAGATCATGCTTTTCTATTTTCTTTTTTTTAAAATCCAATGCGCGGAGGAACCACCGTCTTCGAATTAAGGGCACATGCTGTGCGTAGGTTTCAACAAAAATCTCCTTGAATTTACTGAATGATGAATTGCTGAGGAAAAACGACGCTGAGAACATGATCTGTGCCAGATCTTTAAGGATATAATATGTCGTTTGAACAGGATTATTAGCTTTTCTTACCCTTTGAAAGTCAATGAGAAAAATTTCTCTGGAAGAAGGTTCCCAGAAAAAGTGTGAAAAGTAGAAATCTTGATGAGCATATCCCAAAAGGTGGAAACGACCTGCATAAGTAGCGAGGCTGCTCACAACCTGTTCAAAATCGGTGCATTCATGTTTCAGAACCCAGTCTTCCAGTGAGTAACCCGGCATGCGCAGAGTTATGACAAAAGCACGGTTTTTTGAATATCCGAAAGCAACAGGACAGACGGTATTGAGCCCTCTGTTTCTCACCTCGCGAATTCTTTCCCATTCGTTAGAGGCTCCATAGGTTTCTCCATGCCTGTAAGTTGTGAATTTCTTGATAAAATAAGCTTGACCTCCCACTTCCCATAAGAGGATTTTTCTGCCTTGCGCCGATTTGCTGAAGACTTCAACGGAACCGGGGCTTTCCCATAGATATTCCCAGCTGAATTTACGAAGAGGTCCGCCAAACCTTTCGTCGAATTCCAGGTAATACATTTTCGCTCACCAGCTTGAAAACATTTCCGACCGTTATGGATCTAACGCATTTGTCATTATCCACGCATTTTTTCTTCAAGCAAGGACTGCAAGGAAGGGGAGATTGTAGAGAGCGGTGCAAAGGCCCGTCAGGGCTGTTTCTAAACGCGCTTGTTGCACGATAAAGAGATACGGTGGGCGTACCGACAAGGCCCGCTATGTGAAGAGGGCCAGTATCGGGTGCCACGAAAAGATCAAGGAGGGTCAATGCTGCCACAAGAGATCTCAGCGATCCCCCTCGCCACAAGAAAACATTATCAGGCCTGACCGCCCTGATACAAGAAGCTTCCTTTCTTTCTGGTTCATTTCCCCAGAATAAAATTACCGAGCCTAGGTTGGAATCCACAATGCGTCGGGCAAGTTCCGCCCAGTAGAACGTTGACCATCGCTTTGTCTGCCATGTGGTTCCAGCATGTATACCTATGAGCCTATGTTCAGGCGGGACACCAAGACTTTCAATCCACATTGCTTCACGCATTACGCTGGCAGAAGGGGCACGAAACCCATTTTTTGATGGGCAATCGTTTCGTTTGAGCTCAGGATAGCCGACAGTTCTGAGGGCATAGAGGGTTAGCATTTTCAGTTGTTTCCTGATGGGCAATTTCTTGGAAAGCTCACGAGGCCTTAGGTTGGTGGCAAGAACATTCAATTTTTCTTTTGCCAGGTGGGTTGGAAAACCGGCCCTTGCATGAGCCATTGTAGCCGCGGTGAAAATCCCGCTTTTTACATTTCCTTGGAGATCGATAACCAGATCGTAGTGTTGACGCCTTAGCTTTCCGAGCGAGTGGATAATTTCCGAGATGTTTTCGACAAACCCATGACGGCCGACTTCCCGCCATTTTCGGGTGTTGACCGTTATCGTAACGTCCACGTGCTGGTGAAGTTTTACAAGTGGGGCAAAGCGAGATTCCACCAACCAGTGAATTTCAGCGTTGGGTGCAGTCTCATTTATTAGATCTACCGTTGGGAGCGCATGGGCAATGTCACCAAGAGCACTTAACTTAATTATCAGTATTCGCATTGACCAACTCGGACTCTACGAAAAATTTTTCCGCCGCTTTTATTACATCTCCAGTCGTGATAGACGTCATGCAGACGTGATCTCCAGGACAATGCCTGTACTTGCAAGGAGAACAGCTTACCTTTCGATGGATCACCTTGCAATGTTTCACCTTGGGAGCAACCTTTAGGGGGTCGGTGGGGCCAAAAATGGCCACCGTCCTGGTGTTCACACCACAGGCCGTGTGCATTGGTCCGGAATCATTTGTGATTACCAATTTAGCAGCGGATTGCAACGCCAGCAACTCGCGTACGGATGTCTTCCCGCAAAGGTTTACGACCCGCCGTGAACTTACAAATCCAGAGACATCATTGCAAATACTGCATTCCCCATCAGATCCGGCAACAATCACCATCAACCCATAGCGTTCGGCGAAATAAGCGGCTACTTCGCCAAAGTTGCTGGTGGGCCACATTTTGGCCGTGCCGTATGCAGCCCCTGGATGTAACATTATGTAAGGTTCGGTTATTAAGAATTTTCTCAGGGTTTTCCGAACTTCAGAGTCTGTAACGAAAAGTCTCAAATTCGGTGGCGAGGAGATTGTGGAATTCCTGCCCATAAGGACTGCTACATAACGGGCTATATGAAAGAATTTATCTGCTTCATGGCAAAAGGACCTACACGAAACCCTGTGGGAAAGAAGAATACTTCGGAAGTCTGCCGGTCTTCCAATACGTACAGGGATGCCGGCAAGCTTCACTGCAAAGGCGGCACTAATTGCGTTTTGAAACAGAATGGCTATGTCAAAATTATACCGTTTTAGCAACCTTGCTGTTTTTAAAAGGGTTTTTAAGTTATTGATCCTTGCAACCGGTATCAGATTGACCTGAGGCCTGTGATGTCTGAAGAGTTCGCACACCTCCGAAGGCCCCCCCACAAAGACTTCTGCATCAGGAAATAACGAGACCACAAAAGACACAGCAGGGGACGCCATAACGGCATCCCCTATCCAGTTGGGTAGGCGAATCAATATCTTTTTAGGACTTGGTACTAGTACTCCAGAAGCTTCCATTTGCCGTCCACGATCTTCACAAGTACCAGCGAGTCGGTTCCCAATCCATTGTGATCTTCTGGCGTGAGGTTGTAAATTCCGCTTACTCCAATGTATCCCTTGATTTTCTCAAGTTCGTCTCTGATGGCCGCCCGATCTGTTCCTGTCTTCTTCATAGCAATGGTAAGAAGCATAATAGCGTCCCAGGCGTATCCAGAATGAGTGTTTATAGGATATTTTTTATCGTAGTGATAGACTTCCTTGTAAAGACGTATAAACTCCTGGACGACCGGTTTCTGAGGGTCATCGTCTCGCAGTTGGTCTGCCACCATCAATCGCGTCGATGGCATGATAGTACCATTAGCTGCATCGCCTGCCAATTCTATATACTTTGGATCTGGAAGACCATGACACTGAAAAAAGGGCATTTTTATATCTAGCTGTCGATAATTTTTCGCCACCTTTGCTCCTGCCGGTCCAATTGTCCAGCAGATAACGACATCGGCTCCAGTGTTTTTCAACTTTACGAGCTGTGTGGTCATATCCGGATCGTTCACTCCAAAGGATTCCACACCCACCACTTTCAGTCCGAATTCAGGTGCAAGGCGCGTTAGCCATCTCAGCCCATCTCTGCCGAAACCGTCATTTGCATGAAGAATTGCCACCTTCTTCATATTTTGCTCTTGAAGGTATCCATAGATTTTTTTCACGGCTACGGATGTTCTCTGAGGGGCTTTGAATGTCCATTTGTAAGGTCCGAACTTGCCGCCTGCTATTACCGGATCCCCACCAACAGTCATAACTGTGGGAATGCCCTTTTTCTCAATGTAAGGTTTTACAGCCATGCCGGTGTCCGTCCTCGTGGGTCCTATCAGCGCCACTACCTTCTCGCGCTCAACCAGCCTCTTCGCGACCATCAACGCTTTGGTCGGATCACTTTCAGTGTCACCGATTACAAGCTCAAGAGGTCTTCCGTTAATGCCACCTTCTTTGTTGATTTTGTCCACGACCATTTGGGCTACCAATTTTGTGGGCGTTCCGATGGACGAAGCCGGCCCCGACAGGGCAAAAAACGCCCCGATTTTGATAGGTTGCTCAGTATTTCTCTCCGTTGCCTGTATGACTCCGGTGGCAATTAAGCCGATCGTAAGAGTTACAATGATTAACAACAATTTTTTCATGGTGCATCCTCCTTTTATTGAACTCTGTTTGTGCAATAAGAGCTTACCTTACGCCCCCATCCTTAATTTCCGTTATCCAAGTTTCTATGATCAAAAACTCTCTTGCTTTTTCTATCCGTTCTTGGAAGACTTCCGTAATCTACGATTTCTACGTTCGCTCTCACCAGGATATTGCGACGGATTGCCTGAGCTACCATCTCCGCCAGCTCTCCATCGCCTTCAACTCTACGATTCGGCGCCCGTTCGACCTTAATGACCATGACATCACGCCCATCTTCACGATGATACAGATGAATCTGGTACTCACTTCCGACTCCCTCAATCCTGGAAAGAACATGTTCTATCTGGCCTGGATAGATGTTGACTGCGCGAAAGGTGAACATATCGTCGGATCTTCCAAGAATATGGTCATGACGAGGGAACGGGTTTCCACATTTACACGGTTCGGGGATTAGGCGTGTGAGGTCCCTGGTTCGGTAGCGGATAAGGGGAGCGGCTTCCTTTCTAAGTGTCGTCACAACCATTTCGCCGATTTCCCCCGGCGGCACCGGCTCTAGGGTATTCGGATCCAGTATTTCCAGAATGTAAAAATCTGCCCAGTAGTGGATACCCTCGTGAGCCATGCACTCAAGTCCCGTGCCAGGTCCGTACAGCTCGGTCATGCCCGGGATATCGAAAAGATGTTCTGCCCCCGTAAGTTCCTGAACGCGCTGCCTCATCCGCCGGCTATGCCTTTCCGCTCCGAATATTATTTTTTTCAGAGCGATCTTTTCACGCAGTCCTCGCCTTTCTATCTCTTCAGCCATAAGCAGAGCCATTGATGCGGTGGAACAGAAAACCGTGGTTTGAAGATCAACAAGCATCTGACAGTGAATTTCCGAACTGGATGGCCCGACCGGAACGGCCATTGCGCCGAATCTTTCGCAGCCCAGCTGAAATCCAACGCCGGCAGTCCACAGCCCATAACCGACGGCGATCTGAACTCGATCGGTTTTCGTCAGGCCGGCCATTTCAAAACACCGTGCGAACATAATGGCCCAGTCGTCTATGTCCTTTTGAGTGTAGGCCAGTATTTTCCGCTTTCCTGTAGTTCCAGATGATGCGTGAATTCGCACGATTTTCTCAAAAGGCACGGCCCTCAAAGGAAACGGATAGTCCTTTTGTAAGTCATCGGCCGTGGTAAAGGGAAGCCTACGAATGTCGTCGAGGGATTTGATCTGTTCCGGTTTTACCCCGTGTTCTTCCATGCGCTTGCGATAAAAAGAGGAATTTTGATAGGCATGATTTACGGTCCATTGAAGCCCGCGGAGTTGAATATGAGCGAGCTCCTGAGGTGAAAAGGTGGGCATGAATGTGGCAACAGTCATGGTTGTTCTCCTTTCTTCTTTCCAAGATATGCCTTTCTAAGTATTTCTTCCTTTTGAATGAGTTGTTCTGGAGCACCGTGAAAGACAACTTGCCCTGTTTCAAAAAGGTAAACTCTTTGGGCAATGTTGAATATGCGTGAAGAGTCCTGTTCTACTATGAAAAGGGTCAGGTCATTGTTTTTACTGAGTTCAACAAGAGTCTGATAGATTTCATCCACCACCAGTGGAGCAAGTCCCAGGGATGGTTCATCCAGCATCAAAAACGACGGGTTGGTCATGAGAGCTCTGGCTATGGATAGCATCTGCTGTTCCCCTCCGCTCAGAGTTCCGGCTGGCTGATTTAATCGGTCGCGGAGCGGGGGAAAGAGATCAAGGGTTTGTTCCATTAAGGAAACTGCAGGATGGTGCCCTGTTCTGTAACCACCCAGTTCCAGGTTTTCTCGTACCGTCATGGAAAGAAAAAGCTGTCGATTTTCGGGCACCAGTACTAGCCCTCGTTCAACCCTTTTATGGGTCGGAAGATTCAGCACTGATTCATTGTTAAAGATTACGTCTCCCTTGTCCGGTTTATGGAGGCCGGCCACGGCTCGAAGCATCGTGCTCTTTCCAGCTCCGTTGCTACCAAGCACGCCGACTATTTCACCACGATGAACCTCCAAGTCGATGCCATGGAGAACCTCGATTCCGTCGTAACTACAAACAAGGCCCTTTACCTTCAACATTGAAGATCTTTCCCCCTTAATGTTTCTTGTCCCAGGTAAGCCTTGACAACATCAGGGTGATTCCTCACCTCGTGAGGAGAGCCTTCACATAAGATCCGGCCTTGGTGCAAAACCACCGTACGGTCAACCACGTTCATCACCACGTCCATGTGATGATCAGCAAGCACAACCGTTACACCGTGGCGATGAAGCTGTCTGATGCATGATATAATTTTGTTTTTCTCAGCTTCGTTCAATCCGGCACATGGTTCGTCCAGCAGGAGATAGCGTGGACGTCCGGAAACGGCCCTAGCAATTTCTAAAAGCTTTCTTTCAAAGAAGCTAATCTCACCGGCGGGCGTGTTCCTTACGTGAGCAAGTTCAAAAAAATAGAGTAACATATCCTGGAAACTATTATTACCTTCTCCGGCGGCAATTAGTAGATGTTCGAAAACGGTAAGCTCCGGAAAGATTTGAACGGTCTGGAAAGTTCTTGCTATTCCAAGCCTTGCCCTTTTATAAGGAGGCAATTTCGTTATGTCGTGCCCACCCAGCAGGACCTTCCCTTCTGCCGGCCTAACGAAGCCGGTTATAATGTTGAACAGCGAGGTTTTCCCGGCGCCATTAGGTCCGATGAGCCCGTAAATCGTGCCTGGTTCAAAAGTCAGCGATATGCAGGAAAGTATCTGCAATCCTCCGAAATTCAGGCTAACCCTTTCCAGCCTGAGAGGCAGGTCATCTTTATCGGCATGGCCGACCACTCCGGGAAGAAGAGTTATCTGTCCGATATTTTCCTGACCGCCAACCTTCTTCAGGGTAGGGGGCCTGACACCTTTGGAGCAGTGCCATTTCTTTATGACCGAACTGACCGTCGGAGCTAACCCTTTCGGGAAAAAGACCAAGCATATTATGAGCAAGAACCCGTAGAAGAAGACGTGCCACTCGTCGAATTTATGTAAAAATTCCGGAAGAGCGGTCAGCACTGCCGTGCCGATTAATCCTCCTGTTATATGACCCATTCCTCCAACGACTGCCATGGTAACCCACTGAAGGGAACGGAATATGTTGAAAGTCTTCGGGCTGATAAAGCTCATATAATGGGCATACAAAAAACCGGCAAAACCTGCATAAAGACTGCTCAGAACGAAAGCAAAAATTTTGTACATCTCAACGTTAATACCACTTGCTGCAATGGCCGACTCGTTTTGCCTTATGGCCTTGAATATCTTACCAGTTTTGCTCTGCATCAAAATGAGTGTCATCGTGACAAAGATTGCCAATGTGCTGGTGCTGATAAGAAAGAAGTTTCTGTCTCCGGATGCAATTTGAGGAATTCCTGGAAACCCGGAAGGTCCGCCCGTCAGAGATTCCCACTGATTAAGAACGATGCTTACGATTATGTTAAAGCCGAGCGTTGCCATGACCAGATAGTGTCCGTGCAAGCGCAGAGTTGGAACGGCGAGAATGATGGACATCAGGAAAACCAGACATAGCGAGGCAAGACAACCTGCCCAAATAGGCCATCCGAGGTGGACCGTAACAAGAGCACTAGTGTAAGCGCCGATTCCGTAAAAAGCAGCGTGCCCAATGGATATCTGACCTGTGGCATCTATCAAAATGTTCAGTCCGGTTACGGCAATCGCCTGAAGTGCAATAATGTTTAATACAAGGAATATGTAGTCGTTTTGCAGAAAAAAGTAGCAAACAGCGAGGGATACTGTCATCAGTGCAAGAAGAAAAGCATTTAACCGTGAAATCTTTAATTTCCTCATACCCGCCTTACCTGAACCTTGCCGAATAATCCTTGAGGCCTGCAAAAAAGGATTGCCAGCAACACTAGAAAAGCAACGGCGTCCTTGTAAGTTGAAGAAACAAAACCAGCACCGAAAGACTCCATAAGGCCGAGCAGAAACCCGCCGAATACTGCACCAGGAAACGAACCAAACCCGCCGAGAATTGCTGCTGCAAAGCCCTTAAGGCCCAGCATGAGACCGCTTTGGTAACTCATGGTGGTTAGAGGAGTTACAAGGATGCCCGCAATAGCCCCAATGGCTCCGCTTAAACCAAATGATGCAGTCACAAGCGCCCTTACAGGAATGCCTATTAGCGCGGCACCTTCAGAGTTTTCCGATACAGCCCTTATTGCTTTTCCAACCATTGTCCTATGAAAGAAAAAGTAAAGCAGCAAAAGGAGCACAGTAACCACGGCAACGATGACAATGGTTTGAGGTATTACCGAAGCGTTGAGGACTCTTATGTAGTGATAACCACCAATTGGTGGGAGAGTATGGGCATCCTTGCCCCATATCACCATGCCGCTTCCTTGAATAGCAATTGAAGCGCCCACCGTTATCATAACAAGCGTCAAGGGTGACGCATCCTTAGAATGCCTTATGGGGCCTTTTTCAAGAAGTAATCCCACGGCGGTTACTATAAAAACGGACAAGATTGCGCCAAGCCATATTGGAAAACCAAGGTCGGACACGAAAGATATGGTTGTAAGGGCACCTAGCATTACAAATTCGCCTTGGGCAAAGTTAACAATTCTTGTGGCGTTGTGGATAAGACAGAAACCCAGGGCTATAAGGGCATAAATACTACCTGCCGTTATACCAGACACAAAATATTGTGGTAATTGTTCTGCTATCATGATGTAGCCTCCATAAAACCCGCTTCAAAAGCTCGAAGATTTTCTTCTGCCCTCGGCCCGCTGGCATTTTGCAAGGCTTTCCTGAGCGAATCCGCCCCACAAAAAAGGCATTTTCTTGCAACCGCATATCCCAAAAGCACGATGTTTGTCAGAAGGCCGTTTCCAAGCTTCAAGGCTATACCGGTAGCATCAATCATTTTCGTGTCGTTACAGATGAGAACTCCGCTTTTTTTCAAGAAATGCCCATGCAGTTTTGCTCCTTCGGGATGGAAAGCTAGCAAGACATCGGCCATTCCAGGCCTGATCATGGGACTGGTAAATACCCCTTCTCCGTTGCCTCCGAAAACCTTAAGGTGGCAAACTACGTTTCCACCTCTTTGAGCCATCCCATGCGTTTCGGAAGAGAGAACATGCAGATTCATATCCAGCGCTGTTGCTGCAATAATTCTGGTAGCAAAAAGAACTCCCTGTCCGCCTAATCCGCTCAGTATTATCTGCTGTCTCATTTTTTCACTCCTATTGCTTCAAAAGGACAAACATCTACGCAAACCCCACACCGGACACACAAAACAGGATCAATCACGGCGGGTTCTTTCTTTTTCGGCAGAGAAATGGCGGGGCATTCAAACCGTTCCACGCAGTACCCGCAACCGTTGCATTCGTCCGTTATGAATACCTCGATTTCCGGGAAACGGTGCTGTGCCCGCCTATCCATCCTGCAAGGCTTTCTGGCTATTACCACGGCGATGCCTTTTTTATCTTCAAAGGCGTATTTGCCTGCTTCTTTAAGTATTTCTTCCAAGCTCTTTAGATCATAGGGGTCAGCAACCCTTACAAATTCGACCCCGCATGCTCTGACCATGTTTTCTATGGAAATGGGAGGTATGGGCTGGTGCCCGGTCATAGCAGTGGTTCTATTATCGAGGATTACCAGAACGAATCGTGCTCCCTGAACCACGCCGTTTATGAGTGGCGGAATACCTGCATGAAAAAAGGTTGAATCACCAATAGTTGCCACAATTGGTGGCATCTTATCGTTGCCGTTGAATGAATGAAAGAAACCGGCCGCCTGAGCTATAGACGCTCCCATGCAGAGTACCGTATCTACGGCTCCTATGTTAATCCCCAAAGTATAACAGCCAATATCCCCAGGATAGATGCCTTTAGGAAACACCTTGCGTATTGCGTAAAAAACAGGACGGTGGCCACAACCGGGACAAAGTGTGGGACGTCGGGTTGGAAGGTCTTCAGGTACGGGACGCTTTGCCTGTTCAATCCCAAGCCATGACCGAATTATGTCTTCAATCTTTTCAGGCAACAACTCACCTTGGGAAGGAACGGTCCCGTCAAGGCGTCCGCTAACTTTTTGTCTATCACGGAATTGATATTCAATAACCGGATAAGTTTCTTCCAGCACGAGGACTTTTTGATGTGCGTTCAGGACGGTTTTAAGAAAGGAATCCGGGAGGGGATAAGGCATGTTAACCTTGATGAGATGTACGCGATCGTGAAGATTAAGCTCATCCATTACCTCTTTTGCATTGGCCCATGCGACCCCTGACGCCAGTATGCAGGTTGTTGAACCATTGCCGGGAATAGAAATTTCGTTGGCCGACGCAATTTCTCTAAGCTTTTCGTTAAGTTGCTTGTGGAGTAGAAACCTAAATTTCGGCGTCGCTGCCCAGCGAGACGGGTTCTTCTCGAAGGTCGGACTTTTAGTTTCAACGTGCTGGTAGCCTTTTACGATTACATCCTGGCGGGCGTGGCATACTCTAGTGGTGGGACGGATCATGACCGGGATTTCATATTTCTCCGATGTGGCAAAAGCGGTGGATACCATGTTTTTAGCTTCTTCGGGTGACGAAGGATCGAGGACAGGGATTTTGGCAAGCATTGCGTAAAACCTACTGTCTTGCTCGGTCTGAGAGCTGTGAGGGCCTGGGTCATCGGCAGATATAATCGTAAAACCACCTTTTACTCCGGTGTAAGCCGCACTCATGAGTGGGTCCGATGCCACGTTCAGCCCTACCTGCTTCATCATGACTGCCGATCTCAAACCTGAGTAAGCGCCTGCGAGAGCGGTTTCAAAGGCTACCTTTTCATTGATAGACCATTCTACGTGCAACCATTCTATTGACTCAGAATCCTTCAAGCGAACAAGAGTTCCCATTATTTCAGATGCCGGGGTTCCAGGATAAGAAGCAGCAATCCTGCAACCTTCTTCTATCAGGCCGTATGCTATCGCTTCGTTTCCAAGTAAGATTTTTCTTTCTGCCACGAAACTCCTCCCGACCGATTTTCACAAACAAATAAAAAAGCCGTGAGCGGGTGAGCCGCCCACGGCTTTGTTTCAATCCCTCGTTCCGGGGTTACCGGTGGGCAGATCTCACCCCTCTGGCAAACTGCCACCACCAGCACCACCAGAACACACCTTCAACTTTATATCGTTCTGGATTGTTCACCATTGCTTTCGTCATGGATGGTTTCCCTTTTGACAAAACCCTAACGACACTGGCAATCTAGCAGATACTAGCGTTGAGGTCAACAATAATGGAGGCTGTTTAAAGAAGATGTTCCTTAAAGAAGTGATAATGCATCCCGACGTTGCTGTTGAACTTATAATAGGAAACAACGACGAGATCAGAATGGCCGTTGATTGTGCCACAAAGGCAGGGGTTACGGTCTGGATCTATGGTGGCAGTATTGGAGAAATCTTCAAGAAACTGGAGGAAAAAACCGATAAATCGACAGCATGGAAAGATGTTACCCAACTTTGTGACGAGTTTCAGATTCTCAGCGTTCTGGCATCAGACTTTCCGGTCGGCAATCATGATATTGAGCCTTCTTTCTCGTCAATTCTTGAATACCAACTTTGTAAAGCGGTGGAGCGTCTGGGCAAAGGAGCTTTTTTGCTGGTGCCGGAAAACTGTGATGAATTTAATGGCTTTTCAGCTTTAAAATCTAATGAACTTATTTCCTTACTTTCCTGCCGCAGGAATAACTCGCGGAACATTCCATTCATTGACCTGCATGCTCAGCAAGATCGAATTCGCCCCTTACTTGAAGAACGCATATGGCGAGTGATGCGCCATGGCCAGTATGTTATGGGACCGGAAATAAAGGAGCTGGAAGAATCACTGGCTTCTTATGTTGGGGTATCTCACTGTATTGCCTGCTCCAGTGGCACTGATGCTTTGCTCATGAGCCTTATGGCCCTTGGTGTTGGTCCCGGAGATGCAGTGTTTTTACCGTCTTTTACTTTTATTGCCACGGCTGAAGTGGTACGTCTCGTCGGAGCCACCCCAGTTTTTGTCGACATCGATCCTGAAACCCTCCTTATAGACGCAGATCACCTTCAAAGAGCGCTAACGGCCCTTCGGAACAGAGATCCATCCCTTTACCCACTTCCCCTTTGCCACAGCGAATTGAAACCTAAAGCAGTCATAACAGTAGATTTGTTCGGAAATATGCCGGATTATGAAGCGATTGAAGCTATAGCCGAGAAAGAAAAATTGTTTCTCGTGGAGGATGCGGCACAGTCTTTCGGCGCCAGCTTTTCTGGCAGGCGAGCAGGGGCCTTTGGCGATATAGCATGCACATCATTCTTTCCAGCGAAACCTCTGGGATGTTACGGAGATGGTGGAGCTGTTTTCACGGATAGAGAAGAACTGGCTCAGATTGTAAGATCTATTAGAATGCATGGAGCTGGTTCTGATAGGTACGAACATGTTCGTCTGGGACTTAATGGGAGAATGGATACCCTGCAAGCGGCAATTTTGCTGTGTAAGCTTGCCATTTTTAACGATGAGTTGGGGCGAAGAAAAAATACGGTGGAGCTATACCGTAGGGAGCTTTCGCAGATTCCCGGTGTGACTTTTCAAAGGGTGGAGGACAACGTGCAGAGTGCCTGGGCTCAGTTTTGCATTCTGGTACCTGACCCAGACACGCGAGACAGAATAAGAGAATTTCTTGCCGCCGAAGGCATCCCTACAGCGGTTTACTATCCACTGCCTCTTCACCTGCAGCCTGTATTTTCCGACCTCGGGTATAAGCGAGGCGACCTTCCTGTGTCCGAAGGATGTGCAGAAAAGATATTGGCTTTACCGATGCATCCCTATGTCGAAAGATGTGTCATTGAGCAATGTGCAAAAATAGTGAACTACTACGTCCTTCAGGACAGAGCTTCTGGTAGAGGATCATCTCCCCATCCAGAAGACCCGCAAAGGGATTCTTGCTTCAGCGAGGAATAGCAGCATAATGTACTCCTCTGAATAACCCCTACCCTGCACCACGATCCTATTTTTTCAAACAGGCTCTTTCACGTTTGACAAAGAAAGTTTCTTTCTGTTTAAGAGGGGAAATCAAAGTGTGGTCTCGGGTTTTGTGATGTTAACTGTGAGATGGTGTTTTTAATCGAGGAGGATTGGAAATGAGAAGGTTTTCGTGGATTGTGACCTTTTTAGCAGTTCTGGTTTTTATCTTTGGCAGTGTTATTTCTTCCACAGCCGGCGAAATAAAAGTAGGTCTTATGGGGCCTATGACTGGTGCGTGGGCAAGTGAAGGTCAGGAGATGAAGCAGGTTTTGGAATTGCTGGTTGAAGAGACAAACAATCAGGGTGGCGTTAACGGTCAGAGGATAAAGCTTATAGTTGAAGATGATGGCAGTGATCCTCGGACAGCTGCTCTGGCGGCCCAAAGGCTGGTTACCCAGGGTATCGTTGGAGTTATAGGAACTTACGGGTCTTCGGTTACAGAAGCAACTCAGAACATTTACGATGAGGCCAAGGTTATTCAGATAGCTAATGGTTCGACAGCTATTCGTCTCACAGAAAAGGGGCTTAAGTACTTTTTTAGGACATGTCCGAGAGACGATGAACAGGCTAGGGTTGCTGTTAAGGCTATAAAAAATCTGGGATTTCACACTATTGCTATTTTGCATGATAACACTACCTATGCCAAAGGCTTGGCTGAGGAAGCAAAACGCCTGCTAGAGAAGGATGACACTGTGAAGATTGTCTTTTTCGATGCCCTCACTCCTGGAGAACAGGATTACACGGCAATTCTTACCAAGCTCAAGGGAGCCAACCCTGATGCAGTATTTTTCACCGGTTACTATCCCGAAGCTGGCCTTCTCCTCAGGCAGAAGAAAGAAATGGGCTGGGATGTTCCGTTCATCGGCGGGGATGCTACTAACAATCCAGACCTAACGAAAATTGCCGGTGCAGATGCCGCTGCTGGCTTTTATTTTGTCAGTGCTCCGCTTCCGAAGGATCTTCCGGGAGAAGAAGCAAAGAAATTTCTGGAAAAATTTGCCAAAAAGTATGGAAACCCACCTAATTCGATTTACTCGGTTCTTGCAGGAGATGGTTTCCGGGTGCTTGTTAAGGCCATCGAAGTTACCAAATCTACAGATCCCGATGTACTTGCTGACTATCTCCACAACAAGCTCAAAGACTTTCCAGGACTGACCGGAAAAATCTCGTTCAATGAAAAAGGAGATCGTGTAGGCGAGGTTTATCGGGTTTACCGGGTTAACGAAAAGGGTGAGTTCATCTTGCTACCGTAAGCTGAAAGTGCTAGAAAGCGATGCCGCCTCCGAGGCCGAGGCGGCGTTGTTTTTAAGGTGCTATGGAAGAGGACTAATGGCAGAATTCCTGCAACAGTTCGTAAATGGTCTTGCTGTGGGAGGTATTTATGCCCTGATCGCTCTGGGCTATACAATGGTTTATGGTGTTTTAAAACTCATAAACTTTGCTCATGGCGATCTCTTCACCATAGGTGCATATCTGGGGCTCACGCTGCTTACGTCTTTTGGTCTTGCCGATCGTGTGGGTCCTGGTGTTGCCGTGCTCTTGCTGGTGGTGATGGTGATGGGCTTTGTAGCCGTTATTGGAATAATTCTGGAAAGGGTTGCTTACAGACCCCTCAGGAATTCTCCACGCCTTTCTGCCGTTGTGTCAGCATTGGGTGCTTCCATATTCTTCCAGAATGCGGTGATGCTGATATATGGTGCCCGTTTTCGCGTTTACCCTCAAAATCTCCTGCCAAAGATTTCCCTTAACCTGCTGGGCATTTATATCCCTCTGGTAAAAATCCTTGTGTTGGTTGTATGCGTTATCATGATGGTGGGGCTGTATCTATTTATTCAACGGACCACGATTGGCACGGCAATTCGAGCTGCTGCTATTGATCAGGAAGCGGCGAGGTTGGTGGGGATAAATGTTGACGGAGTTATCACCCTGGTATTTATCATCGGCCCAGCACTAGGTGGTCTTGCCGGGCTTATGGTGGGAATTCTTTACGGCCAGATAAAGTTTACGATGGGTTGGATATACGGTTTGAAGGCTTTCACGGCAGCAATTCTCGGAGGTATTGGCAACATTCCAGGTGCGATGCTGGGAGGGTTGATTCTTGGCGTGGTTGAAGCCCTAGGATCGGCCTATATTTCAATCGCATGGAAAGACGCTATTGCCTTTTGTGTGCTGATATTGATACTCGTTGTTAAACCGACAGGTCTTCTTGGCGAGAGAGTAGCAGAGAAGGTATGAAATTTAACAGAAAAAGATTTTACCTGGCGGCTGTTCCTATATTTTTTCTTGTTCCTCTTATACTTAACCCTTATTGGGTGGATGTTTTAAATAGCATCGGGCTTTACGCTCTTCTCGGTCTCAGTCTTAATCTCATAGTAGGATACGCGGGTTTGTTTAACCTAGGGCATGCCGCCTTTTATGCGGTTGGTGCTTACACGTCGGCCATACTGAACACCACCTACCATATCCCTATATTGTTACTTCTCCCTGTTGCTGGTCTGGCGGCCGGAATTTTTGCCCTTATTGTTGCTCGTCCCATAATACATCTCAGGGGAGATTATCTCTGCATAGTAACCATAGGTGTCGGCGAAATCGTACGCATAGCCCTCATAAACGACGTTTTTGGCATAACTGGAGGAGCCAACGGGATCTTTGGTATTGCCCGTCCCAGGATATTTGGCATGGTCATACGGACTCCTCACCAGTTCTTTTACCTGATCTGGCTTTTTGTCGCGATCACTGTTTTCCTTTTTTATCGCTTGGAAGACAGCAGAGTTGGCAGGGCTCTTAACTATATTCGAGAGGATGAAGTGGCTGCCGAGGCCTGTGGGATAAACGTTGCCCATTACAAATTAATATCCTTTGTTGTTGGTGCTACGTGGGCTGGGATGGCCGGGAATATTTTTGCCGCCAAGATGACAATAATATCCCCCGAATCTTTCAGCTTCTGGGAGTCTGTGTTGATGTTCACCTTGATAATACTCGGTGGTGCAGGGAGCATTGAAGGTGTATTGCTCGGGGCATTTCTCATAATCGGTTTACCGGAAATTTTTCGAGAGTTGTCAAATGCCAGAATGCTTTTCTTCGGAGCGGCCATGATAGCGATGATGATTTTTCGACCGGAAGGACTTATTCCTCCTGTACCGAAAAAATACCGTGTGTTTTCAGGAACGGACAGGGGAGAGACTACTTAAGATGGCGTTGCTCAGTGTCCAGCGGCTTACCAAGTCTTTTGGCGGATTACTAGCGGTTCACAATGTTTCCTTTGATGTCTTTTCCGGAGAAATAGTTGGAATTATCGGGCCGAACGGAGCTGGCAAGACAACGGTTTTTAATCTTATTACTGGTATTTACAAACCGGATCAGGGTGAAATCGTCTTTGATCAGCACAGCATCGTGGGTAAAGCTCCACATGATATAGTCAAACTGGGAATCGCTCGAACATTCCAGACAATCCGGCTGTTTTCCAACCTCAGTGTTCTCGAAAATGTTATGGCTGGTGCACATTGCCGCATGTCGTCGGGCGTTTTGGGAGCTATGTTGCGTTTACCGGGACAGCGTCGGGAAGAACGAGAGAAAATTGAAGAGGCCATGGAGCTTCTAGGGCTGGTCGGACTTCAGGATTTTTACGATTATCTTGCTGGCAGTTTATCTTATGGAAACCAGAGGTTGCTGGAAATAGCCCGTGCTCTCGCCACCCATCCGAGATTGCTTATTCTTGATGAACCTGCAGGTGGAATGAACGAAAGAGAAACGGAAGAGTTGATAAAACTCATAGGCAAAATTCGAGACAAGGGCGTGACGGTATTACTGATCGAACATGATATGAACGTGGTTATGAAGATATGTGAGCGGATAGTCGTGCTTGAGTACGGTTCGACGATTGCGGAGGGGACACCTGAGGAAATACAGAGCAATCCTAAGGTTATTGAAGCCTATCTTGGGACAGACGAGGACGAGTGAAGTTACTTCAGGTGGTCGATTTAAAGGTATCTTACGGTAACATAGAAGCACTGCATGGTATTAATCTGGAAGTTAAGAAAGGAGAGATTGTAACCATTCTGGGAGCTAACGGAGCAGGCAAGAGCACGACCCTGATGACTATTAGCGGCCTGCTCAAGCCGACTCACGGCGCTATTTATTTTGATAAGATACCACTCCATAAGATGCCCGCTCACGAGATTGTAAAGCTGGGAATTTCACAGGTTCCTGAGGGGCGCCGTATTTTTGGAACACTTACGGTAAAGGAAAACCTGACACTCGGGGCATTTACTTGTAAAGATCGAACAAAACTCAGAAAAAACGAGGAATGGATTTACGAGCTCTTTCCCATTCTGGCTGAACGCCGAGATCAGCTTGCAGGGACTCTTAGTGGAGGGGAACAGCAGATGTTGGCCATTGCAAGATCACTCATGAGTGATCCGAGCATTCTTCTGCTGGACGAACCGAGCCTTGGACTGGCACCTTTGCTTGTAAAGAGTATTTTCCAGGCGTTGAAAGAAATTAACCGGCAGGGTGTAACGATTTTGCTGGTTGAGCAAAATGCTCGTGCAGCCCTGAGACTTGCTCATCGTGGGTATGTTATGGAGCTCGGACGCATAGTTATTGCTGATACCGCAGAAAATCTACTTGCGAACCCCGAAGTTCGTCAGGCTTATCTAGGCGGGTGAATTCTCATTCAAATTCAAATAGTGCGTTTTGTCTTGCGAATTTTTCTGGCCTCCCGTTTCCAATCTGGCCCCTTTTTACGCTCTTTCCTTTTGCCGTGACCGCCTCCTTCATCATTTTCAATTCCAATAGCTTTCTGAAAGTGAGTAACATCAAGAGTGAAAGAACCCGGGGTGGGTGCTGTGGAATGTCCGGACAGCTTTGTTTTTTTTGCCCGCTTTTTCTTTACCCGTTCTTTCTTCTCGTGTATTTGTTCAAGAGCCTTTTGCTTGACCGGAGGAATGTGCAACGCTCGAGATGGAATGGAAAAGCGCGTTAGAAACATGGATGTTCCGGCCTTCAGAAATACTACCCCTTCTTCGATGGCTCTTTCAGTATCAACGGTTACGATCAACCTTTCGTCAGATGATGGCTTGCTAAATTTAAGAGCCAAATTTTCAATTGCCCACAGAGGCAGATATGAGCGATGCGGCGGAGGATTAAGTCCATTCTTAGATATGGCATCGAGTGCCGATAGTGAAACGACATGATAAAGATGTGGAGGCGGTTCCACTGTTGGGGAATATTTGGGGCGTTCCCAAATCAAGTAGAGCCTGTTGCCTTCAAGCTTGAACGGTATCGTTTCACCAATAAGCATGAGTTCTTTAAGATGACTCTGCCGAATATACGATAGCCCTTCTATTTTCTGAAGTGCCCAGTAAAATTCTTTCCAAGGCATTGAGCCGTCTTCGTCCCAGTAAAGGCCGTATTCAGAACTTTCGTAGTAAGCTACTGTGGTCAATACTTTTGCTAGACGTCGTGGATCAAGCTTAGCCATAATCAGACACTTTTATTGTTCAGGGTTAAAGGCTTTTTATTATCGGTGGAATAAGCTGAGAAGCAAGGTCTCTTCTCGATCCGCCCCCAAGAACCACCACAAATCGACCATCGCACACTTCAACGGCCGTTTCCCTCAGTGTTTTTGCTATGGAAAGGTATGCATCCATTGTGAGGCCCAGATCTCCGTAGTCTCCTCGGTGAGTATCAAAACCAAAATACCAAATTAGCATGTCCGGGGCGAATGAGTAAATCAGTGGCACGAAGTTATCTTTGATAGCATTTGCATAGGCTTTATTTCGTTCCTTTTCCGTGCCACATCCAGAGAGTATCCTGAACGCCGACAGATCCACTTTAGTTCCGTCTCTGGAAGTATAGTCTCTGGAGCACACGCAGCAATGGAGTACCTGTGGGTCGTTCTGTACCAGTTCCCTTGTTCCGTCCCCGTGGTGGGCGTCGGTATCGATTATGGCAAATTTTCGTGCCAACCCTTCATCGCGCAGGACGCGAATTCCTATAACCACATCGTTAAAACAGCAATAACCCCAGAAGTAGTCTTTTCCCGCATGATGACCGCCGGCTCCGATAAGTGCAAAAGCCCGATGCGCTCTACCTTCAGCTACGGCTTTCATTGCTGTTACGACGCTTCCTACCGAGTGCCAGGCAGTACTGCACAGGGGATCCATTCTAACTTGATCGATGTGTCTGGGAGAGTGAACTTTGAGTATCCATTCTTCTGGTGCAGCACTTACATGCACTATTTCATATTCCGGGTTTTGAAGAATATCGTTAAGAACCTCAGGGAAATCCGACAGTCTCGTCCCCTGAGTGAGGTAACTCCGGCGGCTGAAGCTTTCGTGATAGGTTATTATTACTCGTCTCATAATGCACCGTCTCCGTGATCTACCAATATTCGAAAGCTATCACATTGATTGTATCTCGTACAATTTTTTCTGCTCGTAGGCAACACAGGTGCTGTTGCATACACAACATGGCAAATTCCCTATGCATGAAGGACATGCAACCGCATTTTCATAACTTTTATTGCATCCCAGCAAAGCCTTTCTTGATCATTATTTTTCCTAACAGCCCTCGTTAGTTTCTGGTTACTAATAACTCTCGGATTGTGGCAACTTTTGGAGTATAAATGACCCTGCGGTGATGGCGTGACAGTGGTAAAAAAGATTTTCTTAGTTGATTTCTTCTGGAGATGTTGATGAAAAGTGATGTTGCGATCAGAGTGATAGCTCTTTCGCCGAAGGTTTGGTTATCTGCAGCAATTGCCCTTATTGTCATTACGGCTTTCTTAATATTTTGCTTAAAAGCAAGACACGAAACTGAGGTATCAAGTTGGAAAATTCCATCTTTAGAGGGCGGGGGACAAAGGGGGTGGATAAACCGATGGGATGCCAGGTTAAAAATTTTTTCGCTTATGTTTTTTTCTTTTGCTGTTGCCTTTATTAATAACGTAGCGGTTTTGCTTTTTGACGCTGTGTGTATTGCTTGCCTCGTTGTTGCAAGTAGAATTGCTATCCGAGCATTTCTAAGACGGCTATCTCCAGTATTCTCTTTCCTTACTTTTTTGGCCATAGTTCTTTTGCTCACCGCTCCGGTAAAACAGGGTGATACGGTTATAGTGTTGGAACCATTTTCAATGATAAGGCTTAACCTTGGGATTATCCGGCTTATACTGAGGATTTGGCTAAAAGCCGTGATTATTGTTGCAGTCATGCCTGTGGTTTTTGAAACGTCACCTTACTCCATTACAGTAGCTGCCCTCAGGAAATTGGGATTGCCGGAAGGCTTTACTCAGATGCTTTTGCTGGCCTACAGATATCTTTTCGTTCTCAGAGATGAAGCCTCAAGAATGTATCGCAGTATGAAGCTCAGAGGCTTTCGATATAGAACCGGATGGAGGACACTGGTCATTCTCGGGAATTTTTTGGGTATATTGTTTGTTCGAAGCTACGAAAGGACTCAGCGTATTTACGAGGCAATGACGGCCAGGGGTTACCGTGGGAACATGCCCCTGGCTGTGAAGTTTAAGGCTAACTGGCGAGATATAACCCTTGCAGCTATGTGGGTTGCTGTGGCTTCATTTTCGCTAATTGTCGATTTGTTACTACAACATGGTTTTGCACGGATGATTTAACATGCATGACGTTGCACAAGAGTATCGCTTGACTGGTAGTCTTGCGGGAAAAAAAGTTATTCTACAGCTAAAGGATGTGAGTTTTATTTACCCGGATGGTAATAAGGCTCTCGATAATGTAAACCTTGCTGTTTACGAAAACGACCGCCTTGCAATTGTGGGACACAATGGATGCGGTAAAACCACCTTGGCTAAAATTCTTTGTGATATTTATAAACCCACGAGAGGATCTGTTCTCAGGGAAAATGTCAGGGTAGGGATGGTTTTTCAGGATCCTGATGATCAGCTATTTTCGGCCACGCTTTTTGATGATCTGGCCTTCGGACCTCTGCTAATGTCTCAAGGAATAACCGTCACAGACGCCACTCTTCTGGAAGCTAAAATTTCAACTGTTCTCGATATGGTTGGCTTAAGAGAATATGCCTATAAAGAACCTCACAACCTCAGCTACGGACAGAGAAAGCGGGCGGCTCTTGCAACCGTTCTGACAATGGATCCCGATGTACTGATACTCGACGAACCCACAGATGGACTCGATCCGGAACACGAAGAAGTGTTCTTGGATCTTTTGAGTTCCTTTAAAGGCACGCTCGTTTGTATAAGCCACAACCTTTTCTTCCTTTACCATCTGTGCGACAGGGTGCTCGTTTTGAAAAATGGCCGAGTTCATCACGATTACACAATTAAAGACCTGATTTCTCATCCACCGTCTCTTCGAGAACATGGATTGGACTTTACGTTTCGACTGTCTTGTTGTGGTGATAATGGAGGCCACATACTTCAGGTAAGGACCGAAGTTCCTGCTTCATCTGAGGGTAGTCCTATAATTTACCTCAACAATGTGAGTTACACATATCCTGATGGTAGCCCTGGATTAAAGAACGTATCTCTCGTTGTTCACAAAGGAGAAAGAATTGCCGTTGTGGGCGAAAATGGGGCAGGAAAATCCACCCTTGCGCTTGTTCTTACCGGGATTCTTAAACCTCTAGGGGATTATTACATCGACGCTGAGATTGGGCTGGTTTTTCAAAATCCCATGGATCAGCTTTTCTGTACCAGTTGCTGGAATGAAGTAGCCTTTGGGCCTGAAAACATGGATTTAGCCCGGGATGTGGTGAGTGCCAGGGTAAAGGAAGCGCTGCACTCGGTTGGCCTTGATGGTTATGAAAACCGGGTACCTCATAGGCTCAGTGGTGGTGAACAGAAAAGGATTGCTATTGCTTCAATTCTCAGCATGAAACCGGATGTTTTGATTCTGGATGAACCCACAAACAACCTTGATCCTGATGGTGAACGTCAACTCATAGAAATTTTGGATTCGCTGGAACAGACTCTCATCATTATTAGCCATGATTTATGTTTTTTGTCGTTTTTGTGTGATCGTGCGGTAGTAATGCACGAAGGACGCATTATTGAAGATGTTCCATTTGAGGAATTGTTCCGTGCTGAGTTCAAGCGCGCCCATCTTCATCACCATCATGGGCACCATAAACGCTGTTGCCAGGCGATAAGGGAAATATTCTTTGGGGGATCAGTGACGTAACCTGTTAAATAGACCTCCTGTTAGTTGACCGAGAAAAAAAGCAATTACGAATATGGGAAAGGTTATGAAACGCCATCCTACCTTTGAAATCAGTCTTATAGCAATTACAAGTGGTATAGGAGCATGTATGGCAATAAACCAGTTTTTAGAAAACCTGGGTGAACGTGCGCGCCAGTATCCGAAGGGGACGTTTATGGCAAAAACTACAGCCGATGCTACAAAAAGTCTTGTGGTGAGTGTGTCCATTTCTCAGATCCTTTCGGGTAATTACAGGTTTGCAGGGCCGATTACGTTGAGAAATAGCCTGATCGCCCATCCTGCTTTTCATTACAACGCCAGTGGTCAACAATAAGATATGAGCTTTTGGACTAAAGAGCAAAAAATTCATATCGCAGCTCTTTTACTGGGATCAAGCGTTTTATTGTCCCGATTTATGGGGCTTATCAGGGATAAAATCATTTCTTTCTGGTTTGGAGCTTCTGTAGAGTCTGACATTTACTTTACTGCCTTTGTAATACCGGACTTCATCAATTACCTTCTTGCAGGAGCCTACTTTTCCATAACCCTGATACCGCTTCTCAGCGAGTTATTTGCTAGGGATGAAAAGGATGGTTGGCAATTTTTTTCATGTGCTTTCCTGTGGATTTCTGTGGTCATATGTGTGTTGACTCTGATAGGCGAGCTCGTGGTTCCCTGGTGCGTTAAGTTTGTTGCTCCTGGATTTGACAAATCGAGCCTTGATAGATTGATAGTTTTCATCAGGATAATTCTGCCGGCACAGGTTTTTTTTCTGACTGGGGCGTGTTTCAATGCCATCCTGTATTTGAGGAAACAGTTCGTGGTTCCTTCAGTAGCGCCCCTTGTTTATAACGGATTCATAATAGGTTTTGGAGTCCTGTTCAGAAAATATGGAATGATCGGTTTCTGCTGGGGTGTACTGGTAGGAGCCCTGGTGGGCAATTTTTTGCTACCTCTTCTGAGTACTTTTCGTGGTGGGGGTGTAAATCTGAGGCTCAGGTTGTGGCATCCCAAAATGAAACGTTTTATTTTTATGGCTCTTCCGCTTATGTTAGGACAGTCCATAGTGGTTCTAGATGAGCAATTCGTTCGCATCTTCGGGTCTTTGATTGGGGAAGGCGCCGTAAGTCACTTGAATTATGCCCGGAGGCTTATGTTTGTTCCTGTTGGAGTTGTGGCCCAGGCAGCTGGAGTGGCTTCGTATCCTTTTCTTGCTGAGCTATTTGCCAAAGGAAAATTAAAGGAATTTTATTCCCTTTTGAATAAAGCATTGAAGAACACGCTTTTTGTGATTGTCCCAGTGACGTGTGTCATGGCGCTTTTGGCAAAGCCTGTTGTGGGCATTATCTTCCAGCAGGGTAGGTTTATTATGGCCGATACCTTGAGTACTTCAACGGCTCTTAGGGTTTTTCTCATTGGAGTACCTTTCTGGGGATATCAGCAGATATTCGGTAGAGGTTATTACGCGGTAGGAAACACGGTGATTCCTGTTGTGGTCGGGACGGTTGCCACGGTTGCTTGCATTCCTATTTATTTCTTTGGTGCAAAATTTATCAAAGAATCGGGAGTGGCGTTGGGTAGTGTATGTGGAGTTGCTTTTTACTGTGTTGGCTTAAGTCTCTGCTGGGTTAAATGGATGAAAGATAGCACGGTTTTCGGATCTATTTTTCGTTGTTTAATAAGGTGTTTTGCTGTTAGTGGTTTTGGGGTGTTAGGCTCGAAATTGGTGTGGTATCTTGTGTCCACTAATTTGAAAGATCTTAACACTTGGGAGCTTTATATTCTGGAATGTGGGGTGAAAGGGAGTATTTTTGTGTTCCTGTGGTTTCTCGGTGCAACTCTTTTTATGAAGGAAATGCTTTGTGATGTGTTACCTGACCGGGTGGGTAGGCGATTTTCCTCAAGTTTGAAGCCTTAAAGAATTAAAAGGAGAATTAAGGAGGTCAAATGGAGAAGCTTCCCCTTGAGATCGGACAGGTTATACACGTTAAGCCCCTGAGAAAGAATAATTCTCCTCATAAAGCAAGAAGCCAGGTTATCGGTGCCAGACACGGTGAGTTTGTGATAATTGACGAGCCAAAGGTATATATTAGTGATCGCCTGATAATAGCTGTTGAGGGAGAATTGGAGTGTTATCTTGAAGGTGAGGGAGAAGTGTATATTTTTAAAAGCTTTTTGCGTAAAGTCATGGAAGATGGACTTGCGTTTATAGATTATCCCCAATCGTTTGAAGTTAAACGATTGCGGGAACATTTAAGGGTTAAGGTAAACTTGGAAGCGAAGACGCGTTTTGTGGGATCAAGAGGAGTATTTACGGGAGTTATACAGGATATAAGCAAAGGGGGTTGTCGTTTGGTACTCAATTCGCTCATTGTTGTGCCTTTGAAGGCTAAATTAACGCTGGACTTTGTTTTGCCAAACGGCATAGGAGTCGATGGAATTACGGGAATAGCTAGATCAGTTAGATATGATCGACTTCATCAGCGTACTATAATAGGTATGCAATTTATCGGCCCGAATAGGGAAGTAAAAAAGGTTAAGGCTTTTTGTGAGATGTGTGAATTCCTCAAAGTATAACCTCGATGGTTTGAGGCAATTTTGACAACTCGTTGATTGGACATTAAATTTTATTAGCACTCTCTTATTAAAGTGGCTAATGAAAGGGTATGTGAGGCGGAGCGTGAGTGAGCTCAGTTCGAGAGATCAAAGGGTTCTTAAGGCAATTGTTATTGATTATATTCGTAGTGGAGAGCCCGTCGGATCCAGGACGGTGTCGAAAAAATACATGACAAATCTGAGTTCGGCCACAATTCGCAATGTAATGGCCGACTTGGAAGACCTGGGCTATGTGTATCAGCCCCATACATCCGCCGGACGGGTGCCCACGGAAAAGGGACTTCGATTTTATCTGGAAAGCCTTATAGAGCCGAAGAAGCTTGGAAAAAAGGAAAAGGAAGCCATACGAAAAGCGTACATTGATATTAAGGGCAGTGTGGAAGAAATCCTGAAAAAAACTTCACACCTTCTGTCTTCCCTTTGCTCACAAGCTGCTGTGGTACTTTGGCCAAGATTAAGTGCATCTAAGTTCAGACACATTGAATTTATACGCCTTTATGCGCACCATGTCCTAACAATCCTTGTTGCCGAATCAGGCATCGTGCACCACAGATTGGTTGTGAGTGATGAAGATTTTTCACAGGATGACCTCGATAAGTTCAGCAGGTACCTGAACAATATCCTTAAAAACTTAACCCTTGAAGAGGTTAAGTATAAAATCCTCGAGGAGTTAAAGGAAGAAAAGGCAGAGTTCGATCGAATTTACGATCGGGCAATTGACATTGTCAAAAAGGCTTTACAGGCTCAACATGAAGAAACCGAAGTTTATATTGAGGGGCAATCCAAATTGCTGGATTATCCAGAGTTCTCGGACATAGACAGACTTAAAACTATTTTGCGGGCCTTTGAAGATAAGTCAAGATTACTGAAGTTGCTAGATATGACCCTCGAGTCGGGAGAAGGAGTACAGGTTATACTAGGACCAGAAAGCAGGGTTCAGGAACTTCAAGAACTGAGCATTGTTTCTTCACCTTATCGTAAAAAGGATGTAGTTCTTGGTGTCATAGGGGTAATTGGGCCACTTCGTATGGATTATCCCAAGATTATTCCTATTGTTGACTACACAGCGCGGGTGCTTAGTGAAATAATGGAAAACCCTGACGGATAGCTCATCGCTGATTTAAAAACGCCCTTTGGGTTAAGGAGGTTTGTGAAGCTATGATAAAAATTGAAACTAATGAAATCAAAACAGAAGAAAATAAGGTCAAGAAGGCTGATATTGACTCTGAACGGTCTCAAGAGGTGGAGGCTGAGAAGACCGTAGAAAATGACGATGCTTATGCAGAGCTTTCAAAAGAAGAGCTTGTAGATTTGGTGAAGCAGAAGGATGCAGAACTGTCAGAATTGAATGACCGATATTTACGTCTTGCCGCAGAACTGGACAACGCTCGTAAGAGATTTGAGCGAGAACGGCAGGAAGCAATTGCGTATGCCAATGAACAGATCATTCGGGAGTTGCTGCCGGTGATAGATAACCTGGAAAGGGCTGTTCAACATGCGGATGAAGATACAGATGTAAAGAGCCTACTCGAGGGTGTGGAGATAACGTTAAGAAGTTTCTTAGCTACCCTTGAGCGGTTTGGATGCAAGCCCTTTGAATCGGTAGGTAAGCCTTTTGATCCAGCTTATCACGAGGCGATCATGCAACAGGAAACTAACGATCATCCCGAAAATACGGTCGTTCAGGAATATCAGAAAGGATATGTGCTGAACGACAGGTTGCTTAGGCCTGCCATGGTTGTCGTAGCCAAGCAGCCCAAAGAAGAAGCTGATGGGGACGGCAATCAGTAACGTGATGGGAGGCTGATGAGTGGGTAGGGTTATCGGTATTGACCTCGGCACTACAAACTCCGTTGTTGCCGTGATGGAGGGTGAAGAACCAAAGGTTATAGCCAATTCGGAAGGTAGTCGTACCACGCCGTCAGTTGTGGCATTTACAGATTCCGGGGAAATGCTCGTTGGTCAGATTGCCAAGCGCCAGGCTATTACAAATCCGACCAACACGGTTTTTGCCATTAAGCGTTTAATCGGGCGACGGTATAATTCGCGGGAAGTTCAGCAGGATATTGAAATCCTGCCGTACAAAGTGGTCAAAGCTGAAAATGGTGATGCCTACGTTGAAATTCAAGGGAAAATGTACAGCCCCCAAGAAATTTCAGCGTACATACTGATGAAAATGAAGCAGACGGCGGAAGACTACCTAGGGGAAAAGATCACCGATGCCGTGATTACGGTTCCGGCTTATTTTAACGACAGCCAGCGACAGGCAACAAAGGACGCTGGCAGAATAGCAGGCCTCAATGTTCTGAGGATAATAAACGAACCTACTGCTGCATCGCTAGCTTACGGCCTCGATAAGAAAAAAGATGAAAAGATTGCGGTGTTCGATCTTGGAGGGGGCACCTTTGACATTTCAATTCTTGAAATTGGAGAAGGTGTCTTTGAAGTCAAAGCCACCAATGGAGACACTCACCTTGGGGGTGAGGACTTCGATCAGCGAATAATCGACTGGTTGATAAGTGAATTTCTTGAAGAGCATGGTATTGACCTCAGACAAGACAAAATGGCACTACAACGCCTGAAAGAGGCTGCAGAGCGGGCAAAAATAGAGCTTTCCACCACCATAGAAACCGAAATAAACCTGCCTTTTATAACAGCGGATCATAACGGACCAAAACATTTGATGAAAAGATTTACCAGAGCAAAATTTGAATCTCTTGTGGAAGATCTCGTTGACAGAATGTTTCCACCTGTTGAACAGGCGTTGAAAGATGCAGGCCTTTTCCCTCGCGATATTGACGAAGTTATACTTGTCGGTGGTATGACCAGAGTTCCACTGGTTCAGAAACGGGTCCACGATTTCTTTGGTAAGGAACCTCATAAGGGAGTCAATCCTGATGAGGTAGTTGCCATAGGAGCGGCTATCCAGGGTGCTGTTCTTAAGGGCGAGGTAAAAGATTTACTTTTGCTGGACGTTACCCCTCTATCTCTTGGAATAGAAACTCTTGGTGGTGTGATGACTAAGATTATCGAGCGAAATACCACCATCCCAACGAGAAAAAGCCAGATTTTCTCCACTGCTTCGGATAATCAGACTTCCGTTATGATTCACGTTCTTCAGGGTGAACGCGAAATGGCGGCCGATAACAAAAGTCTGGGCAAATTTGAACTCGTGGGAATTCCTCCTGCGCCGAGGGGCGTGCCTAAGATAGAAGTTACCTTTGATATAGATGCGAACGGCATTGTACATGTGTCAGCGAAGGATCTGGGCACTGGAAAAGAGCAATCAATAAGGATTACGGCATCAGGGGGGTTATCGGAGGAGGAGATCCAGAGGCTGATAAGAGAGGCGGAGACCTATGCTGAAGAAGACAGGAAAAAACGTGAACTCGTAGAAGCCCGCAATAGGGCTGATCAGATAATTTATGGTATCGAAAAGAGTATGACTGAACTCAATGGGAAAATCGATGCAGAATTGAAGCAAAAAATTGAGAATCAAATTGCTAAATTACGTCAAGTTATTGAAACTTCAGATACTAACATCATAAAAGCTGAAACTGACGCTCTGATTCACCTCTCTCATCAAATGGCTGAACAGGCCTACCGAAACGCCGAAAAAAGTGAAACTGACTCTTCTGAGGCGACGAATTAAAGCAGCATGTTTGCCCCTTCTACGAAAGATGGTCATTTTTCTAATCAAGTCGGGCAATAAGCCTGTTCAGCAACGATGTGCATGCCCTAGAGAGTGACTGCGGGTTCGTAGAAATACTACTTCAGTTTTCAAATGTATTCATCTGAAGTAGTATTTCCGTCCACCCTGCAGGATATAAATCCTGCTTACTATCCCCTATCCATAAAAACTTGGGGAATACTTTGTAAATTAAATCCACAAGTTTCAGCTTTAAAGGATTACAAACAAGTGCAGGTCAATGGAGTGCTTTTTATGCCAGGTTTTGTCGTCTCATCGCTCTTTATCGTGAAAGCAAGAGCGAAGCGGGGAAGTTTGTCCGCAGGTTGGATGAAGAAATGGAATGCCTTTTCACCTTTCTTGTTGAAGAAGGTGTGGAACCCACAAATAATCTGGCTGAACGAACTCTTCGCTTTGGAGTTTTGTGGCGGAAGAGAAGTCAGGGTACCAGAAGTAATAAAGGATGCCGTTGGGTGGAGCGAATTTTGTCCCTGCGCCATACTTGTAAACTCCAACGCAGGTCCACTTCAATGTCCTTGTGGATGCGTTCTCTGCTTATTTCAAGGGACAAAAACCTGACCTTGAATGGTTAACCGAAAAAGCTAGTAATGCATAATACCCCTGTGATCGCTTACGAATTTGCAACTCTGCTATGATTATCTTGGGATTGCTTACCCTACTTACCATACACCACCCAGGCAATGCCTATCAAGAATATCAAACTCACAATCCACAACTGAAAGTCCTTTGAAAATACCTCTAAGGGTTCTCCATTTTTCCCTTCTAAAATAAGTTGCAAATATCTAAAAATTCCATAAGCAGCGGGAATAAGGGTATAAATTAAGTGTTCCCCTTTCTCAACCGTATAGAGGGCATAGGTAACTAAGGCAGAGGCCCCTGCAAGGACTAAGGAAAGGTTTAAATAATCTCCATTATATTGATTTAAAGCAGGGCGGCAGTTGGCAGCATCGGCTTTTAGCAATCTTATTTCCCCCAGCCTTTTTCCAAATGTAATAAATAGGGCCAAGAGGAATGCACTAATAAAAAGCCATGGAGAGACAGCTATATTTGTTGCCTTCCCACCAGCAATAATGCGTAGAAGATAACCGATGGATACACAGAATGCATCCAGAGGGGTAAACTCTTTTAATTTAAAAGAATAAGAGAGATTCAAACACGTATAGAGCAAGAGCACAATGAGAAAGGAAAGGCCAGCTTTGTAGGAAGTTGTTAAACCAAAAAGCAAGAGAACAATCGCCATAGTCAGAGCAGGTCTTAATCTAATTTTACCACTCGCTAAGGGCCTGCTTCTTTTTTTAGGATGAAGACGGTCATATTTGAGATCGAATATGTCATTGATGATATAAAGACCACCGGAGCAAAGGCAAAATGAAATAAAGGCAAAAAAGGCAGAAATAAATATTCCTTTTTTTAGGATTTCTCCACCAAAAAAAGCTGGCGCAAAGACAAGTAAATTTTTTACCCACTGTCTAACACGAAAGAGTTTTAGCCAGGATGACATTTATTGCCTCTTTTACCTCATCTACCGTTATTTCTCTCATACAGCGCGCACCATAAGGACAAACAGGAGTGTAGCCAAACTTTGTGCAAGGGCTACAGGGAAGATTTTTATTGATAACAATGCTTCTACTATCTCTTGGTGCCCATTTTTTCTCTATACCCGGACCAAATAGGGCCACAACCGGTGTTCCGACCGCTATTGCTAAATGCATGATGCCGGAGTCGGTGGTCAGGAGTAATTGAGTTTGTGCTAATATTTGAGCGGTCTCCAGAAGAGACATCTTTCCCGCGAAATTGAGGTGGCCCTTCAAACCATCAACAATGTAAGCGGCGGTTTTTCTGTCTTCTTTACCACCAACTATTACCACCCTTACCCCTTTTTCAGCCAACCACTTCGCAATTTCTCTAAATCTATCTTCAGGCCATTTTCTCTCTTTAATGCTTGCACCGGGGAAAAGAGCCACCCAGGAAGCATCTTTTTCAAGTTCAATGGTAAACCTGGAAGACAAGGGGAAGAATGGTTCGGTTATATGGTTTTTAGTTTTTCCGATTATAGGCTCTACGAGATTTAGGAAACTGAATACCTCATAATCGCTTTGATTATAAGGGAGGGGATGGCTAAAAAGATGAGCTCTTTCGTTGGTAGCAAAGCCGATTTTTAGGGATGCTTTTGTCAAATGGGCTACTAAGGCTGATAAGCGGTGCCATTGTTCAGTGTCAATGACGACGTCGTAACTGTACTGTAAGACTCTATATAAATCCTTGATTTTGTGATAAAAAAAGACATTATGAATATAAGGCACGACTTCAAACACACCCGCGTTTCTTTTCTCTGCCAGTATGAATATCTCACAGAAGGGAAAACGTTTATGCAGTAAGTCCAAAGCAGGTAATAAAAGTACGGCGTCACCAATCCCACCTGGACGGATGATAAGAATCCTGCGTAGTGATGAGCTTATCTGACCTTTTTTGGGTTTCAGGTGCGAGCAAAACCGCACCAGAGGAGGACCCAAAAATCCATCAAGAGTTTTTAACAGATAAATACTTTTATCTGTCTTTGGAAAGGAAAAACTTTTTAATGGCATTTTTTCAATAACTTTTGAGCCTTTTGCCACAGCTCTTTTTTATGGTTCCTTTGGTATAGTGTATAATAAAGTCTGCCTAAGCTACACAGAGCTGGTTTGTATTGGGGATTATAGTATAATGCCCTTTTAAAACATAGGTATGCCTTCTGCCATTTTTCCTGGCTGGCATAAAACCTGCCCAGATTTGTATAAACGATGGCTTTTTCCCAGGGATAGGCCTGGATATCCTTCGCTTTCAGAGCCAGAATGAAATGTTTTTCTGCTTCTTTTAAGTCTCCTCTCTTCCACAAGGCCAGGGCATACTGATGATGAGGGATAGCATAATCTTTGCCTACCCGGGGGATGGCCTCCCGCCAGAAATGAAAATTATCCCTCCATATGGACTGATGGGTAATTGTTATCGCAAAAAAACAACAGCATAATCCCAGCAAAACAAACCTGGGCTTTTTTAGCCGTGTTATCCATATCCCTGCTCCCAGAATAAAAAATATGGACGGCATATAAAGATACCGCCAGGCTACGGGTGTGGCTCCAATATGAAAGACAATAAGGGCCAGGACAGGAAGCAAACAGAATAGGAATTCGATTAAATAAACCAAACCTGATTGAGCATGAAGTCTATTTTCTTTAAACACAAGAAAGAACAACAGCCCGGTCGTTAACACGAAGCCTGCGCTTACCCATGTCCCCCACGAGGGTATATAAGGCATGTAAGAACAAAAAGGCCAAGGGAAGAGCAAGCTCTTCAGGTAAAAGCCATTTGCTTTGATTAAGGAAGGGAGATCAAAGTGCCATCCATACATGCGAAGGCCAGGAATCTTGGAGGAGCTGTAAAAAAGAGCCAGTCCCGCAATTAGTAAGAAACAAACATTAAAAATTTTATCTCTTTGTGTCTGGTAAAACATTGGCGCCGTAAAGAAACTTTCTATCAACAGGATTGGCACCAGAACGACAGCCATCTCTTTGGAGGCAAGGGCGAGCCCAAAAAACACCAATACCAAGAGCAATAGTTTCTTATCTCTGGTTGTCCAGTAAAACTGGCTGGCGATGAGAGCCAGGAGAGAAAATAAACTTACCAGAATATCGGTCCTACCTGCAATCCAGCTAACCGATTCTACATGCACCGGATGTAAAGCAAAGATGAGGGCAAGCAGAAAAGGTACAAATCGGTCAATTTCTACTTTTAACCTGATCGTAATATTGCGTACCAGGATGAAAAATAACAAAACATTTGCGGTATGTAAGATAATGTTGGTTAAATGGTAACCTAAAGGACGATATCCCCACACGAGATAATCCAGCAGAAAGGACGTTTGAGCCAAGGGGCGGTAATAAATAGACTGTGGTTTGTAAATCTCTAGACCCTTAAGGCGGTGAATTTGATCAAAAATAATACCTTTGTCATCCCAAACAAAACCATTTTTCAGTGAAGGACAGAAAACCAAAAAGGAAAAAATGGCCAGGGCTAGATATTCCCTTATGCAAGGTTGCTTATACTCCATCGTCTGTAAGCGCTCACAAAGGATTATATATTGTCTGCCGGTTAATCTTTCAGGGTCAGGCTTTTGTCTTTACCTCAGAACGAGTGCCTTGTTCGGCTGGATTGCTGCTCGTTGCCGCTCTCTTTGGCAAGAAAGATAGAAAAAAGCTCCATTTCTTTGTCCAACTCCCCGACAAACTTTTCCGCCTCACTCTCACCGTAAAAGAGCAACAAGGCAACACAGCCTAGCAAAAAAGCACTTCACTGACCCAGATTTTGAGAAACCTTTGCTGTATGTACCAGAATGTGCAATTTCTTCAAAGCCCATTCGTCGCTCTATTCCGGATACAGTTATTTACGCTTGCCCGTGAAGAACACGAACTCACCTGTTAAAATTGGAAGTTTTTCCTTTTAACGAAGGGCAGATTACGTAAAATACCCCTCCCAGAAAACCCGTTGCGAGTGAGATAGAATAGGACAGTAAGCCCAATGCCACGGCTTTTTCCGGTGGGACATCCATAAGGCCCATAATCCAGACGAAGCCACCTTCTCTCACACCAATGCCCTGTATCGAAACAGGCAAAGATGCAAAAAGCGACACAACCGGTACTGCAAAAAAATAGAACCACGGTTGAACGCCTATACCCATACCACCGGCCAAGAGGTAGTGCACAATGCAGTTGCCGACTTGCAGTAAAATGCTCAAGCCAAGGGCACCGGCGAACACGTTTGTTTTCCAGAAAACCAGGAAGGCCGGATTTTCTATGTTAAACGGCAGGACATTCTTCAAAAGGCGAGCAGCCAAGGGATGCCACAGGACAAAGGTTGTAAAACCGACCACCAGTAGAGCTGATAACATAACAACCGACTCGGCTACACCGGCTGGCATCAGCTTATCGAATGCTGGCGTCACAACGGCACATATGATGGCCAGGGCAACTACTCCGAAAATTCTGTCCCCCAGTACAGAATAGGTTACCAGTGATGGAGGAAAACCTCGTTTTACAAGCATGTATCCTTTAATGGCATCTCCTGTTACACTGCCAGGCAAAAACATATTGAAAAAACAACCAATGAGATAAAACTGATAGTAAAAACTGATACGCCCCTGCATTCCCATGGCATTGGATAGGATCATCCACCTGGCAGCACTCAAAAACTGTACGATCAGAAAGATACCAAAGGCTAGGAGCCATATTTTCAGAGGAAAACGGCTCAATATCTCGACAATCGATCCAATGTCCGCCTTACGCAGCACAATTGCCACACAGAGACCGCTAACCGACAATTTGATAAACAAACTAAACCACTTCCGAGTGACATCTTTTGGCATGTGATCAAAAATTTTTGTCAAATTGTCATGAATATGAAGAGCAATCTCCAGTGAACAGGGTTTGAATCGTTCACCGCCGGCATTCCTTTTTTTCAATGTCGGTTTTCTCCAAGATTTCTCTGATTACATAAGGTCTTTTGCCCTGGGATTCGTAGTAAGTTCTCATCACCATTTCGACGATAATTCCCGTTCCCAATATGGTGAACTACTCCTCATTAAAATGAGGAGCTTCCCGCTTCAACGAGTGCGACCGCACTCTCCACGGGCGTAAGTTCGGGTCGTTCCAACCCTACCGCTCGTAAGGTGAGCGACCCCTTTATGAGTTTCAGTCCTTCTTTTAGCAAGTTTAAGGTTGCGTTGTAGTCTCTATCGTGTTCTGTTCCACAGTTAGAACACTTCCACTTCCTATCAGACAGTTTGAGACTTTCATTTTTGTATCCACATACAGAACAGAGTTTTGATGATGGGTAGAACGGGTTTACCTTGATTAGTTTCCTACCGCAGAGCTTTGCTTTAT
>Ga0190313_1000196_pt1 | contig 38656 bp, 54 predicted proteins | sample 4870071011_MG_FD_169989 | JGI IMG/M metagenome (GOLD analysis project Ga0190313, IMG submission 169989) | Hydrothermal vent sediment bacterial communities from Southern Trench, Guaymas Basin, Mexico - 4870-07-10-11_MG | ecosystem: Environmental > Aquatic > Marine > Hydrothermal vents > Sediment ... | reverse complement strand
CGGCGTAGAACCGTCGCGTCCGTTCACGCCGCGAACGAAGCCTATCGCTCTGCGATAGGCTGGCCTTCGGGCGGGGTTCTAGTTTTCCCAAGGCTTTTTGTAAAAGGCTTTAGCGGAGCTGTTTTTCCCAAGGCTTTTTGTAAAAGGCTTTTTAATTGTTTTTACACAAAATTAATTGATGAAACTGCCTAAAATCGCTACCAAAAGGTTTAGAATACCCGACCTACAAATGATAAGAGAAAGAGTAAGCAAGCTAGCGAGAGAGTGGGACAACATGTATTCTGAAGATTTTGACAGAAGATACTGGACTACGGGATTTAGACCAAAAAATATGCCCTACAAAAAACTTGGGATAAGCAAAAATGATCATCTTGTTTTTATATGTGGTGGAATTGGTGAATTCGCAAAGAAAGCAATGGAAGATGGGCATTACGTGGAATACACAGATGCTTCCCAAGTCGCTGTAGATCTTTTTAAGAAAAGCTTGGTAAGATCAAAACTATCAGGCCCTGTTAGAAAACAAATAGCTGAGGATCTTTCTGCAAAAACAGGTAGATCTCCGTTAATAATTGGTATTGAACCATACCCTCTGACATATGATCCAGAAAGTAGCCTGCTAATGATTCTAAGGATGCTTGCGCACGGGCGGGGAGGGCTAATAATAGAAAGGCACTGGGCAAAGAAATTAAGAGAAAGTAAATTTGACAGGTATCTGGAAAAACTTAGTAGAATATACGGGTTCAAGATAGAGGAAGGAACAATAAAACTGAAGGATAATGAAGGTATAATGTCACAAATGTTTAGATACATAAAGCTAGTCCCTTCTGAAGAAGCACGAGTTAAGGCTTTTCATGATCTACAAATGATAAATAGCATGGCGGATAGGAATAGCTTGACAGAGGAGGAATTGAAAAAAATTACAAGTCTACAAGACGTTAGAGAAGTTTTGGAAAGGATAGATAAAGCACTAAGCGAAGGTGAAAAGTTATACGAACGCCTAAAGTTGACGAAGTATCTGGAGGTAAAATAATGTATCAATACTTAGATACCACAACAGGAGATGCAGAATTTTTAGTTAGGGCAAACTCGCTTGGCGGTCTGCTAGAGGAAAGTGGAAGGGCATTGGTTGGATTAATGTACGATAGAAAAATGCTAAATCAAGAAAAAGAAATTGAGATAGAAGTGGATGGAGGAAATCCTGAAGAACTTTTGTACAATTGGCTCACAGAAATATTGTTCACACAAGACGTGGAAAATGTATTTTTCAAGGATTTCAATGTTGAAATTTCAGAGAAAGATAAAAAAATAATTGCCAAAGCTAAATGTGTGGTTCAACATGGGGATCCTAAGCTTGTAGAGGCTCATGTTAAAGCAGTCACCTATCATAACTTCTATGTGAAACAAGCTGATGGTAGATGGGAGGCAAGAGTCGTTGTGGATATGTGAAGTGATAGTATGGAATGCAGACAGGAAAGAAATCTGAAGGAATAAATAATCTGGAGCTAAATATGTAAAAACCAATGAAATACTTAAGGCTATGAAGGGCTTTTAATTAAGCCAGAAAGGATTAAAAACATTGCATTCAAAATACCATGGGATAGCCTAGGTGCATCCCAAACTGGATTCTGGTGATAAAAATGTGGAAAGAAAAACTGCAAAAAGTTGGGGAGGTAAAATGGAAGTTCCCAAAACAGTCTAGGGAAGGAATGCTAACAGATGCTTATCTCTATGGAGTAAACGAAATAGTCAATTCTATAGAAGATGAAGCAGTTCTGCAAATGACAAACCTTGCCATGCTTCCTGGGACTGTCGGGGCTGTGGCAATGCCTGATATACATATAGGGTATGGCGTGCCTATAGGTGGTGTTGGTGCATACGACTATGAAGAGGGCATAATCTCTGTTGGAGCTGTGGGATTTGACATCAACTGTGGTATATATACTCTGACGACAAACCTAACACTGGAAGACATAAAACCTAAACTAAGCCAGCTTATAGATGCATTGTTCAAAAAGATTCCTGCTGGTGTTGGATCCCATTCAAAGTTAAAGCTTTCTAACGAGGAACTAGACCAAGTTCTAGAGACTGGCGTAAACTGGCTTGTGGAAAAAGGTTGGCTAATAGAGGATGACAAAGAACATATGGAAGAAGAAGGTTGCATAGAGGGGGCAGATGCTAGCAAAGTAAGTGACAAAGCAAAGAAAAGGGGGAGGCCAGAACTGGGAACACTCGGTGCAGGGAACCATTTTCTTGAAGTTCAAGTAGTTGAAGAGATATACGACAAAGAGATAGCAAACGCATTTGGACTAGAGAAAGGGCAAATTACTGTGATGATACACTCTGGTTCTAGAGGGTTGGGCCACCAAGTTGCAACTGACTATTTGCAGGAAATGAACAAAGCCATGAAACGTCTCGGTCTAACTACGCCCGACTCTCAATTGGTCTATGCGCCAGCTCAGAGCAGAGAAGCTCAAGACTATCTGGCGGCTATGAAAGCTGCTGCTAATTTTGGGTTTGCAAACAGAGCATTAATGGCAGCGTGGACAAGAGAGGCGTTCGAAGAAGTCTTTAACACTAGCTGGGAATCTCTAGGCATGAAGACATTATACCAAGTATGTCACAATATTCTTAAACTTGAAGAATATGAAGTTGGGGGAGAAAAGAGAAAATTATGGATACATAGGAAAGGAGCTACTAGGGCACTAGGCCCAGGTAATAAACTAATACCAAAGGCATATAGAGACGTGGGGCAACCTGTCTTAATCGCTGGATCCATGGGCACAAGTTCCTACATATTAGCAGGAACAGAGATAGCAGAAAGAGAATCGTTTGGATCCACATGCCATGGAGCTGGCAGGCAAATGTCTAGGCATAAAGCCATCAAAGAATTCTGGGGAGAAGAGGTAAAGAAAAAGCTAGCTGAAAAAGGAATAATCGCAAGGGCAACTCACAGCAAGGTATTAGCAGAGGAAGCCCCTAGCGCGTATAAAAATGTTGATCTTGTGGTTGAGAGCGTTCACCTAGCCGGAATAAGCAAGAAAATCGCAAAGGTAAAGCCACTCGGAGTAGTAAAAGGATAAGGGCAACGTTTAAATAGCTAGTCTTCTTTTTTTCTTACATGGCCAGAAAGAGGACTGTTAAAAAGAAGACAGCTGGAAAGAAGAAAAAAGTAAAGAAAAAACCTACCAAGAAAAAGCCCAAGAAAGTAAAGAAGCAAAAAGTAAAAGAAATGAAAATGGATGAAGTGACTGAGGAAGAACTTATCAAGGAGATTGCCCATCTACTACACATCGGTGTACCAGAAAAAAGGATACTAGAGGTATTTGAAGAATCTGGAATTCCAATTAAGGAAGCAAAGAAAATGATTCATGAGGCAAAAACGATATATGTTCCTGCTTTGATAAAAGAAGAGGGAGAAGTAGCAGTGAGTGAATACTCTGCGAACCCTTGGGTAGTGATAATGACTATTCTCATACTGGTGGGTATTGCCATAATTGCATTAATGGGATATTTATCAAGGTGATTTAATGCCAAGTGAAGAAGAACAGATTATTCAGATGATAGCCCAGGAGTTAATGGCTGGGAAAAGCGTGAATGAAGTTGCCGGCGAGCTTATTCAGGCTGGCGTCCCTCAAAACGACGCGTATGAGATAGTGAACGCTGTTGCTCAACAGCTATCTGCAAGAGGGGGAGGGAGAGCGCCAAGACCGACTAGTAGGCATAGAGGACATCCTTGGATAACCTTAATCATGGTAATTTTGGTACTTGTCCTATTGTGGCTATTAATGAAGAGGTAAAGATTTAAACCCTATTTTTCAAAAAAGTTAGCGTGCCCCGGTAGCTCAGCCTGGTAGAGCGCTTGCTTGGTAAGCAAGAGGTCCCGGGTTCAAATCCCGGCCGGGGCTTATCCTTTTTTCATATCTGTTTTTAAACAGAAAAAAGAAAACTAATTCATGTCAATAGTTAACCTGATCTCATTGGCTATCGTTGGTATACTTGGATTTGCTATTCTACTAATTATATTTACAACAGGGATAGTATATCTAATGTGGAGGTACAGAAGGATAATAATACCTGAAATCATTTTGGGTTTGATGAACACACTTGACTATCCTATAAAAAGAATTTTTTGGTTTTTCAAGCTAGACACTCAAGCGGTTGATCTCGTAAAGACATTGGTAATAAATAAAATATATGAAGAAGAGTTTGCAAAGGTTCCACCAGAGAGAAGGTTGATAATACTCCCACAGTGTCTCAGGCATGTGAACTGCCCATCAAGACTAGATCCTGAGCAAGGTATAGTATGCCTAAAATGCGGATTATGCGGTATAAAAGAGATAATAGAAGAGGCGGAAAGATTGGGGGAAAAGGTTGTTATTGTTCCAGGAGGGACATTTGCTGTGAGGATGCTAAAGAAATTCAAGCCCAAAGGAGTAATTGGTGTGGCCTGCCCTGCTGAGATAAGAGAAGGAGCAGATGCAGCGATAAAGTATAAAATAATACCCCAAACAGTGCCTCTATTAAGAAGTGGGTGTGTTAACACGCTTGTAGACTGGGACGAAGTTAAACGAGTTATGAGACTTGGGTTAGAAAGCAAAGCAGAAGATATGGAAAGCACAAAAATGGAAACCGTGACAGAAAATGTTGAAGGGGGAAAAGAAACAGCATGAGGAGCTGTTCTCTAGGATGAAAGAATTAGAAGGAAAACAGAATGATGGCTTTCTTTCTAAAGTTGAGGATCTTGAGATGAGCATGGAAAAAGCTGCGAGAATGAGAGAACTGGCTGGTAGCCACATAGCTTCACCTGCAGCAAGAATAGCGATGATGAGAGGAATAAATATTGAAACTATTGCAGTAGTCGTATTCGCAGTTATTATATTAGCTATCCTACTTATGGTTGGTGCCTAGTCCAAAGTTTTTTAAAGGCTGTGAATAAAAAAATAAAACTACGCCGGCGTAGCTCAGCCTGGTCAGAGCGCCGGACTCATAAGGTCTTGTTAAGATCCTCTCCAGGCATGGCCTGGGAAATCCGGAGGTCGCGGGTTCAAAGCCCGCCGCCGGCATACTCTACTTTTAATCCTTTTTAAGTAAAAGAACAAAAAACACGGATAGAGTTTGCCACCTAGCGGGAAAGGGTTTCCCTCTCCCCCAAAAAGCGCTTCGCGCTTTCTCCCGAAACTAGGTGGCATTTTTTAATCTCTAGTTGTAAAAGATAATCATGCAAGTAAAGTTAGCTGGCGACAAACTGGTGATAGAACTAAGCCCTATAGAAAAGATCCTAGCGCTAAAGAAAAGGCTAGTAATACCAATCAAGAGCATAGTAGCTGTGAAGTATAAAAGGCCTAGGACCAGATTCAGAATTAGGTTCCCTGGGACATGGATTCCCTTCCTAGTAACTGCTGGTACTTATTACGTCAAAGAAGGAAAATCTTGGGAAAAGGAATTCTGGCTCGCCTTTAGAGGAGCTAGGCTAGTAACACTAGAACTAGAAAACTCCCCATACAAAAGAATAATAGTTCCTGGGGGTGAATGGGTTGAAGATTGTATTCCATCCAATGTTCCTAGAGCATAAGATGCCTGGTCATCCAGAGAATCCAAATAGATTTTCCTTGCTAGATCTTTCTAGGTATGAAAAACCAGAACCTAGGCTTGATTTGATTGAAAAAACGCATTCTAGGGAGTATATAGAAAAGGTCAAAAGTATGAAAACTGGTTGGCTAGATCCTGATACATACGTGTGCGAAAAGACTTGGGAAGCTAGCTTACTAGCTGTGGGTGCCGCCTGGAAAGCGTATGAAATTAGAGGGTTTGCACTAGTTAGACCTCCTGGCCATCATGCTACTAGGAATAGAGGGATGGGCTTCTGTATATTCAATAACATAGCATCTGTTGCCTTGGAGCTAGCTAGGCAAGGGAAGAAGATTGCGATCCTAGACTTGGATGCACATCATGGGAACGGAACCCAGGACTTGGTAATAGGGAACAGGAATATAATTTACTTTTCCACTCATCAGAGTCCTGGATATCCAGGAACAGGACTTGAAAGCAAAGAGAATTGCTTTAATTTCCCTATACCTCCAGGATCAGGGGATGATGAATTTTTCAAAGCATGGGATAAATTTGAGCCTGTATTGAGAAGGTTTGATCCAGATGTAATTGGATTATCATTGGGATTTGACTCCTACGAAAAAGACTATGGATGGCTAACCTTCCTTAGATTCTCATTGAAGCCCTTTGAAACCGTTCTTTCACTAGGAGAAAATTATCATGTGTTCGGAGTATTAGAAGGAGGATACAATCCAGAAAGCATAAAAGATGGTTTAGACCTAATCAGAAGTGTGGGGCCGTAGGGTAGCCAGCAGCGTCCCTAGGGGGAACCTCTTTGGTTCCCCCTGGCTACCCTGGGAAGCCAACCCCCTCCAGCGGAATGGGGCCGTAGGGTAGCCAGGTATCCTTCCGGCTTCGGGAGCCGGTGACCCGAGTTCAAATCTCGGCGGCCCCATTGAGCCGCATGCTCCGGCTCGCGGGAGCGGACTACGCAAGGTAGGCCTACGCGGTTTACGCCGGAGCGAGGTGGATCGAGCTAGCAAAATAAACCCAAAACACTTTTTAACTAGAACCCCCTAGTTCTAAATATGAAAATGAAGGTGATAAAAAGAGATGGAAGAATAGTTGATTTTGATCAAACAAAAATAGAAAACGCCATTCGAAAAGCGTTTGAGGCCTTAAATAAAAAGGCTAACTACAAGGCAATTGCAAATGAGGTAGCAATAAGGGTGAAGGATAGGTTTAATCTGCCTCATGTTGAGCAAATACAAGACATAGTAGAAGAGACGCTAATGGACTTAAATTACCCAGATGTGGCAAAGGCATATATACTCTACAGGGAAAAGAAAGCTGAAATAAGAAAGGCAAAACAATTCTTTGGAGTTAGAGATGATCTAAAGCTCAGCCTAAACGCTATTCAAGTTCTCAGGAAAAGATATCTATTGAAAGATGACAAGGGAAGGATAATAGAAACACCTAGGCAAATGTTTTGGAGAGTGGCTAGACACATAGGCCTAGTGGAAGCCTTATACCTCCCAGATGTATTTGACAAAAAGGGTAAACAAAAAATACACAAATCACCAAAACCAAAACTCGACAAATCCCTAGCTAGACTGGGGATAAATCAATGGGACATAGAAATGCTAGCTAGGCATTACACTAGACTAAATTCAGAGAAGAAAATGAAGGTTGGGTGGGAAGGTTTTATCAAGGCCTTAAAGAAAAACTGGTCAATGATCAAAGCTAGAATGAAAGAATTCTACTCTATCATGGTAAATCTAGAATTCCTGCCAAATTCTCCAACATTGATGAATGCTGGGACAAGGCTCGGGCAATTGTCTGCTTGTTTTGTGCTCCCTGTTGAAGACTCAATCCCTGGTATTTTTGACGCTGTGAAATGGATGGCAATAGTCCAACAAAGCGGAGGTGGGACTGGATTCAGCTTCTCTAGACTGAGGCCTAAAGGAGATTTGGTTGGATCAACAAAGGGAATAGCCTCTGGACCTGTATCATTTATGGAGATATTTGACAAGGCAACAGACATAATAAAACAAGGTGGGAAGAGAAGGGGAGCGAACATGGGGATCCTGCGTGTAGATCATCCAGATATAATGGAGTTTGTAACAGCGAAAAGTGAAAAAAGAATATTGCAAAACTTCAATGTCTCCGTGGCGGTGACAGACAGGTTCATGAAAGCTGTTGAGAAAGATGGCTACTATCAACTGGTAAATCCAAGGACAAAGAAGCCAGTGGCTAAGGTAAAGGCAAGAGATATATTTGAATTAATAGTTATGAACGCCTGGAAAACTGGGGATCCAGGAATGCTGTTTCTGGATGAGATAAATAGAAAACACCCATTAAAGGGCTTGGGTGAAATAGAAGCAACAAATCCATGTGGGGAAGTGCCCCTTCTCCCATTTGAGTCATGCAACTTAGGATCAATAAATCTAAGAAAGATGGTTAGAAAGACTAATGGCAAATATGAAATAGATTGGAAAAAACTTGAGCAAACTGTTAGAATGGCAGTAAGATTCTTAGATAACGTTATAGATGCGAATAACTATCCGTTAAAACAATTGGAAGAAATGGCTCATGCAAACAGAAAGATTGGTCTTGGTATCATGGGTTGGGCAGAAATGCTAATTCTCTTGGGGATAAAATACGATTCTGAAGAGGCATTGCAGCTGGCTGAAAATCTAATGAAGTTTATCTCTGAAAAGGGAAGAGAAGAATCTGTAAAGATAGCCAAGGAAAAAGGAAGCTTCCCTAATTTGAAAAAGAGTATTTGGAAGAAAAAATTTAAGGAGTTAAGAAACGCAACTATAACCACAATTGCTCCCACAGGCACAATCAGTATAATTGCGGGGTGTAGCTCAAGCATAGAGCCATTATTTGCTATAGCCTTCGTAAGAAGAGTCTTGGAAGGAGCAAGGCTACTTGAGATAAACCAAGAGTTTGAGATGACTGCGAGAAAAGAAGGTTTCTACTCAAAAGACCTTATGTATAAAATAGCCAGAACCGGATCTATACAAAGACTAAAAGAAATACCAAAGGAGATAAGAGAAATCTTTGTAACTGCTTTGGATATAGATCCAGAATGGCACGTGAAAATGCAGGCTGCTTTCCAAAAGTATACAGATAACGCTGTGTCAAAGACTATTAATCTTAGATATGAGGCCACACCATCCGATGTTAGAAATGCGTTCATATTAGCATGGAAACTTAAGTGCAAGGGGATAACCATATACAGATATGGGAGCAAGGAAAAGCAGGTGCTCTACATAGGGCCAATGCTAAAGGGAGAACTGGAAAAAGTAGTCTCTGCAGAGGCTGAATTCGCTGGTGGTTGTCCTGGCGGAGAAAAATGTGAGTTTTAATGGGTTAATTGGGGGTTAGCTGCCGATCAGTACCTCCTGGAAAAACCAAAGCTGAATTCCTTTTCAGACACGTTATTTGACTGGTTCACTTCTATATCTTGATCCACAGCTTCTAGCTTCCCGTATCTACCTACATTAAGCCTCAATGAGCTCTTGAATAAAGAAGTATAACCATTTTCTAGCTTGTATGTCTTTCCTTCTTCCACTGAGTCAATTGCGTCATCCCACAAGGTTAGTATAACTGTTCCGGTTGAATCCCCAACAAGAACGTCGGAAACCTTGTGCGTTGATCCACTTAGTTTGGATGTCACTTCTCTAGCTTCTCCTTTGTTCACTACCTTGAAAACAAGGTCTATATTCTTTTCTCTAGGCTTTAAGCCATCTATATTTCTCTCCATTTATATCATCTCGTTAATTTTTTGTGAGCGCTTAGCGAAAAGAACTAGGCGAATCTCACGGTATTTTGCTGGCTAGCTAGTATATAATAGGATATGTTTTTGTAGTGGCTCTTTTAGCATAAAATCTTTTAAACTAGTTATGGGAAAAATAAACCGCTGCCTCGGTAGCTCAGCTGAAGCGTCTTGGGGACACCTACGGTTTCCCCGCTACGTCTGTAGCGGAGCGTGAGACACCCTAGGTCCTTGGAAGCACCCCCTTCCCTTATATTTGACTTATTAAAATAATATGAACATGCCTCGGTAGCTCAGCTGGTTAGAGCGGCGGTCTTGTAAACCGCAGGTCGGGGGTTCGAATCCCCCCCGGGGCTTATGGGGCTTTATGCCCCATGTTGGGATTCTAGTTTTCAGTAAAACAAACAAAAATTGGAAAAAGATTATGGAAAAAGATAAAAGATATATACGACGCAGCAATAAAGACGCGTTAGGTTTAAAAACTGCATAGTCAATAAGATAAAAGCCCCGCCCTAGCTCAGCCTGGTAGAGCGGTCGGCTGTAGTGGGTCTGGGGCTTTAAGCCTCCCGACCGCAGCTACCGACTGGTCCCCGGTTCGAATCCGGGGGGCGGGACTATAACCTCATTCTGGTGACTAGATGATAAGAGAGCTACCAAAGAACAGTATTAAAGAATTTATGAGAATAGCAAAGGATTATCTAGGAGTTGGAAAAATTCCAAAAGATATAAAAGAATTTCCTAGTCTATGCTTAGGAGAGTATGTCCAGGGTAAGCTAGTGGGGATAATCTACGGACGGCTTAATGGAAAAACTGCTATAATAGAGGGGTTAGCAGTGGAAAAGGATTTCTGGGGAAAAGGAATCGGGAGGAAACTAGTTCTAGCATTTGAAGAAAAGGCTAAAGGGTTAGGTGCAGAAGAGTCTAGTGTCGGCGCGGCTACTATGCCTAAAGATGTAACTGGATTCTATGAAAGGTTGGGCTACAAACGAATTGAAGATAGAAATAAATATACTATAATGTCAAAAAACTTAAAGAATTAAAATTAATAAGTGAACCACATGAATACAATCCTTGCCTTCGGCGACTCATTGACATATGGTGCATGGGATTCTGAGGGTGGATGGGTAGCAAGGCTGAGGAAGGCAGTGGAGGCCAGGGGCAAAGACTGGCTCGTGTACAACCTAGGGGTATCTGGAGACAATTCTAGACTACTACTAGAAAGACTAGAAAATGAAATATTGCCAAGGCTGAAGCACCTGGATGAAGGAGAACGCCTGATAATCATCCTGGCAGAAGGAACAAATGATGCTCAAGTGAATACAAAAACACTAGAGAACAAGATCCCTATTCAAGAGTTCAAAGAAAACATGAAGAAAGCTATTAAGATATGCAAAAGATATACTGATTCCATATTAGTCATTGGCCCAAGCAGGGTTGGAGATAATGCGTTTCCACTTGAATGGGATGAAAACAAGGGATACCGAAATGAAGACCTAAAAAGGTATGAATCTGAATTAGAGAAATTGAGCCAAGCTGAGGATGTCACATTCCTAGGACCATCAGCCATTTTTTCAAATGAATTTGTATCAGAGGATGGTCTACACTGGAACGATGACGGACATAAAGCAATAGCTGGAGCGGTCTTTAACCTAATATCTGCTTGGCTCTAACATGGCAAGCTTTTTAACCTAGTTTTCATTATCTAGAATTATGTTAGAGCTGGGAGACATACCTTGGATGGAGGTAGGATATACAATACTGACAGTAATCATTGCTTTACTAGCATCAAAGCTGTTTTATGCTGTAATAAAGAGGACTATGGAAAAGCTTGCCAGCGAAACAAAGACTAGGCTAGATGACATACTAGTTAAAGAGTTGGAGACACCTGTGCACCTAATGATAATCCTACTAGCAATATGGATATCATTAACAATATATCCTGGAATGCAAAGATATCTCTCATCATTTGACTTGATAATCCAAGCATTAATGATACTTGTTATAGCATTTGGAATTGCTAAAGCAGTAACAGCGCTTACAAAATGGTCTGCCAAGGAGAAAAGAGTTAGAGGGTATCAGTACAACTACCTGATCGTTGCAAAGAAGTTAATCAACGCGTTCATATACATAATAGCAATAGTGACAATTTTAGCAGAATTTGGAATAGAAATCACCCCAATAATTGCCTCGTTGGGTGTGGGTGGTTTGGCAGTCGCTCTAGCATTCCAGGACACACTAGAAAACTACTTCGCTGGTATATATGTGTCCACGGATAAGGGATTAGAAGTTGGGGACTACGTCGAGCTGGAAGATGGCATAGAAGGAACAATAGAGGAAATTGGATGGAGAACAACTAGGATAAGAACATGGACAAATAACCTTGTGATTATACCAAACAAAAAATTTGCAAACACTGTGATAACGAATTACTTTAAGCCAAATGAAGAAATGATAGTCCCTGTTAAAGTAAATATCAGCTATAGAGTGAAGTCTGACAAAGCGATTAAGGAATTAAAGAGGATAATAAAAGAAATTGAAAGGAAAGCTGACGTCCTTGTCCCAGATTATGAACCGATTATAAAGATAGATAGCTTTGGTGAGTCTAACATAACATACATTGTGATAGTGAAAGTTAAAAATAGGTCAAGCATGTTCAAGTTCAAGGAATTGTTCAACAAAGCTGTGGCAGAGGCTTATGAAAAAGGGAAACTGTCTGTGGATTATAACGTGGTCAAACTCGTTAAATGAGGTGGGGTTATGGCATATGGTGGATACTCGTACATAGAGAAAAGTTATAGGCCTTCAAAGGACGATTTTGTTGTCTTATTCTGGTTAGACGGACATGCAAAGATTGAAAAGCTTGCAGAGGCTGTGGCAAGCGAGTCTAGTGTTGGAACCTGGACGAAGATTTCAACCATGAACAAAAAGGTGTGGACAAATTACAGGGCAAGAGTGTACAAAATAATAAAGGTGGATGAGAAATCTGGATTTGTATTCATTGCATATCCATACGAGCATTTTGATCAAAAGAATGTATTGCAGTTCTTTGCCAGTGTTCTAGGGAACCTATTCGGCTTAAAAGAGCTAGAGGAATGTTATGTCCTTGACATTAAGATTCCAAAAAAATACCAAAAGCAATTCCACGGGCCTGGCTTCGGCATGAAGGGAATTAGAAAATACGTTGGCACACTAAAAAATAAAAGACCGCATGTCGGGACAATAGTTAAACCAAAAGTTGGTCTAACTCCAAAGGAGTTTGCAGATGTTGCGTATAAATCATGGATCGGTGGACTAGACCTAGTTAAGGACGACGAGAATCTAGTTGACCAGAAATTCTGCCCATGGAAAAGAAGATTTGATTTAATGACTAAAGCATTAGAAAAAGCTGAGACGAAAACTGGGGAAAAGAAGTTGTATGCCACAAACATAACTGATTCTAGTATAGAAAGAATGCTAGATAGGCTAGATTACGTAAAGGAATCTGGTATGAAGATGATCATGCTAGATGTCTTTATTCTTGGAATTCCTGCATTGATGAAGATGGTTTATGAGGCTAGAAAAGCCAAACTGTTTGTCCATGCCCATAGGGCAGGATACGCTGCTCATCACAGAGGGAACTTTGGTATAAACTTCCAGATATACGAAAAATTCTGGAGACTCATTGGAGTAGATCAGCTGCATATAGGTACAGGCGTTGGGAAAATGGAGGGTGGAGCACTACTAATAAAGCAATTCCACAGAATAGCTGAAGATTACAATGTTCCTGAGGAGTTCTACATAGGTAGTCTAGGGCAGAAATGGGACAAAGAGATAAAACCAATACTGAGCGTGGCTAGCGGAGGTATGGATCCAGGTAAGGTTGATGCTGCTGTTGCATTACATGGAAGAAATGTTGTGATACAGGCGGGTGGTGGCGTGCATGGCCATCCTGGTGGGACACTGGCCGGAGCCAAGGCCATGAGACAAGCAGTTGATGCAGTGGTTGCAAAGAAGACAGCAAAGGAGTATGCAAAGAATCACAAAGAGCTAAGGGCTGCTTTGGCAAAGTGGGGATATGTTGATCCAAAGATAATTAAAACAAAATTTGAATTTGAAAAGAAAAAGAGGAAAATGTTAGAGGGAATGGTCAAGAAGAAGGGGATTATTGGAATAAAGGCTGTTTGGGAGATATGAGTGGATTTCGGTAAATATACCGAAAACATTTTTTAAGACATTAGTCATAACTAACTCGCAAGCCCCGGTAGTCTAGTGGTCTAGGATGCAGGCCTGTCGAGCCTGCGACCCGGGTTCGAATCCCGGCCGGGGCGTATGGGGCCTTGCGCCCCATGTTGGGATTCTAGTGGTTGCAGGAAGGTAGAGGAAACCCGCTGGTGGTTTCCCTTTCGATCCCGGCCGGGGCGTATGGGGCTTTTTCTAATGAAGTAAAAACTAAATAGCAACAGCAAAACATTTATAAATACCATAAACAAATATTATTCGCTCCCGCTCCATACGGAGCAACTCCCCAAGACTAGCGGGCAATGCAGTAAGCAACCCGCCAGTGGGAGTGGGAAAGGGGTAAAAGGTTTATAAACCCCCAATAGCAAAATAAAGGCATACCGTGCAAGAGCCTGCGCGGTTCCATCAGTCCCCTTCTGCCTGCTCCCAGGTGGAGAGTTAGAACTATACAGGGTGAACTGAATGACAAAAATGACAAAACCAAGATCAGGATCTTTGGCGTTTTCCCCTAGGGTTAGGGCTAGAAGGATCTATCCTAGAATAAACTCTTGGCCAGACTCAGACGAGGTCAAGCCATTACTGTTTGCTGGTTACAAAGCAGGAATGACACACATAATGGCTGTGGACAAAAATAAAAACTCACCAACATTTGAACAAACAATTGCAATCCCTGTCACTATACTAGAAGTTCCTCCTCTTGTTGTTTTCGGAATAAGAGTTTACAAACAAACCCCGTATGGGAAAAAGGTTCTAACTGAAGTTTATGCAGAAAAGCTAGACAAGAATCTAGCTAGAAAGATAAAACTACCAAAGAAGGCAAAAAAGATTGAAGACTTGGAAGCAAAGATTGATGAAATATCTGAAGTCAGGCTACTTGTCCATACAAAACCACCCTTCAAGAAGAAACCTGAGGTTTTTGAGATAAAAGTGGGTGGATCTCCAAAGGACGCACTAGCCTATGCAAAAGAGAAGTTAGGTAAAGAAATTAGCATAGACGAAGTGTTTAAGGAAGGAGATTACATTGATGTAATTGCAGTAACAAAAGGGAAGGGCGTTCAAGGACCTGTCAAAAGATGGGGAATAAAGATCCAATACAGGAAAGCCCATGGATTTAGAAGGCACGTTGGTGCTCTCGGTCCGTGGCACCCAGCTAAAACAATGTGGAGAGTCCCGCAAGCTGGGCAGACGGGTTTCCATGTCAGAACAGAAGTTAACAAAGTGCTTGTAAAGATAGGGAAGGATGGGAAAGAGGTAACTCCCGCTGGTGGGATACCTCATTATGGCGTAGTAAAGAATGGATATGTCCTAATTAGCGGGTCTGTACCTGGATCAAAGAAAAGGCTTGTAATGTTGAGATCAGCCATGAGGCCGCCGGAGAAGAAGAAGGCAATTGAGCTCGTTAATGTATCAACGGTGTCTCAACAAGGAGCTAGGGTGAAGGTGTGAGATATGAAGGCAAAGGTTTACTCAACAGATGGGAAACCAGTTAAGGAGATAAAATTGCCTAGCGTATTCTCTACTCCATATAGGCCAGACGTCATACTCAGGGCAGTGGTCGCTTTACAAAGTCACAGGCTTCAACCAAAGGGCGTATACTACTTAGCTGGAAAGGATACTTCCGCAGAATATGTAGGTAGAAGAGGTTCGTATAGAGCAGGTATAAACAGAGGTATAGCTAGATTACCAAGAACAAAACCTGGTGGAGGAGGTCTAGGAGACGTAGCTAGAGTTCCTCACGCAAAAGGAGGAATTAGAGCACACCCACCAAAGCAGGAAAAGAAGATTGCAAAGAAGATAAATGAAAAAGAGAGAAAACTTGCTCTTGCATCTGCAATAGCAGCTTCTGCAATGCCTGAGTTAGTAGGAAAGAGACACAAACTTGGAGAAATAACCTTGCCAATAATTGTTGATGAAAAGGCTGAAAAAATAAAGAAAACAAAAGATGTTGAAAAAATGCTTGTCGCTCTTGGACTAGGTGATGACATTGCAAGAGCAAAGGAAAAGAAGGTTAGAGCTGGGATCGGAAAGATGAGGGGGAGAAGATACAAAAAGAAAAAATCTGTCCTAATAGTAGCTACGAATAAGGATTTGGTGAAAGCTGCAGATAACATTCCAGGTGTTGATGCCGTCCTGGCAAAGGATTTAAATGTTGAGTTACTGGCTCCTGGTGGACATGCTGGGAGACTGACTGTGTGGACAGAGCCAGCATTAAATGAAGTTTGCAAGAAGGTGAGCTCATGCAAGTGATTAGATATCCTCTCTTATCAGAAAAGGCTGTCCAGATGATAGAGAAGGAGAATAAGATGGTATTCATAGTTGACAAAAGGGCAACCAAGCCAGAGATAAAGAAAGCTGTGGAAGAAACCTTCGGAGTAAAAGTGGATAGAGTAAACACATTAATAGACAGAAAAGGCAGGAAGAAAGCTATCGTAAAGCTTTCAAAGGAAACTCCTGCATCAGAACTTGCAACAAGGTTAAACATAATATGAGGTGTAAAAGATGGGTAAGAGAATACTATCACAAAGAAGAGGAAAAGGAACTCCTGCCTTCAAGACACCTAGCCATAGGTTTAAGACAGATGCTAAGTATAAGCACTTTGATAAAACAATTAAAGGCAAAGTCATTGACTTGATAGATGACCCATCAAAAACCGGAATAATCATGCTCGTTGAATGGGAAAATGGTGAAAGAACAATGTACCTTGCTCCTGAAGGCATTGGTATTGGCGATGAGCTTATACAGGGGCCAGACGCAGGCATAAGCATTGGAAACGTTCTTCCGTTAAAGGCAATACCTGAGGGTATCCCTATATTTAACGTCGAATCAAGGCCTGGAGACGGTGGAAAACTAATAAGATCATCTGGAGCTGCTGGATACATAGTATCAAAGGATGAGAAATCAGCTATAGTAAGACTCCCATCAAAGAATACAAAACAGATAAATGTTAATGCACTAGCGACCGTTGGCGTAGTATCTGGCGGAGGTAGGCCAGATAAGCCTTTGGTCAAGGCTGGTAACAGCTACTACAAACACAAAGCCAGAAATAAAAGATGGCCTGTTGTTAGAGGTGTTGCAATGAACCCAGTTGACCACCCGTTTGGTGGTAAGGAGCACCATTCTGGTAAACCAACCACCACAAAGAGAACTGCTCCACCTGGAAGGAAGGTTGGTCATATAGCAGCCAGAAGAACAGGTAGGAGGAAGAGGTAAATGGCAAAGGAGTTCAAATACAAAGGTTATACTCTTGATGAGCTACAAAAGATGAGTTTGGATGAACTAGCTCAGATACTTCCAGCTAGGCAGAGGAGAAAATTGAAAAGAGGACTCACAGAAGAAGAAAGGAAGCTGTTGAAGAAAATTGAGAAGTCAAACAAGCCGGTTAGGACACATGTAAGAGATATGATAATCCTTCCTTCAATGGTTGGAAAGAAGATCGCTATCCACAATGGGAAAGAGTTCGTTTACGTTGAGATAAAACCAGAAATGATAGGCCATTACCTCGGAGAGTTTGCACCAACTAGGAAGGAGGTTAAACACGGTACTGCTGGTATCGGAGCTACAAGATCAACAAAGTTCATATCAGCTAAATAAAGGTGATTAGATTGGCTTACTCGGTAGAGATTGATGAAAAGTCTGCGAAGGCATGTGTCAAGGACGTTGATGTTTCATATAAACATGCCGCTCTAGTAATGAGAGCTATAAAGGGAATGAAACTTAAAGAGGCAGAAAACTATCTAGAAGGCGTAATTGCCAAGAAGAGGATAGTCCCGTTCCCTAAATACAATACTGGGGTGGGACACAGATCTGGAGGAAAAATAGGAAAATATCCTGTAAAGGCTAGTAAGATAGCATTGAAACTACTCAAGAACGTTGAAAACAATGCAGAAAACAAGGGGCTAGATGTTGACAAACTTGTGATAGTCCATGCAAAAGCAGATAAAGGAGCTACTATCGCTAGAAGAGCTCCAAAGGGTAGATGGAGATACAACAATATTGTACTAGCCCATATGGAAGTAGTGGTAAGGGAGGTTTAGGCCTTGATAGAGAGAAAATTTGTCAAAGACGGACTTGCAACAGTTTTCCTAGACAAATACCTAGCCGGAAAACTAAGGAAAGCTGGCTATGCTGGGGTTGATATACAAAAAACCCCATTGGTAACTAGGATAATAATTAAAGTGGAAAGGCCTGGGCTTGTAATAGGAAAGAAAGGTAAATCCATAAGGGAGCTAACCGATGAAATAGAAAGTAAGTTCGGTCTACAAAACGTCCAAATAAAAGTTGAAGAGATACCTGTTCCAGAGCTTGATGCTGTTGTAATGGCAAATAGAATAGCAAGATCATTAGAAAAGGGACTGCACTTTAGAAGGATAATGATGTGGGCCATTGACAAGATAATGGCTGCTGGCGCGCTTGGTGCTGAGATTGTCATCAGCGGTAAATTAGTTGGAAAAGGTGGGATTGCTAGAAGGGAAAGGGTTGCTAGAGGATATCTGAAAAAAGCTGGAGAACCATCTAAGCAAGTGAGAGTGGCTCATGCTCAAGCACTTAGAAAGGCTGGTGTAATTGGAGTAACTGTTAGAATAGTTCCACCAGATGTTGTATTCCCTGAAAAGGTTGATGTTGAAAAAGAAATAGCTAAGAAAGTGGGTGAGACAAGTGGCAATACTAAGGCCGAAGGAAGCCAGAGCGCTTAGCTTAGAAGAGCTAAATGAAAAATTGAAAGCGCTAGAAGCAGAGCTGAGATCAGAAATAGGCGCTGTAGCTAGTGGTACTGCTCCAAAGAATCCTGGCAAGATAAGGGAGATTAGAAGAACAATAGCCAGGATAAAAACGATAATAAATGAAAAGAAAAAGGAGGTTTGAAGGGGGGATGAGACTCGGAGGAATTCCTGAAGAAATATATGAAGAGCTCGATAAGAGCACAACCCGAATAAAAGTGAGAACCGAAAGGAGAAAGTTCGGAAAGATAGTAACCATCGTTGAAATAGATAACCCATCTGGAGTTGAAACGATGGCAAAGGAATTGAAGAGGAAACTTGCATGTGGAGGTGCAGTGAAAGACAACAAGATAGAACTGCAGGGAAACCACAAGGATAGGATAAAAAAAGTGTTAATATCGATGGGATATGAAGAAGATCAAATTGAATTATCATGACAGGCTAACAATAGCAGAGAATGGCTTGATAGGGATTGAAGCAGTGATCATCAATGCATCTGACAGAAGTCTCATCGGAATGCAAGGGAAGATAATTGATGAAACCTTGAACACAATAAAGATACGAACAAAAACAGGGGACAAAACTGTGCAAAAATCAAACGTCCTGTTAAAGCTTTCATACAAAAAACCGATATTGGTTGACGGCAAGGACCTAATACAAAGGCCTGAAGAAAGGATAAAAAAATGGTGGAGAAAACTGAAACCTAGGAGGAGAGCACATGTCAGAAAAAACGTGTGAAGATCCAAATTGCCCAAAGCATGGGAAGATAAGAGTAAGAGGAAATATATTCACTGCAAAGGTAGTGTCAACTGGAAAGATGAATAGATCCGCTATAGTTGAAAGAAGTTTCGTTAGAAAGGTAAAGAAATACGACAGAATGGAAAAGAAAAGGAGCAGACTAACTGTGCACAAGCCAGATTGTATAGATGTGAAACCGGGAGATATTGTAAAGGTTGGGGAAACCAGGAAGATCAGTAAGACAAAATCATTTGTTATATTGGAGGTTGTAAAGAGAGGTGAATAGAATGAAAGCTGTGGGGAGCAAAGTAGTCAAAGCTTTGCACATAGGATCTAGGCTAGTATGCGACGATAACACCGGAGCAAAGGAGCTTGAGATAGTTGGTGTCGTTGGATTTAAAGGAAAAAGAAGAACGCTCCCCAGAGCTGGAGTTGGAGACGTTGTAATATGCTCAGTAAAGAAAGGAAAGCCAGACATAAGGAAAAAGGTTGTAAAGGCTGTGATAATAAGGCAAAAGAAAGAATGGAGAAGGCCGGATGGAACAAGGATAAAATTTTCAGATAACGCGGCTGTAATCATAGATGATAAAGGCCAACCCAAAGGTACTGAAGTTAAGGGGATAGTCGCGAAGGAAGTGGCTGAGAGATATGCAAAGGTTGCAACACTAGCTAAAAATGTTTTGTGAGTGATGGATATGGCAAACGTTAGTAGTAAACCAAGGAAACAAAGAAAGAGGCACTTTACCGCGCCTCTGCACGCTAGGCAGAAAAAGGTAGCTGCTCACCTAAGTGATGAATTGAAGAAAAAATACAAGAAGAGATCTGTACCTGTGAGAAAGGGTGACAAAGTGAAAGTTGTAAGAGGAGATTTTGCAGGTATAGAAGGGAAAGTAGTAGAAGTGGACCTAAAGAGTTACAGGGTGTATATAGACAAGGTAAAAAGGAAGAAAACAAATGGAGAAGAAGTTCTCGTTCCTATTCACCCATCAAATCTCATAATCCTTGAATTGGATCTTACAGATGAAAAAAGGAAGAAGAAATTAACAGCTAAAGAAGGTGTCTAAATGGCAAGGAAGGGAGAAAACAAAAAGATGAAAAGAATAGCCGCTCCAAAGGCCTGGAAAATAGCTAGAAAGGAGAGTAAATGGATAATAAAGCCTAGACCTGGTCCTCATACTCTAGAGACTTCAATACCTCTTGGAGTGCTAGTAAGAGACATACTCGGATTGGCAAAGACCGCTAGGGAGGCTAAAGTCATAATAAAGCAAGGGAAGATAAAGGTAGATGGGAAGGTAAGAAAAGATCTGAAGTTCCCTGTAGGATTCATGGACACAATCAGTGTCCCTGGAATAGATAAGTACTACAGAATAGTTTATGACAAACTTGGTAGGTTGGGAGCCATAGAAATAGATAGGAAAGAAGCAAATAAGAAGCTTGTGAGGGTTGTCAATAAAACAGCTGCCAAGGGAAGAAAGATACAAATAAACCTGCATGACGGTAGGAACATATTAGTGGAAAAAACAGATGCTAAAACTGGGGATTCCTTACTAATAAGAGTACCTGATCAGAATATTGAAAAGATAATAAAACTGGAAGAAGGATCTATTGCATATATCGTTGGTGGAGGACACACTGGTGAGATGGCTAAAGTAAAAGAAATAGTTCCTGGAACCATAACTAGGCCTCCATTAGTTAAGCTGGTATCTGACGAAACGGAATTCTTAACTGATAAACAGAATGTTTTCGTCGTTGGTAAGGAAAAACCTGAGGTTAGCATAGGTGATGTTAAATGGTCTCAGTGAAAATTGATAAAGTCACAGTGAACATCGGTGTCGGCGAATCCGGAGAACCGCTAGAGAAAGCAGAAAAGCTATTGCTAAAACTAACTGGCCAAAAACCAGTTAGAACAAGGTCAAAGAAAAGGATACCTACATGGGGCATAAGGAGAAAGCAACAAATAGGGGTAAAGGTTACACTAAGAGGAAAGAAAGCTACGGATTTTCTAAAGATGGCATTGGAGGCAAAGGAGAATAAATTGAATCCAGGTAACTTTGACGATAATGGCAACTTCGCATTTGGTGTTAGTGAATACATAGATCTACCTGGAATAAAGTATGATCCTGATATAGGAATATTTGGATTTGATGTTTGTGTTACGTTGATAAAGGATGGATACAGAGTGAAAAGAAGGAAAAGAGCTAAAGCCAAGATCCCTGCCAGGCACAAACTTTCAAAAGAGGAAGCAATTGAATGGGTTAAGTCGAACCTTGGGGTAAAGGTGGAGGCTGATTAAAATGTCCAAGAAAGAAAGCAAGAAAAAGAAGAATACTCCAACATGCAAGATTTGCGGTAGCCATAGAAGAGTAATTAGAAAGTATGGCTTAGACATATGCGGGAAATGCTTTAGAGAGGTTGCCAGAAAAATGGGTTTCAAAAAATACTGAGGTGAAAAAAATGCTCATGGATCCAATAGCAGACGCGATGACAAGAATAAAACAGGCAGAGGACGCCAGGAAGAAGGAGGTTACGTTAAGACCAGCCTCAAAGCTACTCGGTAATATACTATCTGTTATGCAAAAGAGAGGATACATAGGCGAGTATGAATACATAGATGATGGTAAAGGTGGTATGTACAAAGTAAAACTGTTGGGAAGAATAAACGACTGCAAAGCTGTCAAGCCAAGACATCCAATAAAAATGATGGAAATAGAAAATTGGGAAAAAAGATTCCTACCTGCCGCAGGTATTGGCATTCTAATCCTATCCACACCTGTGGGAGTCATTGATAATGAAGATGCTAAAAAGAGAAAAATAGGTGGTAGACTAATCGCATATGTTTACTGAGGGGAGTATTATGACGCTAGCAGCAGAAGTTGAAGAGATAGTTGAGATCCCAGATGGAATCACAGTTGAAGTGGATGGATTAAAGGTAACTATTAAAGGACCAAAGGGTAGCCTTACAAGGGAATTTAAGACAAAGGAAGAGATACACATAGACAAGGTAGATAACAAGATAAGGATATGGGCAAGATTCCCAAGGAGAAAGACCCTTGCAATGATGGGAACCATAAGAGCACATATTAAAAACATGATAACCGGAGTGACTAAAGGATACAAATATACACTTAAAGTCCATTATAGGCACTTCCCGATGAACGTTAGTGTAGAAGGAAATAAGGTCGTCATAAAGAATTTCCTCGGAGAGAAGAGCAATAGGTATGCGAACATTGTAGGTAACACAAAGGTGGAAGTGAAAGGGAAGGATACTATCATAGTGACTGGAATAAATAAGGAAGAGGTCGGCCAAACCGCAGCAAATATTGAGCAAGCCACCTACGCCAAGAATAGAGATCCAAGAGTCTTTATAGACGGTATATACATAGTTGAGAAAGGTGAGGGAGAATGAATCCAAGAGAAAAGCCCAAATTCACAAAACAATACTCACACATGAAAAAGAGGGCTCAGAAAACTGGTTGGAGGAAGCCCAGAGGTATAGATAGCAAGCAGAGGAAACATACAAAGGCAAAGGGGAAACACCCGAGAGTTGGATATGGTGCTCCCAATGAAACAAGATATTTGCATCCAAGTGGATATGAAGAAGTTTATGTGAAATGTTTATCAGACCTTGATAAGATAGATGCTGAAACACAAGCCATTAGGATAGCCAGCGTAGTTGGGAAAAAGAAGAGAGAGGAGATAATCAAAAAAGCAGATGAAATGGGAATTAGAATACTTAACAGGTGAAGAAAATGGAGCTGAAAAAAGTTAAGGAACTAGCAGCAAGGACGTTCAATGTTGGTATTCATAGAGTCAAAATTAAGGACTCTGAAAAGGCGAAGGAAGCCATAACCAGAGAAGACATAAAAAGACTTGTAAAGACTGGTGCAATTGAGATAAAACCAAAAAGAGGCTCTTCTAGAGGTAGAGCTAGAACATTGGCAAAGAAAAAGAAGCTAGGTAGAAGGAGAGGGCCAGGAAGTAGAAAGGGGAAGAAGACTGCAAGGAAACCAGCTAAAAAAGCATGGATGGAAAAAGTAAGGGCATTGAGAAAGACGTTGAAGGAACTAAGGCCTGAAAACTATAGAGAACTGTATAAGAAAGTCAAAGGTGGTTTCTTCAGGAGTAAAAGACATCTTTTGTCCTACATAAGGGGTGTTAAGTGATGGCGAGTAAGACTGTGTATCGGGTTAGGTTTAGAAGAAGGAGAGAGGGGAAGACGAATTATAAGAAAAGGCTAGCAATGCTTAAATCAGACAAGCCCAGACTTGTGGTTAGGGTTTTAAACAGGCAGGTAATCGCTCAATTGATAACCTTCCATGAAAAGGGGGACAAAGTATTAGTATCTGCCAGTTCTCATGAACTAAAGAAGTTTGGATGGGACGGCCACCCAGGCAATTGTCCATCTGCGTACCTAACTGGACTTCTACTGGGAGTAAGAGCAAAGAAAAAGGGATATTCCGAAGCTCTACTAGACATAGGTCTTCATACTCCAGTTAAAGGATCAAATGTCTATGCTGCATTAAAAGGAGCTATTGACGCTGGTATGGAAATCCCTCATAGCGATGATGTTATTCCTCCTGAAGATAGAATTAGTGGTGCAATAATCGCCGAATACAGAGGAATTCCAGATTTGATTGAAAAATTCAATAAAGCTAAAGAAAAAATAATGAAGGAGAAAGGGTGAGAAAATGGCAGACTGGATACCGAAAACAAAATTGGGAAAACTTGTGGCTAGCGGAGAAATAAAGACAATGGATCAGGCACTAGAAACTAAGCTGCCAATACTTGAACCTGAAATAATTGATATACTACTCCCTGATTTAGAAAAAGAAGTCCTGCAGATAAGAGTTGTTAGAAGAACTACAGACTCAGGTAGAAAAAACAAGTTCTTTGCCACTGTGGTGGTCGGAAATAGAAATGGTTTTGTTGGTGTTGGCACAGGTAAGGCAATAAACACAAAACCAGCAATAGAAAGGGCAATAAGGAACGCAAAGATGAATATAATAAAAGTCAGAATGGGATGTGGGTCCTGGGAGTGTATGTGTGGTGGACATCATTCAATACCCTACGTAACAGAAGGAAAATGGGGTTCTGTTAAGGTAAGATTGATACCTGCTCCTAAGGGAACAGGTCTGGTAATAGGGGATGTAGGAAAAAAAGTTCTAGAGCTAGCTGGTATAAAGGACGTTTGGAGCAGGACATGGGGAGACACAAGGACCACTTATAACTTCGCGTTCGCTGTTTGGGATGCACTGAGGAACTTGAGAAAGACAAGAATCCCAGATGAGGTAATTATAAAAGCAGAAGCAAGACCAATAGCTGAAACAGTCAAAGAAGGTGGAGAAGAATGAAAAGGCTAGCTGTAATCCAGATAAGGGGATTGATAGACACCCCAAAGGAGATTAAGGATACTCTAAAATTATTGCACCTAACTAGAGCGAACCATTGCGTCGTAATAGACGATAGAGAGAGTTATATGGGAATGCTTCAAAAAGTAAGGCCATGGGTGACCTGGGGTGAAATTAGTAAGGAAATGATGGAAAAGCTCCTCAGGAAAAGAGGCAGGCTAGCAGGAAATAGAAAGCTCACAGACGAATATGTAAAGAAGAATACAAAATTTAAAGATATATCTGATTTTGTTGATGCATTTATGAAATTTGAAGTAGAATTGGAAGACATACCTAACTTAAAGCCAGTATTTAGACTAACCCCACCATCTGGGGGATACAAATCAATAAAGAGAGATTTTACACAGGGTGGAGACAGAGGCTACAGAGGAGAAAAGATTAATGAACTGCTTGAAAAAATGATATAGGTGAGATGAGATGGCATTGAAAAACAGAAAGATAAGAAAGAAACACAGAGGAACAAGGAATTGCGGTAGAGGAAAGAAGGGCTCCAGAAGAAAAGGTGGTGGTAAAGGGCTAGCTGGATCTGCGAAACACAAGAAACTAAAAATAATCAAAGAAATGCCTGATCATTTCGGTAAACATGGAATGGGTATGAAAAAAGAAAAAATAAAGTATATAACACTCGCTAAAGTAATTGAAATAGCAGAAAAGATAGGAAAAGACGAAATTGACTTGACCAAGCTTGGTTATAACAAATTGCTTGGTAAGGGGGAGATATCAAAGCCACTAAAGATAAAGGTTAAATACGTGACTAACTCGGCAAAGGAAAAGATTGAAAAGGCTGGTGGATCTATCCAGCTGGCGTAACCACTAAAGGTGAAATAAATGGGATGGGAAATACTTGATCCTATAATTGCTATACTTCCTGATGTCAAAAGACCTGTTCAGAGGCAACCTCTAAAGAAAAGATTAATGTGGGTTGGAATTGCACTTATAATATTCTTCATTTTATCACAGATACCCCCAATAGGAATGCTAACTCCACAGAGGCTAAAAGAGATACAAGTAACTGATCCCGCAAAGTATGCGCAACTCAGTCAAGAGTACTCAAACGTTTTGCAAAGAGTAGCTTTCCTTGAAAACGTTCAGACAGTTTTAGCCAGTAGATTAGGAACGCTTGGGACACTAGGTATAGGACCAATAGTGATGGCATCCATAATACTACAGCTACTGGTAGGAGCAGAGATAATCCAAATGGATAAGAAAAGATACATGGCAGCGACGAAGATTGGGGGGATACTATTTGCTTTCTTTGAAGGGGCCATATATGTTTGGTCTGGTTTCTTACCAATAGAACCAAGTGGAATAAGCATTCTACCCATACCTGGCATCTCTGGTCTATTTGACTTAAACGCAATACTGGTAATTGGGCAAATAGCATTGGGATCCATAATCCTTCTATTCTTAGACGAGGTTGTATCAAAATGGGGAATAGGATCTGGGATAGGTTTATTCATCGTTGGCGGAGTCTCTGAGGTAGTGGTCTACAGAGCGTTGCATCCGTTTTATGGAAGCATACCTTCATTCATAAACGCAATAATAAACGAAGGTGTACTACATTTGGATATCATCGCTCCACTGCTGGCTACTATATTAGTATTCTTAATAGTTGTATATGGAGAAGGAATGAGAATTGAGATACCTTTAACACTTGGAAGAATTAGAGGAGTTGGGGGAAGATTCCCATTAAAACTGTTCTATGTATCTAATATTCCAGTAATACTTGCAGCTGCATTGTTTGCTAATATACAGCTTTTTGCAAATGTACTTGCACAAGCAGGATTACCATGGCTTGGGAGATTCGGGCCAAACGGGCAACCTCTGCCTGTACTATCTCTAAGCCTAGATCCATCTCAGTTTACTATTCCAATCGCCTGGCTTGTAAAGGCCCCTTATGGTGTGCTAAGCGGTTGGACAGCAATACAGCAAAACTTCATAAATCCAGCCCAAACAGTATTGGGGGTAATCCCAATAGAACTTGTTCATATAATATTCTACCTTGCATTCATGATAGGTGCATGTATCCTGTTCGGAATGTTCTGGGTTGAAACAACAGGTATGGGACCAAAGCAAGTGGCTAGACAACTACAATCTGCTGGTTTATCCATACCTGGATTCAGAAGGGATCCAAGAGTAATGGAAAGAGTAATGGAAAGATACATACCTGTGATAACTGTGATAGGTTCAGCTGCTGTTGGTGGTCTAGCAGCCCTAGCAGATCTAACTGGTGCGTATGGGACTGGAACAGGAATCCTGCTGAGTGTTGGTATATTGTATAGGTTGTATGAAGAACTAATGTCTGCCCAATTGGCAGAGATGCACCCGGCACTAAAATCATTTTTAGGGTGAAGATATGATTGAGATACTTGGAATAAAGATATTTTATCCATTGGCGTTTGGAATAATCACGTTATTAGCCACCCTACTAACGATATTCTCATTGTTTATCCACAGAAAAATGGTTGACCAAAAGAGAATGGAAGAAATTAGAAAGAAGATGGAAGAACATCAAAAAAGGTACATGGAGGCAAAAAAATCGGGCGACAAGAAGTTGCTTGCAAAATTGGAAATAGAACAAGAGGAGATAATGAAACAGTTCAAAGAAAATATGTATCAGTCGTTTAAGCCATTATTCATAACGACGCCAGTTGTATTATTGCTTTTGTGGAGTATGGGGTCTGCTTTCGGATCCTTAGGACCAATACTAGAACTGCCATTTGGATTACCTGTGTTAACAAGACCGTTCTATGACATGGGAGTTGTAAATGGTATCGACTGGTTAGGATGGTATATAGTTGTTGGTTTAGGATCCAGTCTAATTGGCCAGCTAATATTGAAAAAGCTGAAAGGTGAGAAGAAATGAAATTCATGCATGTAGGTAGAGTATGCAAGAAGCTGGTTGGAAAAGAAGCTGGAAAGGAAGTCGTTGTAGTTGATATAATTGACGAGAATTTTGCGTTGATTGATGGTATAAATGTTAAAAGACGAAGATGTAATTTCAAACACTTGGAGCCAACAGATAAAATACTCGATATACCAAAAGGCGCCAGCCATGAAGAGGTTGTAAATGCTCTCAAGAAAGCTAAGTGATGGTTTTGTTGTGATTGACAAGCCACTTGGGCCTACTTCTCACCAGGTTACCTCATGGGTAGCTGATATGCTAAAGGCCAAAAAGTTTGGTCATGCTGGCACACTAGACCCGAACGCATCAGGCGTTTTGCCCATTGCACTTGGAAAAGCTATAAAGCTGTTAGAATATCTTTCTAAATCTGACAAGGAGTATGTGGGTATTGCTAAGTTTGAAAAGTCCATAGATCCAGGCAGATTTCTGGAAATAGCCAATCAGTTCACTGGGGAGATCTGGCAGATGCCACCAAAAGTCTCAGCAGTTAAAAGAAGGTTAAGAAAGAGAACTGTTTATTCTCTTGAATTCTTAGAAATACGAAATGATTTGGTTTTATTCAAAGCAAAGGTGCAGCATGGAACATACATAAGGAAGCTAATATCAGATTGGGGCGAGTTGTTAGGAGTCAAGGGATCTATGCTAGAATTAAGGAGAATTAGATCTGGGCCGTTTGATATAAAAGACGCTGTAATCCTGCAAGACCTTAAAGACGCTATTGTTTTCTATGAGAGAGGGGTCAGTGACGAGCTGCTGAGTATTGTCCTCCCTTTGGAAGCAGGGATAAAAAACATGAAAAAGATCTATGTTAAGGATTCTGCCGTAGCAGCAATATGCCATGGGGCGGATCTGGCAGCGCCTGGGGTTGCCAAATGTGACGACGGAATTAGGAAAAATGAGGCAGTTGCACTGATGACAAAGGAGAGCGAACTGATTGGAATAGGAATAAGCAAGATGAATTCTGAAGAGATTAGAAGATCAAAAAAAGGAATAGTAGCAAAAACAGACAAAGTGATAATGGACAGAAACAAATATCCTAAGGTGTGGAAGAGTGGTTAGGCACTATTTCTCAGATATGCCAGTAAGTAAGCCAAAAAAGATGGAAATAACTGCAGAACTTAGAGGATACTCTTTGAATTTAGTAACCTATTCTGGAATCTTTTCATTCAGAGAGATAGACAAAGGAACTAGACTTTTGGCTGAAACTATGCTCATACCTGAATCTGGAAGGTTCCTAGATCTCGGTTGTGGTTATGGAGTAGTAGGGATAATTGCTGGATTGGAAAATCCAGATCTAGAGATCTGGTTCATAGATACAAACAGACTAGCTATAATGGCAACAAAGCAGAACGCAAAAAGATACCTAAGGAAATTCAAGGTATTGAAGAACGATGGGCTAAAGGGAATTGATGTTAGTTTCAATGCTATCGCAACTAATCCTCCCTTTTCTGCGGGGAAAGAGACCGTCTTCAGATTCATAGATGAGGGCTTCGCAAATCTAGTACCAGGTGGATGGATGGACGTTGTAGCCAGAAAGTCAAAGGGTGGGAAAAGTCTAAAAGAGAAAATGATGAGTGTATTTGGAAACGTTGAAGTAGCTGGCCGAGGATCTGGTTATCAGGTCTATAGAAGCTTCAAGATAGATAAATAAAAATAATGACAATCATAATTTAGTCGCTGCCGGGGTGGCGGAGTGGAAACGCGCTAGCCTTGAGAGCTAGTGGCCTTCGGGCCGCGAGGGTTCGAATCCCTCCCCCGGCGTAGAACCGTCGCGTCCGTTCACGCCGCGAACGAAGCCTATCGCTCTGCGATAGGCTGGCCTTCGGGCGGGGTTCTAGTTTTCCCAAGGCTTTTGTTAAAAGGCTTTAGCGGAGCTGTTTTTCCCAAGGCTTTTTGTAAAAGGCTTTTCGAATCCGGCCGGGCCCATAGAGTAGACCTTCAGCTCGCGGGAGCGGACTACGCAAGATAAAATAAACAATAAAAATAGGAAAAAGAAAGTTAGGGTTTATTTCTTCTTCTTTCTCTTAGAGGCCTTCTTTTTGGTTGTCTTTTTCTTTGTTGTCTTCTTCTTTGTAGTTTTCTTCTTTGTCGTCTTCTTTTTCTTCTTGGTTGTCTTCTTCTTAGTGGCCAACTTTACCACCCCCTTTTTCTTTTTTAACATGAGCATGGACTTAGGATGATGTTCCTCCTTTTCTTTTATCTCCTCTTTGATAATGTCATGTCTAGATGGATTCCTAGAGAATTTCTTTTTCAAAAAATAATACAAGTTCCCAATCAATTTCATGCAACCTAGAACTCATACTAAATATAAAAAGCTTGCTACTAAAAAATAGAACATGATAATTTTGGGAATTGAATCCACTGCCCACACAATTGGAATTGGGATTACTGATGGAAAAAAGGAACTAGCAAATGAAATGATGATGTACAAGACAACTGGAGGCATCCATCCAAGAGAAGCTAGTCAGTTTATGGCAAAGAATGCCCCACTTGTTGTGAAAAAAGCTCTAGAGAAATCTGGACTAACTATTAATGACATAGATGGAATAGCTGTTGCAAATGGTCCTGGACTCGGGCCCTGCTTAAGAGTTGGTGTAAGTCTAGCTGTATTTTTATCAAGCTATTACTCTCTCCCACTAGTCGGAGTAAATCATTGCATAGCACATATAGAAGTTGGTAAACATGATTTAGGGTTCAAAGACCCATTGGTTGCATACGTATCTGGAGCGAACACTCAAATAATTGGGCTAGCTGGTGGAAGATATAGGATATACGGGGAAACACTTGACGTTGGATTGGGCAATGCAATAGATATGGTTGGAAGGAAAATGGGGTTAGAATTCCCAGCCGGGCCGAAGATGGAGGCCCTAGCTAAAAAAGGTAAAAACTTCATAGAACTTCCATATACAATAAAGGGTATGGATTTAACATTCTCAGGGCTTGTTACTGCAGCTAAAAAGCTAGTTGGGAAAACTAACAAGAACGACCTCGCTTTCTCATTCCAAGAAACAATATTCTCCATGTTTGTTGAAGTAACTGAAAGGGCATTAGCTCACACTAAAAAGAAAGAACTATTGCTTGTTGGTGGAGTAGCTCAAAATGCAAGGCTGAGAGAAATGTTCCAAAAAATGGTAAAACCACATAAAGCCAAATTCGGTTCACCAAAGCCAGAGCATAATAGAGACAATGGATTCATGATTGCACTCACTGGATGGAAAATGATTAAGGCAGGGTTAAAGACTGATCCAAGAAATATAGGGATAAAACAAGGTTGGAGGACAGACGAGGTTGACGTCTGCTGGAGATAATACCGACAAATATATAATACTAATGGAATAAATAGTGATTGAATGAAGTTGAGGATGCATCTAATGGATGGGAAGCCTCCAGAGAGGCTGAGCAAGATTATAGGTACTTATAAGATGGGAAACTTCATCTTGGATATAACAAATTCTCCAACAAGGAAAAGAAGCTTTGGTGTTGGAGAAGTAATAATAAAGAATGAATTTCCAGAAGACCTCTGGAGGAAAACCAGCCTCGCTCTGGAGCAGTTCTTACTGAAACAATTCTACAAGAAAATGAAAAAGGCTGGATTTAGTTGGATAGAATTCCAAAGGCCCACTAGTTTTTTAGTGAAAAGATCTGGGATAAAATTTGACGTTGATAAGATATACTTGAGATTTCACTTCAGGCCACCACTCAGGAAAAACAGAGTCAACGGAAAACTGTTGGCAAAGGGGTTTGAAAAGGTATTGCCAAAAGTAGTGAATGAAAGTTTATCAGAGGTCATACATAGAAATGAAGAAATAAGGATGACAAAAAACTGCCTTGAGGATCAAATAGCGGTAAAAGCATATCTAAGAGACAATGGATATACCATGTTCATCCCAAACGAGATAGTGTTTGGCAATTATAAAATCAGATTGAAAGGAAATGATGTTGTAAAGACTCCACATTCTGGTAAAGTAAAAGGTGTCCTAATAAATGGTGGATCTGTCTGGTTGGCCAACTGCCCTATTGAGCTGTCCGAATTAATAGCAAAATCATACGCATACAGAAAATGTGATGATTACACAAGCTTATTAAAATCAGTAAATGATTTCGCTTTCATAGGTAGCCAGGACGTAAACGCAGTTGAATACTTCGGTGTAAAAAAAGTATTCTCCATAGAAAACCTGGGAATTGGTAAACAGATATACATAAACAACACAGATGGCGATCCTGCTATAACAATAGACATGAAGACAGGAGAAGTGACAAAAACTGGTAAAAACGAGAGTGTAATGAAAAATGAAATAATATCTCTCAGTCCTCCTGAATTTAGAAAGGTCAAACTAGTGGACAACACCATTTGGTATGAGGATAATAAGATCACATTACCATTCACGTTCGCTTCAACAATAATAGAAAAATCCCAGCTAAGAGGACTAGTGGACGCAGTCAACCTCTCAAAAAGATATGCAACTGGAAGGGATGTAAAAGCACTAGCAAACAAGGTAATAAGCGTAGTAAATAAAGATGGACTTAGGGTTTTGGGACTGGGTTTCTATACCGAATTTACTGGATGGCAGCTTTTTTATATCCTATGGAGGATGGCATTAAAAAGCTCGCAATCATAATCCAATACACGGGTGGTAAAATGGAAGGTGTATTAACTGGATTGATAGGCCTAGTGTATGTTTTGTATCTTATCAACTTTGTAATAAAACACAAAATAAAAAAGGATAAAACCAAAGAAGTGACTCACCTTATAAAAACGGGTGCTCGTGCTTATTTACATAGTCAGTATACACTTGTCCTCGTATTCGTTGTAATTGTAACCGCTATCCTCTGGCTCACTAGTGGCTGGGGAATTGCCCTCGCTTTTGCATCTGGAAGTCTACTTTCAGCGATAAGTGGATATATAGGAATGGAAGTTGCCACTAGTGCAAACGGTAGAACGGCGGAGGCAGCTTCAGACAGTGTGAAAAAAGCATTGAGAATTGCTTTCTCCGCCGGGTCTGTTATGGGGCTTACTGTTGTAAGTCTTGGATTGATTGGACTAAGCATTGTATACATGTATCTATCTTCTCATCTTGGAGTAAATGCAGCGTTGCAAAGCATAATAGGGTTTGGATTTGGCGCTTCAGCTATGGCATTGTTCGCTAGGGTTGGTGGAGGGATATACACAAAAGCTGCCGATGTTGGTGCTGATTTGGTTGGGAAAGTAGAAAAGGGAATACCTGAAGATGATCCAAGAAATCCGGCTGTGATAGCAGATAATGTTGGTGATAATGTTGGTGACGTAGCAGGAATGGGAGCGGATCTATTTGAATCATACGTAGATTCCATAATCTCTGCAATGATACTTGCATTCGTTGGTTTTGGAGTTGAAGGGATTCCAATCCCAATAAGGATTGCATCTATCGGATTGATTGCATCAATAATTGGAACACAATTGGTGCATACAAAAGGAGCAAGGATAAAAGATTTACTATGGGGGTTAAGGCGTGGTTTCATTGCAGCAATTTTAATCGTGGTAGTTATTAGCTTTCTACTATTTGATCAGTCCACAGCAATAGCGGTAACAATAGGGTGTTTGACTGGATTGATTATAGGGTTTTCTACCGAGTATTATACATCTCCAAACTATCCAAGCACGAAATTCGTAGCGAAGGCAGCTAAGGATGGTGCTGGCATAAATGTTATAGCTGGACTATCAGTAGGAATGAAATCAACAATAATTCCAGTTATAATAATAGTCATTGCATTAGTACTTGCCACAAAAGTTGCTGGAGTATATGGGGTTGCCCTTGCGGCTGTTGGTATGTTATCCACTTTAGGAGTAACGTTGGCATCTGATGCATACGGTCCAGTAGCAGATAACGCTGGCGGAATAGCAAAGATGGCTGGGCTTGGCACGAGAACCAGGAAGAGAACAGATGTCTTGGATGCACTTGGGAATACAACCGCAGCTGTCGGAAAGGGGTTTGCAATTGGTTCAGCAGCACTGACATCCTTAGCATTAATAACAGTCTTCATACAAAATACTGGATTGAACGTATCAGAGTTTAGTCTTGGAGATCCATTTGTAGTATCTGGAATAATTCTTGGTGCAATGATGCCGTTTGCATTTTCATCTTCAATAATAAAATCAGTAGGTAAAACAGCTGAGAAAATAGTTGAAGAGGTCAGAAGGCAGTTCAAAAGAAAATCAATACTAAAAGGAAAAGGAAAACCAGATTACGAAAGGTGTGTAAGAATAGCATCAACACATGCGGTAAAAGAAATGATATACCCAGGAGCGTTGGCAATCCTAGTTCCCATAATCGTTGGTTTTGTGCTAGGAGTAAAAAGTTTGGCAGGATTGCTCATCGGTGCAACCTCTACTGGCTTTCTAATGGCTGTGTTTATGGCTAACGCTGGCGGAACTTGGGACAATGCCAAAAAGATGATTGAAAAAGGATTATTCGGAGGACCTGGAAGTGAAGCTCATAAATCAGCAGTTATAGGAGACACTGTTGGGGATCCACTCAAAGACTCAAGTGGGCCAAGTCTAAATATATTGATAAAGCTTATGAGTATCGTGGCTTTGGTTATAATAAGATTTATTGTGTGAGGGGATGATATGAAAGCAACCGAAATTAAAAAATTCATTGCAAAGGAATTGTATATAATAGACTTATACCACGACTACATGAAAAAGATTGATGACCTGGACATAAGAAAGACATTGATGACATTGATAGTAGAGTCCCTAATCCACGCAGACATGTTTGATGAACTTTTAAGGCAAAAGATAGGCGCTGGGGCAAAGAGACAGTTAACCGATGATGAAATAGAAACCCTGCTAAAGGAAGGAATGAAGGAGGAAGTAGACGCTAGAGAGATGTATAAGAAAGCTCTTGAAGAACCGGACACAACAGAAACAGAAAAGGAAGCTTTAAACATGATAATAAGCGATGAAATCAGACATGAAAAAATGCTTAAAGATCTTGTAAGGCGGTTGTATGAAGCTAATATACAGAGGGGCAGAGGCTGAACTCTGGAAATCCAAATTCCTCGGATTGCCATGCGTATTAAAGAAAAGGATTAGGAAAGAGTATAGGATAAAAGAAATTGATGAACGAATCAGGACATCAAGAGTAAAAAATGAGACTAGAATGCTGATTAAGGCTAGGAGATACGTAAATACTCCCCATGTGCTAGATGTGGATGAAGATGAATGTTCAATAATACTGGAGTACATTGAAGGCATGAAGGTTAGAGATATAATTTACGAAGGAAAAATGGTTGAACGGATTGGAAAAGAGATTGGCAAGTCAATCAGAAAACTCCATGATGCTGGTATTGTCCACAATGACTTAACAACGTCTAATTTTATCTGGAACGGAAAACTCTGGTTGATAGATTTCGGGCTGGCAAAGTCAAGTGAAAGGATTGAAGATAAAGCTACCGATTTAGTTGTATTCAAAAGAATGATCTTTGCAAGCCATTGGGATGTGGCGGATAGATTATGGAAGGCATTCTCAAAAGGATACAGACTAAGCAAAAAGATGGAAGAAAGGATAAAAGAGATTGAGAGCAGAGCTAAATACATGTAACTATCTCATTAGTAATGCTAACACTGCCTTCTGCACGTGAAGCCTATTTTCTGCCTCATCAAATACAACACTTTGCTCGCTGTCTATAACTTCGTCCGTTACTTCGTGATTCCTATGCGCAGGCAAACAGTGCATAAATATAGCGTTCTTATCTGCCATTGCCATTAGCTCTGAATTAACTTGATATGGAGATAAGTCTTCTATCCTCTTCTTTTCTTCCTCCTCCCTTCCCATTGACACCCAAGTATCTGTATAAACAACGTCTGCCCCGGTTACGTCTGAGGGATCATTTGAGATAGCAAGACTTCCACCGCTGATCTCATTGTTTTCATTTGCCATTGAAATGACTTCATCTGCTGGTTCATATCCCTTGGGTGTGATCACAACAATGTTAGAGCCAAGCTTTGAAGCTAAAAGCATGAGAGAATGGGTAACGTTGTTGTTCCCATCTCCTATGTATGCTATCTTTACATTAAATGTATGCTTATGCTCTAATATGGTGTAAAAATCAGCCAATGCCTGGCATGGGTGATACATATCGCTAAGCGCATTTATAACTGGGATTGTTGCATTAAGGGCCAATTTCTCTATCTTCTCATGCTCATATACCCTAGCTATTATGCCATCAACCATTCTTGATAAAACCATGGCTGTGTCTTCTATTGTCTCCCCTCTAGATAACTGTATGTCATTCTTTGAAAGATATAATGCATGCCCCCCAAGCTGGGTCATTGCAACCTCAAAGCTGACCCTAGTCCTTGTTGAGGGCTTTTCAAATATCATACCAAGAGATTTCCCTTCAAGTAAGTAATGCCTTCTACCCATCTTTGTTTCTGTTTTTAAATGCTTTGTTACGTCAAATATTGTGTCTATATCTTTTCTAGTCAGATCATTAACAGTTACTAAGTCCTTAACACTTAACTGCATAATACCACCCCACATATTAACAATAGCAGTATTTATTAGCCTTGAGTGATAATCGTACCTGTTTTTCTATTCAAGGCATCCAACACCTTGTCTAGTCTGGTTATTATTGAAAACTTTCCTCCTGATTCAACGAATTTTATTGCAGCCAAAATTTTTGGTTTCATGCTACCTTCTGAGAAATGACCTTCACTTAGGTAGCTCTTCATTTCCTCAAGAGTAATCTCTCTTATTGGTTTTTGGTTTGGTTTTCTAAAGTTGAGATACGCGTACTCAACGTCAGTAAGTATTATCAACCCATCTGCCCCTATTTCCCTGGCTATAACGTACGACGCTAAATCTTTATCAATAACTGCCTCAACCCCTGTTAAATCCTCCAAAACAGGTATCCCTCCTCCCCCGCCACATACAACTATATAACCTCTATCCAGCAAAGCCAAAATGGCCTTTGACTCTAGACTCCTGATAGGCATTGGGCTAGGAACAACTCTCCTGTATCCCCGTCCTGCGTCTTCTTTCACTACCCACTCTTTAGGTAATCCTTTTGGACTAGGATAAAATGGACCTACAGGCTTTGTTGGATTCTCAAAAGCGGGATCGTTCTTATCAACCACCATTCTAGTTAATACACTAACAGTCCTTTTATCCATCCCTTTTTCTCTCATAACCTTGTCCATCTCTGTCTGAATAGCATATCCAAGAAGCCCTTGAGTCATTGCATCGCACGCATCCAGAGGCATTGGTGGGACAAGTCCCTTGGCCTGTTCCTGTTGTATGAGCAGTGCCCCAACCTGTGGACCATTTCCATGAGTTATAACAATTTCGTGCTCCCTAGCTATCTCTGCCAGAAAACCAGATGTTCTCCTTAGATTCGCCAATTGGCTACTGAATGTTCCTCTCTCTCCTCTTTTTAGTATAGCATTTCCGCCAAGGGCGATTACTAATCTCATAGCATGACTACTCCAGCTCAAGCTCCTTCTTTATCTCTCTTATTATTTCGCCAGTCTTCAATTCCCCAACCATTGTTGGTAGATTTTTTTCTGCATAGTCCAAAAACGCCTTTATCTTCCCTTCAGTTAACTCCTCTGGACCAGTAACTCCAACCTTCTTCAGATAATGGTCAAATAATTCTCTGACGCCATGCCTCCCGCCTACTTCATGTATCCTTAAATGAGCCTCTTTTCCTAATTTTGGCATACTAAGTTTATGCAAACACTAGTTAAAATAATTATATAGATATATGAGCTAAATTCAACCATGGAGCTAGTGTTCGTGACAGGGAACAAGAGGAAATTTGAGGAGGCAAGAGAGATTTTGGGTGACGTAGGAATAGATATTGCTTGGAAAAACATTGACCTGAAAGAAATTCAGGCAGACAGCTTAGAAGAAATTGCTAAGGAGAAAGCGATAGATGCCTACGAAAAGCTTAGAGAGCCATGCTTTGTTGAAGACGCTGGCCTATTTGTGAAAGCGTTAAATAATTTCCCTGGGCAGTACTCAAAATTCGTTTTGAATACGATTGGATATGAAGGAATAATAAAACTAATGAAAAATGAAATGGATAGAACTGCAGAATTTAGGGCAGTTATTGCGTTTACAGACGGCAAGGAGGTAAAGACGTTCAAAGGAGTTGTAAAAGGGAAAATAGCTCTAAAACCAAGCGGAGAATCTGGATTTGGTTTTGATCCAATATTTATCCCTAATGGATATGAAAAGACATTTGCAGATGATCCTGTAACAAAAAATAGAATTAGCCATAGAAGGAATGCATTGCTAGCATTCAAAGAATGGCTAATCTCTAATAAGTAATCAGGTTCCCTTCTTGTATACCCATAGACGTCTTATCCTAGCTTCAACCCTGAAAAATACTGGGGCGTCTATCTTTAGATCACCGCCTATGTGTTTTATGTAGGAGAGTACTTGACTCGGGATATGCAGGTTTGCATTCTCCATTGTTGTTTTATCGAACTGGAATTCCCTTGACTTTAACGGCTCATTTTCTATTTCAGCAGCTACAAAATTAGCCAGAGCGTCTCCCATCTTTATTCCTGTTTTCACGCCGTTGATTAATGCTTCATGATCTCCAACCGATGGCAAGGCTAGAATAGAACCCTTGTAAACCACCAGCTCATTGCTAAATCCTGGTCCGACAAGGCTCTTTTCATATCCAACTATCCAGACCTCTAGAGCCTTCTCGTCAAATTCCCTTTCATAGACCTTAAATTCACATGGGGCTGGCTGGGAAGAATAAAGCTTTGCATTCTTTAGAATTGCATTAACTATCTCCTTTCCTAGTTTTGTTTTTGGTTTCTTTTCAATTCCTATCTTTGATGCAATCTCTTCGTCTGACAAGTACCACTCTCCGTAAAATTGAGGATAGAGGGCAGAGAGCGGTTCCTTACCCATTGCTCTATACATCTTCAATAGGTCTATCTCAAAATAGAACACGGGATCCTCTATCCCATAGTTGTGAAGTGAGGTGGAGGAGAGCTGAGCAATATGACCAAAGGTCGTTTCTCTAAACTTCATTTTCATGAAGGATCTTGGGATGAAAGCAAGGTATGTGGTTATACTCGGGAGAAAGCTAGGTGTCATATTAAGATCTGAAAAAATCTTAGAAAGGATGCCTTTCAATTGGGATATACTTGAATCCCCAACCAGCACGCCAGATAGTATTGGTCTTGTTTCCTCAAAAATATGAACATTACCGATTGCAAAATAAGCTCTAGGAGAAGGATATCTCTTATATAACTCAGATAATGTCTTGAACCACAATGAGCAAAGAGAGGAAGATAAAAATCTTCCAGATAAAGAGAATTTTGTCTTCA
>Ga0190313_1000195_pt1 | contig 38742 bp, 39 predicted proteins | sample 4870071011_MG_FD_169989 | JGI IMG/M metagenome (GOLD analysis project Ga0190313, IMG submission 169989) | Hydrothermal vent sediment bacterial communities from Southern Trench, Guaymas Basin, Mexico - 4870-07-10-11_MG | ecosystem: Environmental > Aquatic > Marine > Hydrothermal vents > Sediment ... | reverse complement strand
TCCATTCCTCTGGGAATCTATATAGGCTAAATCTTAGGGGGTTTGCAGATGAAAATGTTATATTAAAACAGTTGCAGATATTAGATATTTCTTCTAAGGAGAGCTCATCAGCATGCTTTACCATGAGACTAATACTCAAAGCAATCGCCGAGAGAGTATCTTGCATTCTCTAATAATTTATGAAAGTTATTTGAAATCCTCATCTAAACCTGCAATGAGAAAACCCTAATGAGACTTAAATCTCTATTCCTAATAATTAAATCAAAAATCATACCAAATTAATGATCAGATACCTTAAAATCATCTCATTTTTTGGTCTCCATAGTAATTGGGTAATCTTTTTATTATTGAAGAAGGTTAAGTGGTATATTGCATTTAAAGATCTTGGGGAAGGTTCTTAATTCCTTAGCTATGGTGTTGCTTATGAGGATTGCTATTCCTGCTAATGGGAATTCTTTAGATGCTTACGTGTATGAGCATTTCGGGCGGGCTCCTTACTACATAATTATAGATGTGGATAACAACGAGATAAAGAACGTTGAAGTTATTCAAAACCCCGCAATTCATGAACATGCGCCCGGTCAAATACCTTCTTTATTGGCGTCTAAAGGAGTAAATATTTTGATCGCTAGGGGAGTAGGTCCTAGAGCACAGATGTTCTTCCAGCAGTTAGGTATTCAAGTAATAACTGGTGCTTTTGGTAGAATACGAGAAGTAATAGATGCGTTTTTGAGAGGAGAGCTCAAAAGCATGCCTTATGAACCTATGACTAAGTGGCCCGGTAGGCATCATAACCATCATGAAACAAACCAGTTATGAATCTTTATGCTATTATCCTTAAACCATTGTGAATCAAGTATCTTGAGATCTAGAATTCTTTTCAAGAAGTCATGGAGGGCTGAAATTGCTAACAATCTGAAAGGTAGTAAGTATTAAAGTCTTCATGTATCTTATTTAGGAGCTTTATGCTAGATAAAATTGAGGAGAAATAAAGAAAGACTCAACAACACTTTATAATTTATCTAGTCCCAGTTCTCTTTTCTTCTTCTCTTTTAAGCGTCCATCAGAATTAATTCCTCTCTTCTCATAATACATCCTTAGCGCTCTATTAAACTCTTCTCTCTCCAATCTCCTCTCTTCTTTCCCGAATGTTAAACTTTCCCTAAAGAATCTTTCTGGAAGCGTATCCTTGTACAGCCCCTCTCGCTCATTAAACAGTCTCGTTAGAAGAGTTATTCTTTCTAGAGCTTCTCTAAATTCCTCGTAACTCATGTTAAATCCAGTCACTGCATTTAAGAGCTTCCACATCATCCTCAGCGTGAAAATATCCCGACCAAACTTGCATAACATTAAACTATCAAAAGCAGTCATAAAGTCTTCGAATTCTATCAATTTCTCAATTTTCTTCTCCGTAAGTTCATGTGGAGAACCAGCTAATCCCTTAATATCAACATAATATGCCATCATTCGAAGATGACATGCGCCTCTCGGTGATGTGGCGTAAGCTAGACTCATTCCCTTTAATGTTCTTGGATCATATCCTGCTGGCTCTAATCCTCGTGAATGAATAGCAATATCCTCAAGCCCCAGTCTCTTTGCAGCTCTAAACACGCCGTCTGCTAGGATGTTTCCTATATCTTCTCTATACGCGATTTTCCTTATGAGCTTCACTGCTGCTTCTGTATCACCAAAATCGATTCTATAATTTTATAATCGCTTGAAATTATCGATAAGTCGCAATAATAAGGTAAATGTTACCTGTCAAACTAGAGTATCGCGGGGCTATAATCAAAAGGACTAGCCTGAATTACAATAAATGATAAAAAATAGCTAATGAACCAAAATTTTTAACAACCTTTTCTTAATTTAACATTTAAGTACTATTGAGGGGTCATAGACATGCGCGTTAAAATAAGGTTCTATGCGATTTTGAGAGAAATCGCTAAGAGAAAGGAAATCGAGGTGGAGCTCCCAGAAAGTAATCACACGGTACAGGATATACTCGATTTTATTAAAGAAAAAAATGCAGATTTATTCAAGAAAATCATAGATTTTTGGAACACAAAAGAGGGACCAAAATTAATAATCCTATTAAACGGGCGAAACATAGTTCATATAAATGGTCTAAAAACAAAAATAAAAGACAATGATATAATCGATATATTCCCACCGGGAGGCGGAGGATAAATAAAAAATAAGTTAAGGTAATGAAATTTAGACTTCAATACCTAATTCCTTCAATTTTTCTGGGGTTGGGACACCGTCGACCCAGCCTCTTAACTTGTAGTATTCCTCTAGCATCTTCTTGAACTTTTCAGGATCCACGACCTCTCCCTTTGAAGGCCCATCAGGCAGCGGTGATGTGAACAATCTCTTTGGCAATGTATCATCTTTGGCACTAAATCCATATTTAGCCATAATCCATCTCTCTAAGTTGTATATTCTCTCTCCAATCTTGAGAATTTCATCGGCTGTTAGATCCCAACCAGTTATGCTAGAGAGCATATCTGCGTACGCATCAGCACCTAATGCGAACGTGTTAAACAAACAGACGACCGCTGAGTTAACTACACAAGTGAAGTCTTGGAACATTTTCACCCATTTGGCTTTGCCTTCGTATGATAATCGGTCTATCTGCTCGGGTATACCGAGAACCTCGGGAGATATAGTATACCCAGTAACATGACATCCTCCTCTATTGGCGGTAGCGTAGTTTAATCCTATACCCTTAACAGCTCTTGGATCATAAGCAGGCATTTCTAGGCCCTTGACACTCATGGATAGGTCAGGTGCTCCAAATATCTCTGCTAATCGCTTGGATCCTAATGCTAGGTATTTTCCGAATCCCGATTTGTAGGCAGTTCTCCATACAGCTTCTACTAATGCGGCATCATTACCGAATCTTAAATCAAGACCCTGAAGTTCTTCTTTAGGTATGTATCCTTTCTCCACCAACTCCATTGCGGCAGCTATTGTCGAGCCCATGGAGATCGTATCCAAGCCGAATTCATCACAATAATGATTAGCCTTTATTAAAGCCTCCAAGTTAAATACTCCAGTTGCTTGACCAAGCGCCCATATGCTTTCGTATTCAGGCCCCTCACTATATAATATCTGGAAGGGTCCCTTCTCTACTCTTGTGACTCTGCCACAACCGACTGGGCAGCCCCAACAAGGTCTTCTCTTTATTAAGTATTTTGCTTCTAAGGTTTCTCCACTGATTTTGTCAGCGTCTGGACTCCATGCGCCCTGCCAGTTCTTATAGGGTAATCCTCCAATTCCATTAATTATGTTTACTAGTATTGCAGTTCCGTATTTGGGTAATCCCTGACCAGTAACGGAGTTCTCTTTCATTATCTTCAAATACTTTGCTACCTTTTCTTTTAGTTCATCTTCGCGTGCAATTGGGGGTTTCTGCGATCCACGTACGTAAATTGCCTTAAGTTTCTTTGAACCCATCACAGCACCCACGCCAGTTCTTCCAGCAGCTCTGTGATAATCGTTCATTATGCATGAAATCAATACTAGATTCTCTCCAGCAGGGCCAATACATGCTACGCTTGAGTTTTTATCCCCATGCCTAGCTTTCAGTATATCTATTGTGTCGAATACATTTTTGCCCCAAAGATCAGATGCATCGTGGAGTTCTGCATGACCATCAATAATAGTTAAATATACAGGAGTATCAGATTTTCCACGAATTACAATCATGTCATAGCCAGCAAACTTTAGATAAGGGCCGAACTCTCCTCCAGAGTTAGCGCTTGCTACGCCTCCCGTTAGTGGGGATTTTAGAGCCATAACGTGATATCTCCCAGAGCTTGGGAATGGGGTGCCAGTTGCTGGTCCTGTTGCAAAGATTAATGTGTTTTCAGGGCCAAATGGATCTATGTCCTTTGGTGATATTCCCTTCTTCTCCAATTCCTTTAAGTCATTATAGAGAATCCATAGTGCGTATCCCTTGCCTCCGAGATATTTTCTTGCTACTTCTTCATTGATGGGGATATCTCTTAGCGTCTTATCGGTCAGATTTACTTCGAGAATTTTACCCATATAACCGCCAGCCATATATATTTCGCCCCTTTTTACTTTATTTTTACGCAGATTAATTATAGGAGAATGTAATATCACTTATAGGATAGGATATACTCTATTTTAATGTTTCGAAACTTTTCCCAAATTTTTTGAAAAACACATGCAAATATTTTTTAATGGGTACTTTTCTATAACTCAGTTTATCTTTAATTACATTAAGTTGAAGTGGTGTTTTGGTTGGAGTATCCACGGATTATTCAGATAGAACCTACTAACGCATGCAATTTCAATTGTTTTTTCTGTATAAGACATTTCTGGAAGTCAAAAATCGGATACATGACACCAGAACTCTTCGAAAAGATAGCAAAGGAAGCGTTTCCACATATTAGTAGGCTAACTCTTTATGGTGATGGGGAATCACTAGTGCATCCTAATTTCCTCGACTTCCTAGATATTGCGAGAAGATATCTCCCTAGGGATTCTGAAATATTCTTTGTGACAAATGGTTCTCTTCTTAATGAGAAAATAAGTAATATCATTGTTGAGAAATATCATGTGAACGAAATCGCTTTCTCAATTGATACGACAGATTTCTCTAAGCTCGAGAAAATTAGATTAGGAGCGCAATCAAAGATCATTTTTAGAAATCTGATCCATCTTCTTGATTTGAAGAAAAATAATGATTTGAAAATAGGGATTTCAAGTGTGGTAATGAGATCAAATGTGGAAGATCTGCCAGATCTGGTTGAGAAAGCTGGTGAGTTAAATATAGACTATGTAGTGGTTTCTCATCTCCTGCCCTACTCAGAATCCATGTATAGAGAAATATTATATCCATCGTTCACGGGCGATGCTCTTCGAGTAGCTGGCGAGGTAATAAAGGAGGGATGGCCTCTAGTTCTGAAGGCTATATATGAGGAGCTTGGAGCAGCCTATGGACAATATGTATCATTATCCGCTTCGAGAGTACTGAGGGAAATATGGAAGAAAGCAGAGGACATGAATCTTGAAATAAATCTACCCATGATGTTGGAAGCGAAACCATTAATGAAGTATCTTAAAAAAATCGAGGAAATTTTTGAGGCATCTCGAAGAATTGCCAAAAAATATGGGATTCGACTAGAATTACCGAGTATTTTCCCTGATGGTCGAAAACGCGAGTGCCCTTACATAAAGAATGAAGTAATGGTAATAAGATGGGATGGAAAAGTAGTACCTTGCATGAACTATATTCACGAACATAGCTTCTATATAAATAATCACGATAAATGGATTCATGCAATAACTTTTGGTGACCTAAAGACGGAAACTGTTAAAAATGTCTGGAATAAGGAGGAATATGTAAGATTTAGAGAGAATGTAAGTAATATTTCAAAAAGTATGCCCTGGTGCGGTGATTGCCTCTACTCATCATTAGGGTGCTGGTATGTAAAGGAAAACTTGATGGACTGCTATGGGAATACACCGACGTGTTCAGAGTGTGTATATAGCGTAAACCTCGCAAAATGTTTAATATAGCGAACTCATGTCCAAGTTACGGACTTAATGGCCATGTAATATAACGTTGTAGAAGTTTTCTCCCCATTTTCGGGACTGAAACTTTAATGATTCTATTTTCCCCATTTTTGGGGACTTCATCTCGTTTGATGTTACTCATTTTTTGTCCAATACTACTCCTTTATGAAATGAGTGATAAACTCTAAGGTACGCTCGAACATTGCGTTAAATAGTTTTTCTCCCTTTTCTCTACTTGCTTTTGTTGGATCTCCTATTGAGCCAGTATCTGTTAATTCATCAGTATTCCAAGGCCATAAAACCTTTACCTTTTCCCAAATTGTCATGTATGGGGCTTTCTGCTCTTTTATTTTCGGTTTCTTTATCTTATTAACTCTAACCATATTGGGGATTATGACGAGTGCCTCGCTAGTCTCGAATTCGCAAGCATGACCCCATACAGTACTTTCCAAGGTATCCATGATTACATCACTTATTAATTCCCATGGGTTAATTAGAACAGCTTCTATCCCCACTTCCTCCCTTATCTTTCTTAAAGCAAGAGTTAGGGGTGCAGTATTTCCTCCATGACCATTAATAATGATGAGTTTATTTACTCCATGATGTTTTAGGCTTCTTGCAATGTCGAGAACAATGTTTATTAGTGTATCGCTTGACAATGTAATTGTGCCAGGGAAATTCATGTGATGAGGAGAGACTCCATATAAGATAGGGGGAAGCACCAAGACTTCTTCTTCAAGGGCCTTAGCTATCTTCTCAGAGAGCTTAATAGCGCTGAATGAGTCCATCCCGAGAGGCAGATGAAGAGAGTGTTGTTCACAACTACCAATGGGCAAGATAACAGCTTTTATTTTATCTAACAAGTTTTGGATTTCATCCCAAGTATATTCATTCCAGTAAATCATAATGTGCACCAGAATAAGTTATTTCATTGAAATATTGGCAATACTACTTTCGATTATATGGCTTAAGCATTTACTAAAGTTATAAGTATCTCTCATCTGATCTATCGATTTGCCATAAAACTAGCTCATTTTGCATACTTTCTATAAGCTAGAAGATTCTTGAAGAGGCTCTAAAAATTCAGTAAGTCAGATGTGATAAAAAATAGAAAAGTAGGCTTCCGCTTCTATGAAGATATTATCTCCTGGTCTAATCTGGGAAATAATCCTTGTGAAACGTTTATTAACAAGCAAATTTGCACATTTTGACCTCCTCCCCGCACTAAAGTGCGGGAAATCCTAAGATTCCCCGGCGGGGAGGTTCGGCCATCCTCCACTGGGAAAGATCCCAGTGGAGTGGCCTGGGCCGGGCCATCGGCCCGTTAGGGCTATCCCGCCAAAAGGCGGGACTCACCCGTATGGCTCTCTTCCTCACAGTTATGTTCAGGGCGGCCACACAATCCGCATGCCCTACAAACCCACAGTTCTGACAGACAAACAAGCCCCTAAAAGGCCTGTTCTTCGGGCTTCTATGGCCGCATGCTGGGCATCTCTGAGATGTGCCGTTCTCCCTCGTAGCTACAACCTCTATGCCGTATTCAGTGGCCGTCTCTTCGAACCAACGTATTATCTTTTTGTAGCTCCAGAAGTTGTGAACCATACCATTCGTTTTCCTCCCTTTGCTCGCTGAGAGCCTAATGTGCTTGGGGTAGCCAACATAGATTATTCTGATGCCCAGCCTATATGCATTCTCAACGATCCGCCTCACCATCGCCCTCAAGGCGTGGTTTATCCTCCGCCACATTTTCCGGTAGAGGCGTCTAAGCATCCGCGAGTTCCTCGCTCCAGACTTATTTAGCTTGGACTGATACTCAGCTATTCTCCTTCTCCAATAGAACCACTCCGCGAGGATACGACCGCCTCTGTATATCTCGAACTCACCAGTGGGGCCGTAGAACACAGCCGCAAGGATCTTAACGCCTAGGTCGATGCTGGCAAAGTCGTTTGGCTGATGAGGTGGAGACCCAATATCAACCTCCACCTCGACACTTATATGGGCATACCACCTCTTGGATACCCAGTCATATATTATCTCCATGCGGCCAAAACGGCCCCACCAGCGAGGCTCGCCCACCCACCGAATAACCAACGGGCCGCGAATCCCATATTTATCCTTCAGCCTCTTAGGGGCCGCCTTAATCCTAATCTTACCGCTCTGAGAAAACGTGTATAGGTCGCGGCGCACAACAATTATGAGCCTTCTCCTCCCAGTTAACCTGTCCTTCCAATAACCAGGAGGCGAAACCAGCTTCACCTCCGATGGGAGCTTCCCTTTCGCCTCCTTCTTTTTTAGAGCGAAGAAACTCTTCCAGGCCTCAGAGTTCTTCCTCATAATCTGCTGGGCCGTGGCCGAACCAACCAAAGGCTTGAAAAGCTCATAGAGCAAGCCGTCCTCGCCAAGATCTACTTTTCCCTCACGAAAGAACTGCTGTCGCCTCTTATAGTTGATCATGTTCCAGAGAGCGGCGCAGTTCTCAGCCCACTCCCTAAGCAACATCTCCGTTTTCTCGTCCGGCCTGAACTCCACCACAATTGTCTTCTTGAGCTTCACCTTCAAGGCGGCCCCACCGAGAATGAAGATAATGCGATACCGCCTATTTAAAGCCTTTTCTTCCTGCCTGAGACCGAACATAGTCTTGGTGCCTTCTCGATTGATATGTCTCCTAGTGTCGAGACCCAGTAGCCTCTGGCCCAGATGTGTCCTCTCTTCCTTAGCTAGGGATATTCCTCGCCGTGTAGCCCTTTAGGTGTCTGACTAGCTCGCTTGGGGATATGCTTGGTGGTGCGGAGACTATGAGGTGTATGGGGTCTGGCATTATTGCTAGGGCGACTACCTCTGCGTTCAGTTCTTGGGCTTTTTCCTCTATTGCTTCTCGCAGGGTCTCTGTGATGCGTCCTCTCAGTATCTTCCTCCTGTACTTCGGTATCCAGACGATATGATATGCTACTCTCTATGCGGCGTGTCTGCGTCTCGGCATGGTGGCTCACTCTCTCCTTTTGTTTGTTTTGTTGTTTTAATGTTTGCATTCCCACCATCCAGCCCCCCTCCCACCCGAGACCGCGATTCATCCCCCAGATACAATCTGGGGCTTTCTCGCGGTATTTTTGTAAATCTGAAGAGTATCCTCAAACATTAGCTTTTAATATAAGATGTAGCATAAGTGACTGTATTAGGGATAGCATCATAGTGATTATCTTATAGTGCTCTTTTACCAGTTAGTATTCTCCATAACTCCTAATCCAGCTCTCCTCCTTAATTCCTTTCTACCACTATCCTGCTGGAGGTGACAGATATGGCGCGTATTAGTGCGTTATTATTCCTTAGAGATATCCCGCGGGATCAAAAGGGCAAGCCCATATTATTGAGGGAGGTATTGGGTCTTCCTCTTATTGAGAGGTTATTCTTAGCACTTAAGAGGTCTGGAATAAATAACATTATTATTATAGGAGATGTCTCCGAGGATGTAGAAAAAGCCATTATTGAGATTTCTAGGAAAAGGGAGCTCTGCACCGCATTAATTGGTAATGGAGATATTAACTGTATTATAAATACTTTATCTAAAAGTTCATCAGAGAGATTCCTTATTATTCTAAAGCCCTACTTAATTCTTGAGAGAGAGCTCAGAAGGATTATTGATGAATACTACAAAAATGGTGGAAAATTATTAGTAGTTATTAGAGGAGATGGAAGTATAAGTCCCAAAGTCAGTAATCAACATAGAGAAATTTCAGAAGGAATTTTATTACAAATGGCAAGGAATGTGGTGGCAACAATTGTTCCAAGAGAAAATATAATAAACTTGCCAAGAAGTTTGAACTTGTCTAAGGCAACCTCACTGGAATTGCTAAGAGCCATAATTAATGATCAGAAATCTCACATTACTATAATTAGAAGAGGCGTTTTCTCTATATCCTCAACGAGAGAGTTAAGGAAATTAGAGAATTACTTATTAGCTAGTTTGAGAAAACCTGATGACGGTTTTATCTCATACTATATAAATAGGCGGATATCGGCGAGAATATCAAAATTTCTCGTAAAGACTTCTCTTACTCCCAATATGATAAGCATAATAAGTTTCGCAATGGCAGCAGTCGCTGCATATTTCTTCTCAATAGGAAATTATCTAATGAGCATTATTGCCGGAATTTTAACACAGATAGCCTCCATTATAGATGGTTGTGATGGGGAGGTAGCTAGATTAAAAGGATTATCGTCTAAGTATGGAGCTTTATTCGATACACTCTTAGATAGATATGCAGATATATTATTAGTAATTGGGATTGGATACGGATACTATTTAATGACTCAGAACTCATTATCATTGCTACTACTCGCCATTCCACTAACTGGATTCATAATGAGTAGCTACGCTAGAAAGGAGTATATGATAAGATATGAGAAACAGCCTAAGGGCAAATTACTTCTACTAATAAGAAGAGACTTTCGCTTATTCGGTATTTTCATTGGAGCACTTATCGGAATGGCGTATCACGCAATCATTACCATTGGAGCATTATCGCATATCATTATAATAATCCATTACATCATTGGTCAAAGAAGAAAAGAGTAATGAAAAGTCTATCATTTTCAAAATCTTTATTGTTTTCCATCAAAAGATTATAAATTAAGCGATTAATGATCAGAAGATCTTATTTATCTAACTTTCTTCTTTTATCTCCCCTATTCTATATCCGAAGACACAATACGTCTTCTCGTTGATTTTTCTCCTTCTCACTCCTGGAATAATTGGTTCGAGCTTTAACTTTATCCTATTACTAATGATTTCTCCTATCAGTACTGGGAACGGGCACAATGATCTAGGAAGTTCTGCTCCCCCAACTCTCTTTGGACAGAATTTGCACGTATCAGCATTTATTTGGATTATTAATCCATTTTGGACAAATCCTAGGCTATACTCTTTGAAAGGATCTAGATATGATACAATCTCTTCAATAGATTTCTTAATATTCTCTTTTATATCCCCCATTCCAGAGAACGGCCCTACCACAACTGTGAGATATTCGGCAATTTTTTCACCTATTGGTCTGAGAATCATGTTAAGAAAACCTATGTTGAGTGTACCTCTCTCCGCTAACTGCCCGAGTAAGGATGCTATAAATACATGGAATATATTCAGATCACGTTTCTTTATTTCTTCACGAAGATTAAATTCTGGAGCCAAGCGATTCTCCTCTGCACCACTTTGCTAGTCATGAGAAGAGATGAAAAACAATTGAAAAGAAGTCTAAGAAATTAATAAACTTTTAACTTTAAAATTCTGTTCCATAAATATGCATTAATCATTCTTCTCCGGCCGTGCTTGCTGTATTTCGGATATATCTGCCTATACATGGCGTGGAGAACGAGGGCTAAGAGTTTTAAGGCTTCCCATCCTATATACTTTCTCATGGGGCTGGCTCCTCGTGTCTCTTGTTGTCTCCGCAATACCTGATATCGCCCGCCTTACCATAAAAATGACGCCCAGACGCCGAGTCAGGAATTTTTTGACAAATCAAGTTTAGTGGTTATTATGCGCGTTTGTAAAGAAGCAAAAAATCACATTATCTAATACTAACCATTATGGGTGTGTCCACATTGTATAGGTTAATGAATCTCAGCGGGAGCTCAATGGTTTTTAGAGCCCCCACGAATCTCGGAGTTATTATAAGTGGTGAAAAAGTAATTGTCATTGACACTGGTTATGGTGATGATAAAGCGAGGAGACTGCTCAAAGAACTTAAGAGCTTGAATAAACAAGTTATTGCAATCATTAATACTCATTGCCATGCGGATCATATCGATGGAAATAAATATCTAGTAAAAAGGACTGGTGCCAAAGTCTTCGCACCAGCAAAAGAGATTTCGTACATAGAGAATCCAGAACTCTACATGAGAACATTCTTTAATCAGGCAAGACCATGGTTTCCTAAAGGCACTAAATTCATGACCGCTAAACCATCTAAGGTGGATCAAAAACTAGCAGAGGGAGAATTTGAGATAAATAATATCACCCTAAAGATTCTGGATCTTCCTGGACACTCCTTTGGACAGATTGGAATTTTGACAGAGGACAAAGTTCTTTACGTGGGGGATGCCGTTTTCACAAAAGAAATTTTGAATAAGTATCCATTAGTTTTTTACGTTGATATAGACTCACTCATGATATCCTTCTCGAAGATACTTAAATGCGATGCCGAGATATTTGTTCCAGGGCATGGAGAGATTCTGACAAGGGAGGAGCTTGAGGACACAATAGATTATTATAAGGAGAGAATCGAGGGAATTAATCAAGCAATTTTAGATCTCCTTAAGCATTCAGCTGGAATTAGCGAAATTATTACTAGATTATGCAAGCGTCTCAATGTTCCTCATACATTTGAACAATATTATCTAGCGAAGACAATAATATCTGCACATCTATCTTGGCTAGTCAATCATGGATTTATAGAGATAGAGCTACGAAACTATGATTTAATTTTCAAGCTAAGCAAAAAATGAAACATTATATTTTAACTTCTCATTACCTATGCTTTTTGGAACCTTGCAGCACATGAGATGCATGGATCATAGCTCCTTACCAATGCTTCCACCCCCTTCCTTATTTCATTAATTTCACTTCCTTCATCTAACATTTTCTTAACAAGCTTTTTCGCATTCTCTTCAATGTTCTTAAGATTTTGGGCAGTCGGAGTTATTATATTGGCTGACAGAACTTTGCCTTCATCATTTATCTTATATGAGTGAACCAGCAGCCCTCTGGGAGCCTCAGTTATAGCTACTCCCTCTCCTTTTCTTTTGACAACCTCCACGCAGTACTCGCTCGTCTTCATTTCAATTAATTCTTTAATGATTTCTTCTGCTTTCTCAATGAAATAAATTATCTCTAACGCTTGCGAAACATTGTTTGCAAAAGGGGAGTACATAGGATATTTAATACCATACTCTTTGCACAATTCTTTAGCTACTCCGTTTAAGTATTGAGCATTATTGTTTAACCTAGCTAATGCTCCCACCATGAAAGACTCTCCACTCCTCAACAAGAAATGTGGTGCTGTGGAGTACTTTTCTGGTATGTATACGATCTCCTCAAGATAATTCTCTGGAGAGACGATTTTGCCACCAACTTTAATATAACCCGTTAGAAGAGGAATCTCTCCACTCTCCTTAAGAGAGACAAAGTTCTTCTCTTTCAACTCATTAGGCCATTCCATTTCGAGGAGCTTTCTTACAAGTCCAATAGCCAATTCCTTTATCTCTCTAGACTCATCTAGAATCCTAACTAGGGATTCCCTCATCGGATCTTTGCTTAATCCCCCTGGGATTGGGGTTATAGGGTGAATTGCTCTACCCCCGAGTCTTTCCACAATACTATTTGCCCACTTCTTAACTCGCATCACCGTCTTAATAGTATCAATATTCCTCATAATATTATCTATAATACTATTAACTCCCAAGAGATCTGGTAATACAAAATAGAAGAGGTGAAGTAAATGGCTCTGGATGTGACCGCCGATAACTATTAGCTCTCTAATCAGCCTAGCTTTAATTGGTGGCTCGATATTCATTGCTTTCTCAACAGCCATAACTGCAGTGACTTTGTGGATTACACTACACACTCCACACATTCTGGATACTATCTCTGGAACCTCCCAATATTCTCTTCCAATTAATGCTTTCTCTAGTATTCTAGTCCCTTCTCTAGCTGCTGCTCTAATAGCAACTTCTCCGTCCATTAGTATGATATCGAGGTTTAAGTGCCCTTCTATTCTAGTTATTTCCCTTAACTCAATGAGTTTTTTCCCCAAGTTTCATCACCTTGCTTAGCTTTTTCAGATAATCCGGAACTTCTATTCCTTTCTCCTTTAATATTTTGATGAATCCTCCTATATTCGCATCCTCACTCAATCCTCTACAACCAAAGCATGCCCTATTGTTAACAAGGCACAGAGCATTGCATCCTCCTCTCGTTATTGGTCCTAAACACAAAATTCCCTTATCCAAAAGGCATTCCTTTTCGAAAAAGATGCATTCAGAACATACCGTTTTGCTTATCTCTCTAGGCTTTTTATCCTGAATAATATCACGAAGTAATATTAGGAATTCCTCACTATTAACTGGACATCCCCAGAGGTAATAATCAACTTTAATAATCTTATCTATAGGATCCGCCCTTATCCCTGATGCCTCGCCGAAATCCTTGATTAAGAATCTTCCCCCACTACAAGCACAGTCGCCCATAGCTACTAAAACACGTGCCTTTTTCCTAATCTCGCGGATTTTTTCCTCCTCATCATTACTCGATATAAAACCCTCTACAAATGCTATATCGATGTTTCCCTCTCCAGTAATTCCAAGGAGTCTGCAATCTACTATCTCCACATGCTTTAGTATTTCCAATAATTTATCCTCCATATTCAGTATTTCTACAATGCATCCCTCGCACGATGACAGACTATACAATCCTATTCTCATCCTCCTCTTCACCTTTACACCCCCGCTTCTGGAATATTCTCAATAAATCCTCTTATATCAGAATAACAGAAGACCGGTCCGTACAAACAAACATATGTTCCACTAATGGTGCATTTTCCGCAGAAACCCATTCCACACTTCATGAGCCTCTCTAAGGATAAGTAAATATTCTCGTCTGGAAAGCCTAGTTGTTTAAGCTTTTTAGATACAAAATGCATCATAATAGGAGGGCCGCATTGGAGGGCTATTGTATTTTTAGGATCTACATGTATATCATCAAATAATACTGTTACCACACCAATCCTTCCATGCCAAGATTCATCCCCTTTATCTACTGTTAAGTGTACATCAACCATATCCCTCCACTTTATAAGCTCCTCTTTATACAATAGATCTCTTGGGGATCTAGCACCGTACAGCAATGTTACATTCCCGAATCTCCTTCTGTTCTCAATAATTAATTGTATCAAGCTTCGCAAGGGTGCAAGACCAAGACCACCGGCAATTATTAATACATCATTACCATATAGTCTCTCTAATGGCCATCCTTTACCCAGCGGACCTCTAATACCCACTACATCCCCTTTTTTCTTACGAAATAGTGCTTTAGTAACAGTACCTATTCGTCTTACGGTAATTTCAAATGCTGATTCACCTACTTTCCCTGATATCGAGAAAGGCGCCTCCCCATATCCAAATACTGTGAGCTCGATGAATTGTCCTGGCGTGAAGACAAATCTCTCTTTCTCAAGTTTTATTCTAAATGTTCTAGTATCTGGTGTCTCATCTTTAAGATCCTCTATTATGGCTTTTCTAGGTATGTAAGGGTTCTCTCGCATACTATCACCTCCTCACAAACTTTCTGATAACTTCTCGGATGTCTATGGATGCTGGACACACTTCTACGCATCTTCCACAACCAACGCATGAAATCACGCCAATATCATTCACCGAGTATACTAGTTTATGATATATCCTCTGCTTTATTCTAGAACTCCTATCCTTCCTAAAAATTTCTCCACTAGCTACGCGAGTAAAGCTTAGAAAGTGGCATGAATCCCACTCCCTTATTCTAGCACCATATCTGAAATCTAAGCTCACTTCATCATGTACATCAAAACAGTGACACGTTGGACATACGAAATTGCATTTTCCACACGCAAGACATTTCTCAGCATACATATTCCATAGCTCAGATTCATATGAGCTAACTAGGGAATCATAGGCCTCAGCTAATTCTGGGAGATTATTTCTTTTCATTCTCTCTATTAATTCATCAATTATACGATTCCTAATCTGAATATCCTCCGAAGATGCGGTCTTAAGGAGATCCTTGTTGTTATTTAATATCCTTTGTCCCTGTTCACTCTTAACCTCGATTAGGTAGTCATCACTAAGCCTAGTTAGGAATAAGTCACATCCAGTCCTTGGTAATGGTCCGCTACCCGCTTGATAACAGAAGCATGTTGGTGAAACATCTCTACACATTACTCCAATTATTACAGTGTTTTTTATTCGAGTTAGTACGTAGGGATCCTTAAAATGCCTGTCAAATGTTTTCTTCAGAATCTCGATACTCGTAATATCGCAGGACTTTACCCCAATAAGAACACGTTTCTCTCTAGATATTTCTCCAAGCCTATCTCTGATAATTACATCATTTTCCAGAATCTCATACTCGAATAGTACTTCTCTTGGAGGAAGAAAGAATTTCTTAGGAGGCAATAAGATTCTCTTATCATAATCCACGAGAACCTCTGATACCTTATCCGCATAATCAAAGATCACTCTAGATCCCTTCTTGACTGGGCCTATTATTTTGTGGTTCCTCGCTAAACGCTTCAATAGTTCATACAAATCGTCTTGTGTAATCTTGTATATCTCACCCAGCAAAACTGACCGCTCCGTGAGAGTAGTTAATATGCTGCCTCTTAACGTGTAAAAGCGGTTATATACTGCAACGTAAGAAAATAGTGAATATATACTAGGATAAAAATCTTCGTAACTATGTTTAGGAGTCGCTTGTAATGCACGGACATGCTAAAAACAATAAAGGATATACTCCCCGTACTCTTTTTCCTTTTTACCACCCATTTTTTCATAAAATGCCACGGCTTCTAGATTAGTAAACGTTACCACGCATGGCCTCTTGCCTAGTTCTTCTAGTCTTTTAAGAGCTTTTAGGAATAGTAATCTTCCTATCCCTTGACCTCTGTATTCTGGATCAACAGCAAATAGTTCTATGAAGCCAACATCATTTCTTTTCATGTACTCTTTTGGTACCCAAGGAATTTTCTTACCTTCCAGTTTATGGTTTAGTGCGATTACGCCAATTAATCTATCCTTATCGAATGCTAGATAAATTTCATCAAGCTCTTCTGTCAATCTCCATCTTAGAAATGGTCCATACTTATTTTTAAAATCCTTCAAAAAATTCTTTTTCTTCGGATCTGGTTTTTCTTTGGGCTTTAACCATTCTAAAGCTGGGTATTTTCCATTTGTAGACATGTATATTCGAGCCATAAATTTTAGCAAGAGATCATATAGGGATACTATCTCTCCCTTATTTCTAATGTGATTAATACGAAAATCGTTCATTGTATTCCCTCGATAATTGGGAAATGTTAATTAATAGATATTATGCAACGAGTGCAAAGGGATAATTTAAACAATTTCATTAGCTATGAGGAGATATCTATTGCCTTGGAGTTTAGGATTTTCTATAAATTTTATATTTTCTTAGGATCATACTAATCAATTCCCCTCACCAATATCCTCTCAAGGTGATCTCACTTGAATAGAGAATATCGAATAACGCCTATTGTATCCCCTTCGATGGAGCTTAAAAATATTGTGAGAGATCTACGGCATCTAATAAGTAATACAGAATTTGAAAGGACAAGAAATCTGGTTAATTTCCTATTAGAGAATGAGGAACTTAAAGCAGTGATGAGAGCTACGAATGTCATAGTTGTTAATTATCTAAAATATAATGATCATGGCTGGTCTCACGCTGTAATCACTACAAGAAATGCGTTAAGGATTCTAACGATTATTCGGGATAAGATACCACCTAATATTGTAAAGCATGGTTTTGGATCGTTCGATGATGCAGCATTTGTAACTGCGTTAGCCGCATTTCTCCATGACATAGGCAACATGGTTCATAGAGATTATCACTGGAGCCATAGCTTGTGGATATCTAAAGACTTGATCTGGAACATTATCAATAAGTTTTATGACGATGAGGGATTAGAGAAAAAGTGGCTCATTTTTGCTCATGTAGCTAATGCTATTTATAGCCATGATGAGAGAGTTCAAGCATTCACCGTTGAAGCCTCAGCGGTCAAGGTGGGAGATGGATGTGATATGGCTGCTGGTAGAAGCAGGAAGCCGTATAACATTGGAAAAGTGGACATTCACTCAGTATCAGCCCTGAGTATAACTGAGGTAGAGATAACTAAGGGGAGTAATAAGCCTCTAAAAATAATTGTTAACATGACTAGTCCTGCGGGAATTTTCCAAGTAGAAGATGTTCTCTTGCCTAAAATTAGAACATCCCTATTGAACGATAAAATCGAAATAGTAACTCTTGTTAATGGGAAGAAGTTAAGACTTAGCAAGAGTCCTCTGTAGATACAGTAATTATCAGAATATTTTTTATTAAATCTGATTAATAATGATTATTCGGATATTTCCTGTGGTGTCCTAATAATGGAGCTCAGGATTCGAGTAGGTAGGAGACTAGCTATATACATTCCCAAGAAGGTTGCAGAGAAACTGGACATTAAGGAGGGAGATTCGCTGATCTTAAGGGTCGCAGAAAATGAGATAGTACTGAAGAAGATAATGGATCCAATAGAGCTAGCTCTTAGCGGGGAGAAATTCGCGAAAGTATCGCCCGAAGAGATAGAGAAAGTGAGTCTTAATGAGCAAAGAAAAAAGATTAAGGATACTTCTTGACACATCATTCATTCTCCCCACACTTGGAATAGATGTTAATGAGCGAGTAATTAATGCAATAAGAGAGCTTAAGCAAAGAGAAGCGGAGATATTCTTCTCACGTTTTAGTTTGTTAGAAAGTTTATGGGTGGCCGCAAAGCTAATCAGGACTGGAAAATTTAGCTATAAGAGATTCCTGGCTGGGCTTGAAAGCTTGTTCAAGGCGGGGAGGTATAAATTAATTAGCGAGGGGCCAGATACGTTTATGAAAGCCATAGAACTATACAGATTGGGTCATGAGGACATGATAGATAACATACTCTACGCAACCTCAATAGAACATAACCTAAACTTCTTAACCCTTGACGAAGAACTAAAAGAATTCATCAAAAGAAATAAGTTAAGAGATACACTCATTTTACCTTAAAAAATGAATAAAGCTAAAGCTCCAAAGATAGAATAAAAACTAACAAGTATCGATTCCTGATATCAAGTATTGGTTAATAAGAATTTCTCTTAGAGCTCTTAGAAGGAGGTGACATATAAGTTTTCATAAAGTGATGGATCTTGGGGGAGATCTAAAATATGGATGTATGTAAGAGTTCATTTGGGGTGTCCTTAAAGGGTTAAATGTATTAGGCGCTAGATATAGATCATCTGGGTTTCGAACTTATCGAAATAGATATTTCCTCCTTCCCACTCTAGTTCTCCCCTTTGATTATCTATTGGATCGCTCCTTATGTATTTCTTTGGTGGCTCAAATTGGCTCATTATATCGATATTAAATACTGTTCTGAAGTTGTCTATATTCCCAAAGTAAAACTCATGGAGTCTCTTATCTAACTCTCTCCATCTCCTACCAAATGAGATATCAGCGTATAACCATCCATAGGGTTCTATATAGAACTGAGCCCAATCATGTGATCCGGGACCCTTCTGAGTAGGATTAGCGTACCATCCACTCTGCCATCTAGCGGGTACTCCCACAATTCTGCATAGAGTTATGAACAGTAATGCTTGAAAACCACAATCTCCCCTGAGATTCCTCGCAACAAACTCTGGTATACTCTCAAAGGCGCAGTATTCCGGGACATAGGTATAGGTGAGATTCCTTGTTAACCAGTCATATATCTTCCTAGCTTTTAGATACGGGTTTTCTTCATCACCCACAATGCTATAAGCTAACTCCTTAAGATACCTTGTGAAGATTATGTGTGGTGGCTCCTCCTTAGTATATCTCCTATAGATCTCGCTATTCTCATCATACAACTCTACCTTACTAGGATCTATCCTCCGGTAAAATGCATGAATTGTATACTCAAACTCAACCATGAACTCTAGTGGTTTATTCTCGGGCATTTTCTGCTCAAAATATATTGTTCTTTGAGGATAATTCTGCGGCGCGATCACATACTCGCTTGGTTCGGCAGAGATCAGTTTAACATCTGTTTGCTGATCCCCTACTCGTGGAAAAGGTAACCAGCATCTAACAAGCTCCCCAGCAGGAACAGCTCCAGGTTTAAGAGAAACTTTAAGTCTTACTCTAACTTTTCTGGGGAAGATATATCCCTCTCTCCCAGAATTTATAATCTCCAGAACATGGGATTTCAGAGCTTCTCGTGACTTACGAGTATCTTCCCTAGATTCTAGCTCTTTTTTCTTAGAGAGACATACTTCATCATCTTTGCACAAAAATAATAGATTTGATACGAATCTCCTGTAGTAATATTTCTTCCCATTAACAAGAATAAAGTCTAAATACCCCTTACTTTCCCACTCCTTTACCTTCTCTAGAGGAAGATTCGGAAATTCCTTCTTAAGAATCTTCATAGCCTCTTCTTCAGGAACATTGTAATCCTTTAATAACCTCTCAATCCGCTCAAGCTCATACTCTAACCGCTTCTTCATTGAATCAGATAGCTCATGCTTAAGAAGGTACTTTATCTTATTTTTAGCGGCATCAAATAACCCCATCAACTCAAGTCTTTGGACATCTTCTGGCAATCTTATATGGACATATTTCGCATGTGAGAAAGAAATCATAAAATCTCCCGAAGAAGAATTCTACGAAATACTATTGATGTATCAATTTAAAAATTTTTAAAGAGAAGTATTAGTTTTCGCAGATTGCTTTTCTTCATATTTTTCTAAATATTCTAAAGGAGTAAGAACCTCCGCGCTTATTTTTCCTTTAAAGTGTTTTGTGTTCCATGTTAGGAGTATTTCTACATCGTGTTGCTCAATTACTTGGGCTATTTGTGCATCTCCGTACGGAATTCCTCTCCTTATATAAGATAGAATTGATACTACGTATTGAGACCAATCCAAGACCTCTCCTGGGAAAAGAATTAGGATCTCTTTGCTTCTTAAATATCTTTCTAGAACTTTATTTACTTTGTTCGCTAGCCCAGCCATTGCATATAATCCGCATAATTCTAGTAAATTGTGAATCGTTGTACATAATTTCTCTTTCTTTACGAGGATTTTCAGAGCTTTCTCATTAATTGGATATCTCTTATCCCAAGTAAAGAGATGATGAATTGCTAAAACATCTGTATCTAGACAAATCAAACTTTTCGACCTCTTATTTTTTCAAGAATCCTATCTAACTCATCCGTATCATACTTCTCCTTAAGTATTCTCCTCACTTTGTTTATGCTCTCTGTCTCCCTAATATCCATAATTGAAGAATCCCTAGGAAGCTTTCCCATCAGGTATAACCTAACCAATCGTCCAATTCGATTCAATCTATCAAATCTCTCGATCAAATGCCTAATAGCATCTGCAATGGCTTCTGTTCTATCCCTATAGTAGCCTTCTCTCAACAATCTATCAAGTTCTGCTACCAAAGCCGCTGGTAACCTTACTTGAACAAGTACTCGATCCTTATTTCTCATGCTTCTCACCTAATATCATTATGTAATGATAATATCATACATATAAGGTTTATTTTACTAAGAGAATTATCTCTTCCATTCTGATTGATCAATAACTAGTGAGAAGATGGATAGGTTATAGAAAGATTACTAATAGAATTGCTATAGTCACCGCAAGAGAACTAACCATTTTCTACGAGTTAAGTTCTTCTTTAAGGAAAACAGCAGCAAATAATAAAGAAAAGGCTGGTGAGAAGGATCCCACAACTATTGTTCTAGCGGCTCCTATCTCTATTACTGCTAAGTGAGAGAAATAAGTCCTATCCCAATATATATCGCACCGCCTGATGTTGCTGCCAATAATTCCCATTTAGTAAAGCTCTTAGCATCTTTTCTAGATTATCTCTGCGATACTCTAATCCAGTGTGGTTTAAAATATTTTAATGTTACTAGCGACTGTATTTCTGCAAACTAGCTGAGAATGTTTAATGAGCCATAATTTTCTCACATATTATGATGATATTAAAAGGAAGAAAATGGATTAAAGGCGTATAAACTAAAGAATCATAAAAGTTTAAGGGCTTAAGGCTCAGAGCGATTAATAGGTGATTCTCGTGAGTATTAGGATTAGTGATATTCATTTTTTCGTCTTAGATATTAAGCTCAAGGAGCCATTTGCAATATCCTTTAAAACATTTACGCACGCCGAGAATTTTCTTATTGCTATAGAGACAGAGGATGGCTTAGTAAGTTATGGTGAAGGTGCTCCATTTAAACCAATAACCGGTGATAGTAGAGAGGATGCATTAGAGTTCTTAAGAAGAGTTATTAATGATCTTAGAGGTTACGAATTTTCAAGCATTGATGATGTTCATGAATTATTAGTAAAGAGTAAGAAGAGAGTTGGATTCGTTAGCCAGACTGTGCTAGCGGCTATTGATATGGCTATATACGATATCATGGGTAAGAAAAGGAATAAACCTGTTTATAAAGTGCTTGGCGCGGATAAACCCCACATTGTGCCTAACACAATCACTATTGGGATAAAGTCGATAGAGGAAACTGTGAAATCTGCTAAGAAATTAATGGATGAGTTCAGGGATAATGGATTGAGAAGGATAAAGCTTAAGCTTTCGGGGGAGTTAGAAAAGGATATAGAGAGAGTTCTTGCAGTAGCTAAAGTTTTTCCTGGAGAATTCACGCTTGACGCTAATCAGGGGTATAAAGATCCGGAAGAAGCGGTGAAGCTTGTTAAAAGGCTTTATGAGGAATTGGGGGATAGAATTATTCTGCTAGAAGAGCCCTGCCCAAAAGGGGATCTAGAGAAAATGAGATATGTGAAGGAACATTCTGAAATACCAATCTTTGCCGATGAATCCGCAGCTACGATTGAGGATGCTGCAAAGGTGGCTGAAGCTGGAGCGGCTGATGGAATAAATATCAAGCTTCAAAAAGCTGGTGGGATTTTTTACGGATTAAAGATCGCTGAGATAGCTAAGGAACATGGCTTAAAATTAATGGTAGGATGCATGCTTGAGACTGGTATATCGATCTCCGCGGGAATACATTTTGCATCAGCTATAAAAGAAGTTATTAATACGGATCTAGACTCGGACTTAACCCTTGGAATAAATATTCTTGAGGAGTTACATCCCTTCAAAAACGGATGCAGAATACCATTAGACAATCCAGGGTTAGGAATAAAACCAGTTCGCCACATCCAATATATTCTCGAAGATAAACTGAGAATAACAAGAATCCCACTGAATATTCATAGGGTTTCATATTAATTATATCTACATCCCGCTACACCACTTATTTAACGCCTAATACAATCCTTGATATATGCCGAAATTTTCATATCCTCAACCATAAAAAATCATCTAGGAGCTTTTATGCACCTCAAGTCTCATTTTTATTAAACTCCTTAAGGTTACTTTGATAACTTATAGGTAATGAAGTATCCGAGTTGTAATGCTATTGCTGTTAAGAGTGCTTCTTGGATTGGCCTTGCAAGTATCATTATTATGCTCGTAATCACTAATGGGAGTATCCCGAATAATATAGCTATTCCAGTCACATAGAGTAAGAAAGAAATATTCTTAGATAGATCTGTTAACAAAACCCCAGTCTCTATGGTGTATCTAATTGCTTTTCTGATGATTTTATAACTACCAACAAACATGCCTAATGTGTTAATAAGGACGACTATCCCATAAACAATTTGGTCTTTTAAAAATATTGCGAAGTACCCAGTTGCTGATAATCCAAAAATTATGTATGAGAAAGTAATTAAGAGAGACTTGCTTTTTGCAATATCTTTTAAGCTTACTGGTAAGCTTAATAAAAACTCAGCAGCTCGTCCCTCTATACCCAATATATTCACGGCACTCATTGAAAGCACCAATACTATAGGATACATTATGCTCACGAGCATCATTGGTGGCATCTCCATAACGTGGTATATTATAGCATATACAGCGAATAGCACTGGGCCTAGAAATAGAAGAATAGCATAGTTTACCTGCCTAATCAACAATTTGAAGTCCTTAATAAGAAGTCCCTGAAAATACTTCCCTACCCTAAATTCTTTGGGAATAACTGTTTTGGGTTGTGGTGTTGGCCATGAGGTATAAGGAACTGCTAAAATTATCTTAAGAATTCCCTTATAACACCTCCAAGAAATTATTAAGTAGATAGCAAAGGATAGCGATAAATAAACAAGTGATTGCGCATTTATGGTTCCTACATACACGATGGCTGCTAAATAAGCTATTGATAGTGGTGGAAGATACAGTAAGATAGTTCTATATATTTGGGGAAGAGAACTAAACTCTTTTATGATGATTGGCAACACATTATTGATCATGAACGGGATCACATAAAGTAGAGCGAAGACCAACGTATACCCTATAATGACCAAGATCTTAATTAGGAGTCTAACCTTAGACAGTTCTGGTGCTGAGAAGCGGAGATAACTCTTGGATATGGCAGTAATTACCCAAAGGGTTATTAGGTGGGTTGCGCCAAGGGAGATAGCTAAAAGCATTGCCGTTAGTGGATTCACCATGAATGTAAATGTTATTACCGTAAGGATTAATGAACCAAAGACATATGCATCGAATATTCTTAGATAGGCCAAAAGAGCAATAATCGATAATTCTTCATCACTAAAATTAAGCATTAGTAATGGTTGGTAGAGATCAGGAGATAACAGAATGGATGTCTGAACTATAGAGAGAAAGAAGAGCAGGAATGCATTAAGGGATATATAAGATAAGAAGGCGAGCGCTATTGACAATGTCTTGATCTCTGGAGAAGTTGGAATGGGTAGATAATTAATGAAGAATACTGTGGAGAGGATCATTATGATAACCATCATTAGCATGAGAATCTTATGAATGTAAAGCATTTGAGTAGCACTTCTAGAAACTTTCTTAACGGCCTCTGGATCAGTGGAAGCGTATGTTTGCTGGAGCATTATTGTCCTATAAAGCATCTCCCGATATAATATCCCAGAATATTTCCATAGTTCTTTAAGCCTTCTCTTCATCTAGATAATTCCCTCCTAAGCTCCTCTATAATATGAGAAACTTCCTCTCTCTCCCTCGTTAATGCGAGGAAGACCTCCTCTAAATCACCGGTAGGTTCATTAGCCATTCTTCTAAGATCCTCCACAGAACCTTCTGCTAGAATTTTCCCATTATAAATGATCCCTATCCGCGTACAAATACTCTCAGCAATATCCATTATATGTGTAGAGAATAATATTGCCCCATTATTCTTTATATGAAGCTGCATCAACTCCTTGAATATTCTAGCGGATCTAGCATCAAGCCCCTTCAACGGCTCATCCAGAATCAATATCTTTGGCTTATGCATTAATGCCGCAATAATCGCTACCTTCTGTTTCGTTCCCTGAGATAATGCTCCAATAGGAGTATACATGTACTGCATAATCTCAAAGGATTTCATTAGAGTATTTATCCATGACCACACGGATTGATCGAGACCGCGAACAGATGCTACGAATTCGAAAAATTCCATAACAGTTAAGGAATCGTAAAGCACAACCTCTTCTGGAACATACCCAATAAGCTTCTTTACAGCCACAGGATCCTCAACCGGAGAAATTCCCATTACACGTACTTCTCCTGCAGTAGGTTTTAAAAGACCAGCAATAATTTTTAACGTAGTTGTTTTTCCAGCACCATTGGGTCCTAAAAGCCCATATATTTCTCCAGCACGTACTTCAAAAGAAACACCATCAACCCCACGCATAGTCCCATAGTACTTTACTAAACCTTTAACACTGATCATGACAGAATTCTTCAAATTCTTCATCTCCTTGAATCATAAATTCTTTAGCCTCTCTGCAATATCTTGAGGAAGATTCTCGAATGAGAAATAATTTATCTCAAGTTCCTTCTTTAAATCAACCCTAAGATCCTCTATAAATCTTAACACTTCATAAACGTAGTCATAATGCGCACCCCAAGAAATATCCAGAAGTCCACCACCACCCGCAAAAGAAATTATGTCCAGGAGACATTCTTCTAGGTTCAGTTCCTTAACAAAAATGTAAATTGCCGCCGTAGAATTCGTTCTAAAGAAATACTTCTCTCCAAGAATAATACCAACTCTTTTCCCTTCATACATAACATTAGCATATATGTTAGCGAACTTAGAAACAAGACTCTTAAAAAGGCTCGAGAAATCCTTTTTCACCCTAGCCCTAACAAAATGTCCAGCCATTTTATATACCCAAGATATCATCCACTTTTAATATTCATCATTTAATTCTATCAGAGGCACCATTTATTTGAATTCATTGTATAGAGTATATAAATGAGGAAAAAATGGTTTGTCAAAAACTTATTGGGTTTTTTCTAGGTGTTGTTTTTTATGTTTGCCTCATCCTGGCATAGTCTCTTAACGTAGCCGGAAGACTTTAATATGGAGAGGCAAGCCACGCAAACTCATGCATCTGCGAAGAAGAGGCAAGCCACAAACTAGGAAAGAAATCAAAGAAATTTTTGACAAACCAGGAAAAAAACAGGAATTTCTAAATGAGCTGAATATTCGATAGAATGAGAAAACTATTTAAATTTCACTAATGTGTGGCTTCTCGGATAGTCATGGATTTCTTAGTTCTTGAGAGAGAACTTAATAGTTTTACTATTTCAAAAATCGCCTGAAAGAGATTTGAGACATTCTCACCATATAGAGCAGATGTCTGAATATACATCTCTACTCTAACTTTCTCGGCCAGCTTCTTAAGTCCTTCCTCTATGAACTCATCATTAATCTTCTTAATATCTTTCTTATTTCCAACAACTAAAGTAAAAGTTTCTTCACCACAGATTTCTTTAACGTGCACAGACCAAGAGTTTATTAAATCCACTAATGTGCGAGGACGAGAGAGATCAAAAACCATCACAATTAATGAAGCCCCCTTAAGCATATTTATGATAGCCTCACGAAACCACTTCTGTCCTGCAAAGTCCCATATAATTATTTCGTGATCATCTTTTTTAAGACAGTAAAAATCTATACCAATGGTTGTTTTTACCTTCTCAACATTTTCTCCTAAAAAAGATTTTATCAAAGACGTTTTACCAACCCCAGAACTCCCGATAAAAGCGACCTTGAAAATGTTTTTACGATACATCTTATTCCCCTCGCAACAAATTGCTGATTTTCTTGATGATACTATTGGATACTCCCTCAATAATGAGTGGAGCGACATTAGTAGCCGTGACTACAGTTAAAAGAAACGAATTTGACTGATTGTCTGGATACACGTAAATGTTGTTCTCCTTGGTCCTTATCCTAATATGATCCAGACTTCCTATACCGAGATCCCTGGAAAGTCTATTCCCCGTTCTCCATAATAATGTTAATAATCCTGCCACCAGATCCTCATTCACTTCGGAAGCTTGCTTATTTGAAGCAAAACCCACAAGCAAACCATCGTACGTTGAAACAATCACCATGGATGCGGGCCCAAATATTTTGCACGCACTACCTAACACATCGAGGAGCTTCTCTTGAGCACTCTTAATTCTTCGTCTCCAAAATCTAGCAAAAATCTCTCTCCCCTCCAAAAAATAAAAAAATAAAAATAAAAAACGCTATGTGTATTCTACCCTTATTTTACAAGGATTCCCCACATTCGTTTGTACAGTATATCCTACGGATAACCCCATATCCTTAAGAATCCTTATAAATGGACCAATCATAGGACACCCATGTTCCGGGAATCCTTCTTTAGCTAACCTCTCACAAGCGTCTCTGAAGGGACATTTCATTCCTCCAGTAATTATTATAATATTTTCTCCAGCCTTCTCCACAGTTATATCATCTTTCTGAAAAAATCCTGCCCCTTCCATCAGATTAATATACTCCTGAAAAGCTTTCATAGGATCACTGAACTCCTTCCGCAATAGTCCATGAGCTTCCATTTTCTCTAACCACCATCGGCCCGCTTCCTCATAGGCTAACTTGGAAAAAACGTTAGGCTCTCCAATAATCTTAGCCTCGGCCTTGCCGAGGCCATATATTATTGATTTTAAAATTTCCATGCTTATTTCTCCCACCCCATTCAAGTGCAAACACCCGGTAAAAATTACCGGGTCATAATCTCAGTTAATATCTTCAAAGCTTTCTCAGCGCTTCTTTTCATCTCTAAAAGTAGGAGTCCGATATTAGCATCCTTTGAGGTCACTGTTGCAAGAACACCTATTCCTCCCACATCCATTAACGTAACATTACCGGTTTCTCCAGCAACAATAATATGAGATAACCTACCGCTGTGTAACTCATTTGAAGCTCTATTAGCTACATTAAGAAGAGCCGTGCTTAATGCGGCAATTATATCCTTATCAATTCTTTCCCTTACAGACGAAGCTAAAAGTAAACCGTCTTTCCTCACAAGTATGCATCCCTGAATCTCTGGTGCTGAAGCCATTAATTCATCCAAAATTTCTTCAAGCCTTTCTTTATAACCTCTTCTCCTACTCATATGTACACTCTCACAACAGTCTGTGAGATATTGACAAATATTACATAATTACAATACTTGAACAATGACACAAAAAATGAACTATAATTCAGTTTATAATTTTTATTTTACAAAAAAATGTTAATAATTGAAGAATATTATTTTGCAAAACAATTCATTCATGTATTTCTTTCTCGCCTCATTTTTTTATACGCAGGTGTACTATTTCATAAAAATGAAAATATTTTGGAGTAAGCGTTTTATAGTATTTTTTAAAAACTATAGTTTAGATGATGAACTATGATGCGAGGCTTGGACTTGAGTTCTCTTTTGTTTAAGATGGAGATTATTTTTCTCTTATATGAAAAGCGGGAAATGTTTTATACTGAACTCTGGGAATCGCTCAAAGAGATCATTGGCTCAAAAGCTACTTTTAATAAGTATTTAAGAGATCTTGAGAAGAAAAATGCTGTCTATGTCAGTTATAGGAGAGTTGGTCGGGGCGTGCGAGCTTATTACTCATTGACCGATTCTCTGCGGAGGAAAATTGATGAATTAATAGGTTGTATAACTGAGGCGGTGGATAATCCTGAACTTCTTCATTCTCTTGTTCTTCATCACATTTCAAGCTTAACTAATAACGGAGTACCGAAAATTTTTGAGAAAGATCGTAGTTATTCTACATTTTATCAAATCGTTTTATTCACATACATTATTACTCGAGCACGATTACTAATTTCTGAAAAAATCCCTATTGAGTATTATTCCAAAAAAATGATGAATCTTATCGAATCTCTTAATAGTCTTGTGAAAATGCTTACGTAATTTTATAATAAGGGTTTCTTATCCTCTTTTTCTTGAAGATAAATCTAGCTGAGGAGAAAAGAATGTGATACGAATAGGCTCTTCTAGAGTATACTATTTCATGGCTATGAACACCATTTTCCCCTTTTCATACCTATATTCTCCAAGGTTAAAGTCACCGTAAACTTTTATATTGTTGAACCCAGCTAGTTTCAGGAGGAGCTCTAGTTCTGACTTCGTGTACCATCGAAGGATTGTTTTCCAGAAATACCTCTTAGATTCGTTATCAGGGTGTACTATTTCTACTAGTCTATCTACATGTATTAATTGGTTTGTGAGATCATATTCTGCTCTTTCCCATAGGATCAGTCTTTTCCCTTCATCAGTGTCTCTTGTATAAAACTCTATACGCCTTCTTTTTGTAATATACTCGTATTTTGGTATGAAGACATCAAATACAAATGCACCTCCCTTTATTAGGTGATTATACGCATTAGTGAACGCTTTTAGAGAGTCATTTAAACTTGTTAAGTGCACTATGGAGCTGAATGGGATGATTATAAGGGGGAATTTCTTATCAAGAGAGAAATCTCTCATATCGGCATGGATTATTTCAATTCTTTTCCTTACCTCATTTGGCTCCTTCTCTAGCTTCTTTTTAAAGACTTCTAGCATTGATTTCGAAGCATCTAACCCAACTACTCTATATCCCCTCCTCGCTAACGGGATGGATATCCGGCCAGTTCCGCATCCTAGTTCCAGAACTGGATCACCATATTTTTCCGCTAAGCCGCAATAAAAATCGATATCGTCCCGTAATGTTCCGTAAAAAACATCATATATTTCCGCGAAGTCCTCGTATTCATCAGATTCGGAGTTCATTCTTTATCCCTCCTCTAAATTGGGTAGAACTTCTCAATCCACATAATATCCTCTGGTCTTAATCTCCAACCCATCGCTTCAGCATTCTCGCGGAGATGTTCTTCTATTCCAGCTTTCGGTATTGCGACCACATAGTGTTTTGATATAAGCCAATTTAGGGCTACTTGAGCTGCTGTTTTGCCGTATTTTTCTCCGATCTTAGCTAGATTTCTGTCCCTTGCTAATGCTCCTTTCTCGAGAGGCGTATATGCTATTACTGTTATTCTTTCTTTTTGAGCATATGGGAGGAGATCTCTTTCTATTCCTCTGTCTCTTAGGCTATATTTTACCTCATTAGCCACTATATCCTCCCTAGATAGATACGATCTTGCCTCCTCTACTAGGTTTACATCAAAGTTGCTAACCCCGATATACCTGATAATTCCTTGATCAACTAAATACTCCATGGCTCTCATTAATTCTCTTAAGGGCATATTAGATGTTGGCCAATGGAGAAGATAAAGATCTATATATTTCGTATCTAGTCTTTCTAAACTCGCTTTAGCCGCTTTAATTAACTTCTCGTAAGAATAATTATCTGGCCATACCTTTGTTATTATGAACACCTCTTCTCTATCAAAAGTTTTTATCGCCCTTCCAACAAGTTCTTCTGCATGTCCTCGAGCATACATCTCTGCCGTATCTATCAGCCACATTCCCAGTTCTATTGCTTTTCTTATTATTTTTACCCAGTAATCATCCCTGCTATAATCTGGTGAGAAGCTCCCCCCGATACCCCATGTGCCTAAGCCTATTGCTGGGATCTTCTCTCCCGTCCTTCCTAGTTCTTTTAGATCATTATAATCAATCTCTATATTCATTGATCCTTCGCCCTCTTTTAACAGGATTATCCTGGCGAATGTCGAGTTTTACTGTTGCACCGTATAACTCATTTATTTCATCACTCGTTATAATATTAATTCTCTTTCCATCTAATGTTCTTCAGGAACAATATGCAAAGATGCACCTGGAGGAACTAAATCGCTCTCATGGCCTTGATATCATAATAACTGGGAGGTATCTCTCCATGAATGCACTCAAATTGTGCGTGCATATATTTAGGACCCATAGAAGACAAGCATAAATGGGTACTCTGGAGGCGGTAATACCTTGAGAGGCTTTGGAAAGGAATTAAGACCCATTTTCTCTGCTGTAGTACTCTTAACCCCTATCTTACCACTAGGAGTTTGATACTCACTAAGTTCTTTATAAGGCAATTTCAGCGTAACCTTTCCTTAGCAAATCCTCAAATACATTTGCTAAAAGAGCCTTCTTAACTGCTTCTAGTGGTTCCTCATAGAGCTCTTCTCTAATTAATCCTAGTCCCTTGGCTTTACCAATACTTCGATTTAGATTCTCCTAGGGGCTCTAATAATTAATTTTACGCCTGAACAGGAATCGGCATCGAGTCATTTATTACCCATTCGAGACCTCTTTTCTCTACTTTATTAAGTGAATTTTCACCTACGAGTAGACCACTGGCAAGCATGAATTCCCTAGATAGAGTCAATAATATTGATCACCCAATTTCAGGGAAGAAGCATAATAATTCTTCATAAATTATAAAACCGAAAAATTGGGACTGTTAACAAATCCTTTTTGATAAAACGAGAAAAACGTAGATTTTAATATGGATTTATAGGGTATATCATTGTAGGGTATAATGTTATACCCTATAAGGCTATACCCTATAGGTGATATACTTGGTTGAGATCATTATTGATCGCGAGAGAGAAATCAATATGATAGAGTCTGGGATAAGAGTTGGGCTTAAAATATTGTTGAAAGGTCTTAGGGGTGTTGGCAAAACTACATTACTGAAGTATTTTGTGGAGAAGTACAATGGTTTATACGTTAATTGTCAAAAAATTTTAAGGCCAGAACACTTGCTAGAAATTATTGGTAACGAAGGTAATTATGTGGATGCTTACGAGGCTCTAGAAAAGTTTTTTGAGATAGCATGTAACAAATATTATCTAATTGCACTTGATGAATTTACTGATTTATTGGTAAGATTAGGAAATTTTAAACCATATAGAGGGACTGGAGGAACAAGTGCTGTAGCCTCACATTTAAGAGCAATACTAGAAGAAGTAAAGAAACCAATTATTTTCTCGACAACCTCTATAAAAACTTTATACGATGTGGCTGGAGAGTACTCAAAACCGCTCGCTAGATCATTTGACATGATAATTCATGTACACCCATTATCAATGGAGGATGCATTAAAATTAATAGATAAACTCTGCAGTGAGAAAGGAATAAAATGTACATATGATGCAAAATTAAGAATAGCTGAAATGTCTGGTGGGAACCCCGCTTATATAAAAGCCATAATAAATGGATTAAGGGGAGAAAAAATAGATATAAATTCGGTAAATGAAACAGTTAATGCATTGCTTAGAGAAGGATACTTTAACCTATTATTTCAGGGAATTGAAAGAGAGATATCTATTAGTGAACTGGAGGTACTATACATTATTTCTAGGGGATATACAAGATACTCAGAGATCGAGAAGAGAGGCAGAGGAATCAACATAAATCAAGCATTATCACTATTAATACAGAGAGGGTTTATAACAAAGATAAAAATCAATAGGGAATCTCATTACGTAATAAACGATAAAACAATGGCCTTGTGGCTGGCCACAGAACCATACCCAGGACTAGAAGCATTATCATTCGAAACAGCAAGGATAATGCACGCTGCCTTCGAAAGCCTAGTTAGAGAATTATTCATGCAGATTCAAAAAACAATTGAAGTAAAGGATATAACGGGGAAAAAACTACTTATTTACCCAGTGAAAAAAGTTTACAGATATAAAGGAAAATTAGGTGAAATAGACGCAATAATCGTAACTAAACAAGGCACCATTGTGTGTGAAATATATTTCGGAGAGAAGTGTCCACCCGAAAAGATTCAACAATTAGAAAGAAACGTTGCAATAGCGGAAAAAATGGGAGAAAATATATATGCGGCGGCACTAATATCTTATTTCGGTTTTCAAAATGAGACAATAGAAAGAGCAAAGCAAAGTCCCGCAATGCAAATAATTTACTTACTTGATAAAAATTCACTATGGCAAATATCAAAAGCTATAGGATACAGATTATTATAAATGAAGATGAGTAAAAAGAGCGGAATAAGATTTCTCGCTTATAAGACGCTTTTGCGTGACCGATTTTTCGTTTTGACTTTCAATTATCGGAATGAGAACTTTTTAGAAAAATCATTCACAAATATCTATATTTTGATGACTATTATATTTAGAATTGATATGTAGTCTTTTTTAAAAAAAGAAGAAAAGTTGAGGAAAATTCCTATTTACGTCTAACCATTGCTATTGTTGCTATTATTACCGCTAAGATAGCAATTAATAGTACAAATAGGAGACGTCTTGGTGAAGGAAGGGTAACCTCTTCCTCCCCTGGTCCGGGGGACGGAGGTAGTATCGTAGAAATCACAGTAATAACTGCTTGAGTAAATGTTTCTACTGGCTGAGACTCTGCAGTCTCCTGAAGCATCCTTATCGATTTGGAATACATTATGAAGACTTCAGATTCTCCCTCTCTTTCCTCCCTTCCACCAGCTGGTTGCTCCTCCTCCAACATCTCATAGGGCCCAAAGTCATAGAGGATTACTGCTGGATTTGACAGAAGTTCGAATGTTGTATTCCTTAGCGTAACATTAAGCTGATATTCAATGATCACTGATTCATTAATGCCAAGCTCTATGGGATAACGTTCAGTACCTATTACCACGTACATCATGTCTATCTTCTCGTTAGTATGAACATGCACGGCGGTAAATGTCTCGTTATTAACTTTTACACTTCCCTCAATGAATGCTACTTGAGACATATTCCAGTAATCAACCACATGGATTATCCTTGTTGGGTAATCACCAACATTCGTAATGTTCAGCCTCACAGTAATTACTCCGGTCTCATTATCAACCTCTAATGTCTTATTAACAATGAGCTCAGCATGCGGCAATGGGTATCTAAAGATGTTTCCTCTTGCAATGTAGGGTGGAAGAACGAACATTGAGACTAAGTTAGAAGTAATCATTGTTTGGAATTCCTCAACAGTATTACCAGATGGTGATGCATATTTAGTATATCCGCCTTTATACTCTATTAGAGCACCTACTAAATGCATTCCAGGGCGAACTCTAACCTTATAGACGGCCTCGAATAGTGCAGAGCAATTCTCTATAGATTCTGGATAACCCTCGAGTCGATCCACATGGAACCAATCAATCGGCTTCATTTCAATTATGCGTCCACTCTCATCAATAACAGCGCGAATAATTGTGACATTTATGTTCTCAGCAGGCATAGCGCCATAGTTCGTTATGTTTAGCCTGATAGTTACGGTACTACCTACCTCAACATAACTAGTGTTATTAGGTGTAACGACTTCTAACTTGGGAATTATGAAAGTACCATTGTTATCAACATCATTAAATGGATATACCATACCATTAGCCGCTACAGTATACTTAATGCCTCTCTCATCCCTATAAGAAACGAGTGGCCCAAATGGGAATGGTATTAAGATCCCATCATTAATTTGTTCAGGCCCACTTACATCTAAAGTTATAATCGCTTTTGCTGGCGGATCCTCTGGAGATAGATCACCAATACGGAATATTAGTAGGAATCTTTCACCCTCTGGTGTACGTATATGTCTGAGTTTCCATCCCTCTAGGGAGAGAATTCCTATTTCTTCTAGATAGCTTAGGATATAGTAATCCTCTTTCTCTAATGGAATTATTGCACGCGTATGATAAGCAATCGCATTTCCAATATTCTGAACTTCTAATACGAAGCTCACGTATGTCTGTTCTCCACCAAATGGGCATGGTTCGGCATAGAATTTAGCTGTAATAACTGGGAATCTTGTTGCTAATTCTGTATAATTATAGGGCTTGAAGCGTATAATGATATCCTCCAGGGGTGTTGGCCAGGAATACTCCCACTCCCCAAATGGATCCTTTAAGTGGAGGTAGTATTCGTATCTACCAGTAACGGCTGGGAACGAACTATTAGTTGGTGTACTCTCATTTTTATCGAGAATTACTGGGAACGGTATCTTAACCTTTATTATACTGAAGTGCGAGGCAGGATTCCAGGTAATATCACCCGTTCTCTTGAATATATTGTTGAGGGAGATCCTATAGAATCCCTCTTCATCCGGTATTACTGCGTTCTCGGCAATAAATCCAGCGCTAACAACGGGAACAAATTCGGTTCGATCTCCATTCTGATTAATATCCTCATTATCCCTGAATATTGCTAGGAGTAATCTAGCGTATGGCGAATCCCTTATGGCTTGAACAGTTACATAACTACCGAATCCTTCATTTCCTAAGATCGTCGAGAAATGATTCTCGAAGAAAGTGTCGAATTCCTCCTCAGACATCAATCCATAGAATATAAGAGTTACCAAGTTATTTACTGGTCCTTCTTCCCACATAACGCGCAAGTCTATACCATACGCCGCGCCGATTATCTTCGCCGCTCTGAATGCATTTTGTATAGCATCATCCTCTGTGAATCCGAATGTCAACCTATAAGCAATAACCAACTGCACCCCTGCAGGGAATCTCCATAATGGCTTATGGATATATCTCGACCAATCCAAACCCTTTCCGAAACTTATCCACAGGAACTCTAAGTGTTGGAATGCTGAATCACCAATATCAAAGCCAACAGTTACGTTTCCCCCGACTACATTAACTACAGCAGCTACGGCTCCGTTCTCTCCATAGAGAATATCAATACTTTCCATTAGAATATTGTAGCTTACTACCGTATTTTCTCCCTGAGCTGGCTGGGCGGCATGAGCCATTGCAAGAATTGGTGCGTTAGCTATTAAAAATAGGGCTAAAGTAGCGATCAATATCTGTGCTTTAACATTCCTCATTAATTTTTCACCATGATAATACTATTGAGCATTATGGGGGAGATTTTCGATAATAAGAATATGTAATATGAATATAAAAGTGTTTCTATTTTTATGACATGTGTAAGAAAAAATTTACATATACCTAGCGTCCTTCTCTCCTCTTTCCCCATAGGTAAAGAGCTTTGGCAGCCGCTACTAATCTCTCTGGGATAGGATAGGTGGGTATTCCCTCTTTCTCCAATTCTTTATTAATACTGATTGTGTATGGTCCTCCAGCTGCTCCAGCCAAAATTACTTTACCCTGCTCCCTGGCCTTCTTATTTGCTTCACTCATGACTTTTATTATGCCTTCGTTCATTGGAGCATTCTGGAATACAAAAAACACGAAGAGCATATCTACGTTGGGATCATTGAGGAGGCTCTCAATAGCTATTCTGTAGTCTTCTGGTGTAGCGCTTCCCGTTAAATCTACTGGATTTTCAACAACTGTGAACGGAGATAAGCTTCTCCTGAGCTCATCTTTTGTCTTATCCTCTAGTTTGGCTAGTTCTAATCCTTGAGTACTCACTGCATCAACCGCCTGAACCATCGGCCCAGCACCATTACTCACCATAGCTACTCTTGGTCCCCTAGCATATCCATATCTAGCAAGTGCTTTAACCATGTCATATAATTCCTCCAATGTCCAAGCTCTTATTATCCCTGCTTGTTTAAAAGCAGCCTCATACACTCTCCCCTTCCCTCCTAAAAATCCCGTATGGCTAAGAGCTGCCTTCCTCGCTGCCTCGGTCCACCCACCCCTTAGTACAACTAATGGCTTTCTTTTAGTGAATTCCTTTGCCGCTCTAAAGAACTTTCTACCATCTCCTAATCCCTCAAGGTATATTCCAACAACATCAGTGTGAGGTTCGTCCTTTAAGTACATTAGGAGGTCTGCTTCATCAACATCCATTTTGTTTCCATAACTAACGAACTTACTGATGCCCAATTCATCCATTGTGGCCCATTCAAGAAGGATTATCCCATACGTACCACTTTGGGTCAGGAACGCAACATTCCCTGGCTTTGGTCTTAGCATTCTCTCTTTGGGCTGGAAAAAAGTATCCACTTTTGTTCTTGGATCAAAAACACCTATGCAGTTTGGCCCTATTATCCTTATACCGTATCTTCTAGCAGTTTTTAACGCCTCTAACTCTAGATCTCTAAATTCTCCACCAAGCTCCTTAAAGCCTCCTGAAATAATAACAATATTCTTTACGCCCTTCTCACCACACTGTTCAATTATTTGCGGAACCATTTGGGAGCGAACAACTATGACTGCCATATCCACGGTTCCAGGAACATCAAGGATAGATTTATAACACTTTAAACCAAGAATCTCGTCCCTAGCTGGATTTATTGGATATACTCTCCCACCCGCTTCTTGGAACTCAAGAAGATTCTTCAGAACCGCATAACCTATTTTCCCGGGAGTTGCAGAAGCGCCAATAACCGCTATGGATCGGGGATTAAAGAAACCATTTATTTGCTCATAAATGTTCATGATAATGCACCATTAGGAGAAATTACCAATATTCATCGCCCATTCCTAGACTATAATAATACTAATTATTCATCAATATAATGTAATTATAAGAAACTCATATCAATAGCTCAGATATAGGTGCTGAGAAAGTTCTTTGCTGTTTTTATGCTTAATTCAGATCACAAAAATAAGAAGAATCTTGCTCTGAGTTCGCTGAAAGTTTTGATAAGGAAGGAAACTTGTGAAAAATAAGAATTTCATGTGAGCATCTTAGGAATTATATAAAATATGCGTAGCAGGGGTTAAAAACTCCCTAATCCATTCTGGTTCTGGGAATTTTGAATTCTGAATGCCATTATGTTGAGGAACTTAATAATCTTAATAGAATTTCGGATCGTAGCTTTGGTATTACCTCTGGATTCCTAACCTTTATTGTTATGTCAAAGACAGCTTCTAATCTCGTTAGCGATACCATCGAAAAGCTCACGTCAATCCCATTCTTTTTATACTTTTCTACGAAATCCTTGATTATCTTCTCTATATTCTCTCCATATTTTCCTAGATCAAAAGAAGCTCTCACAGTATACACATAGTAGGTCTCACCATTCTTATCGACTCGATAATTCACAACAGATTTTCCAGCAATAGCGCTATTAGCAATAGCTAGGATAGAGCCATCGTTTCTCCTAATCTTTGTATGACTCGTCGTCATTTCAATAACTATCCCCTCTTCTCCATCAATACGTATATAATCCCCAATCCTAAAAGCTCCAGATAGTAATATATAGAGACCAGAAATGTAATCAGATAAGAATCTGGATAGGCCGAAGCCAACAGCGGTACCTATTAGGGCGCTTGCTCCAACGAAGTAATCCGATGGTATAAAACGAGACGTTGCGATAACTAATAGAACGGCAGCTAATAGTAGGAATCTGAAGAATGTTATAAGACCGCTAACAATCCCTACTGGTATATCAAGCTTCTTCGCAATGGTCTTGGTTCTCCTAGCAATATACCTATCAACAACTACAGCTGCTATGATCACGATTAATATCTTTAAAAGATCCAGAATCCAGGGGTTCGTTAGTATTATGCTATATAGTGTGTCAATAAAACTCATTCCCTACCCTTCAATAAATTCGTCATCAGGAAATAAGCATAAAAAATGGGAATAAAAGTTTTTAGAACATTTTATCAAGATTTTCTAGTGGTAATCTATGAGCAATCTACTAAAATTTTTATCTATTCATGTGTGAGAGTATCTTTTCTCAAAATGTATAACTAGCGAGAACTGTATATGTGGTGTTTTTGTGCTAATCGTTCGGATTAAGGAAGTGCTGGAAATCTTAAAGAAGGAATTTAGCAAGTCTCCCAAGACAATTAAGAAAGTAATTATTTTTGGTTCTGTTGCACGAGGAGATTATAGACCCGATAGTGACGTTGATGTCGCGGTTATATATGTGGGGAATCTTGAGAAGACTAAAAGTTTTGCTGAAAAGGTTGCGGATAGAATATATCTTGATTTCTCTATTCCCGTAACAATAATTTATATCTCAGAGAATGATTTTGAGGCGGAAAAAACGCAATTCATTAGAACTATTAAGAGGGAAGGTGTGACTATATGGAAAAGGGATTAAGAGACGAGATTCTCCTCCGACTAGAAAAAGGCAAGAAGAAGATTCTTGCTGCTAAGAGATTACTAGATGCTGGTTTTTATGAAGATGCTATTAGTA
>Ga0190313_1000193_pt1 | contig 38772 bp, 40 predicted proteins | sample 4870071011_MG_FD_169989 | JGI IMG/M metagenome (GOLD analysis project Ga0190313, IMG submission 169989) | Hydrothermal vent sediment bacterial communities from Southern Trench, Guaymas Basin, Mexico - 4870-07-10-11_MG | ecosystem: Environmental > Aquatic > Marine > Hydrothermal vents > Sediment ... | reverse complement strand
CAAGCTTTTCTAATCCAATTACATTGGCTTTGCATGTTCTGTTGGTTTCTTCAAAATTGCTAATAAGACATAAGTTAGAATTGTAATGGTTGCTAAGAATAATGTTAGCAAAATTAGCTTTAGTAACCTTCTTTTTAAGACATTGTGACCTAATTCTGTTGACTCATAGTAAATCCACTTTCTGCCCGAGTTTACCTTTCTGACATAGCCAGCATTTTCGAGAATGCTCAAATGATATAAAACGGTTGGAACAGATAGATTTAGTAGTTTTGAAAGTTCTGAGGTTATGTATTTTCTTCTCTTCAAGTATTTTAAAATTGTTAGGCAAATCTTATTGAGAAGAGGTTTGACTTCTTCAATGGATAATTTGATAGACATCTTAGCTTGAGCTTTATAGAGCAAGTATAAAAATATTACGAAAATGTTAGAATTCTTTCTAATAAAATCATTATAATTTTATATAGTTTACATAAAAAATAATTTATGAGCTTGAGGATATTATTGGCAGTATCGATATCGTTAATTATGTCTACAGTAGTTACAGCGATGGCATATGAGTTTTCAATAACGTGCGTTGAGGATTACAAATACAGTTCAGCCTATGGGCCCTGCAAGGTGGAAGACCTAAAACCATGGGGTAAACTTCAAGCTGATAAAGTTGAGGAATGGTTGGAAGAAAAAGCTGGATGGAGCTTAGAATTTAGAATGGGTGATTCATTAGTAACTAAAAAAAACACTTTGGAACGAGTAACACGGACTTTCAAGGGTTAGATGAAGCAGATTTTCATTATCATACTGGACATGGATATAATCTTCCTGTGTGGGGTTCATTTTTGGCTTTATGGAATTGGTTTCCATGCTATGGTGGTCTCACCGTCTCCCCGTCCGATGTAAGTAAAAAATGGGATTTAGATAACGAATGGGTTTTTCTTACATAGTTGCTATGTTTTAAGTGATGTGGCGGGATGGGGTAGTGCTTTGAAGTATTCTCATATTATAATGGGTTTTTCAACAGTCTCTTACACAAGCACCGACTTAGTAGATAAGTTTTTCCGTGCTACAATTGACTGAGATTGGACAATTACTCAAGCTTACTATTACGCTACAACAACATTTGATGAAAACGTTAAGGCCGTACTGATTGCAGATACAGAAGATCAATACTATAATGACCATTTATGGGAACAAGGGTATGTTGCTTCGGATGAGTATCCAGACGATGATATAGTTTGGTATGCAGAATGGTCATGTTAGGGAGGTGTTAGAGATGAAGAAGATGTATTTGCTAGTATTTGGGTTATTGGCTGTTGTTGCTGTAAGTGGTGTAGTGTCTTCTGAATTTTGCTAGAAATCGAAAATATTATTAGAAACGGATCTACCTACTACATCCTCCAAAGTTTCATACTACATTGTAATCGATGAAGTGAAGGGATTTCATATATCTAAAGACTTAATGAAACCCAAAAAACAATACCATCTAACATAACTGCACTAAAGATTGGAAGAGAATACCTTTATGGCAAGTTACCAAAAGATGCCTATCTAATTGACCTCCTTCCCGCACTGAAGTGCGAGGATTTCTTGCGGGAAGGTTTGTATCCTCAGCCTTTGAGTATATACACGGGGTGGGTCAGCACCCCGTTAAACCCACCTGTCCGCAAGGCAGAGAGCTAGGCTATATTTCCCCTTGCGGTGACTTGGTTGACCCACCTAACATCGATAAATCAGAGCGAGGCTTCACAAAACTAACGCTCCATCAACCTCCCCCTCCCCTAATTCATCCCCACATTAAAAAGCAAGGCTTTCTTAGCGACGTTTTGTAAAGTGGAGACTGTTTATTTAAAGGCTTTGAACACAAGAACTGGCAAAATTGTTGATAAAAAGCCCCCTATTTGTTTCAATAAAGTACAAAAGAAAGATTAATGGATTGGATGTGGTGGGCCCCGCTGATGAAATAGAGCTTGCTGTAAGTGACAAGGTTCTGTTTTATTCAAAAAACTGGAGAGAATTAAAGTATGCTGGAGAGATTAGCGTGATTTTATCTAAAGAAGTACTAGAAAAACTAAAGAACGGTGAAATAGTAAACAAACCGATGGATATAGCCTATCCAATTACCATTTATGATATTAAGCTCGGATACTATGTTGAGAACAAACAGAAAATATATTATCCAGTATGGATATTTTACTGCAAAGATGGATTGGGAAACGATTTAAAGTTAGTTGTTGAGGCGGTTAAGCGATGATACCAAAACCTAAGCCAGTTATGTTACATCTAATCCAATTCAACAATTTTTTAGAGAGGTCCTAACTTTTATTATAGGTAGCCCGTTTGATCCTATACAGATTTCGATCTTGTTAATAATGATAGTTGTTGGTATTTATCTGGTTAGGAGCAAGAAGAGAGTTGAAAAAAATTGTGGGTGAGATCCTCGCATTAACGGGAATTATTGTTATTACAATAAGAATATTAATAGTTTTATATTTATCTACTCAAATTTAGAAATTTCGGTACATTCTCTTCATATGGTGGATATATAATACCTTTCTCTGTAATCAAAGCTGTAACATACTTCAGCGGGGTCGCATCGAATGCTGGATTGAAAATCTTAACATCCTTTGGTGCTATCAAAGTTTTTCTACACTTTATATGGCAGTAGATTAGCTCCTCTTTGCTCCTCTCCTCTATAACAACATCGTTCATAGTTTTCTCCCAGTCAAATGTTGTAATCGGTGCAGCAACGTAGAATGGAACATTGTGCTCCTTCGCAACAATTGCAACGGTGTAAGTTCCTATCTTGTTGAAAACAGCATCTCTCACAATTCTGTCAGCTCCAACTATTACCTTATCTACCATACCCTTCTGCATTACAATTCCAACCATATTATCTGTAATCAGCGTCACATCTATACCATCCTGCATCAACTCCCAGCAAGTTAAGCGGGATCCTTGATTTAGAGGGCGGGTTTCGCACGCTATGACTTTGATTCTTTTACCCTGCTCGACTGCACTCCTTATCACACCTAAAGCAGTGCCATAATCCACCGTAGCCAATCTTCCAGTATTACAATATGTTAAAACAGTGTCTCCATCCTCCAAAAGCTCCGCTCCATACTTACCCATAAGCTTGTTCCTTTTAACATCCTCCTCAGCGATTTTCTCAGCCTCTTCCAAAGCTATCTTCCTTATTTCTTCAACATCGTTACCACTCAGAACAACCTTAAGAACCCTCTCAATCCCGTAAAAGAGGTTTACGGCTGTAGGTCTCGTAGAAGCTAAAAGCTCTGCCCTCTTTTTGACATATTCCTTCAACTCCTCAGCATCCTTGAAATCTCTCTCAAAGCAGGCTAAAGCAACACCATAAGCTCCACTAGCCTCCAAAGCTGGTGCTCCCCTCACAGCCAACCTCTTTATTGCGTCTGCAAGCTCATCAACTGTTCTGCACGTTATAACTTTAAACACATCTGGCAAAAGCGTTTGATCTATGAGTTTCACTGCGTTATCTTCCCAATAAATAGTCCTCATGGCTTAAGGTTGATTCTAGTTTTTAAATTATTACTGAATTTATCTTGTCTTAAAAACATGAGCGGTAAAATGTTCACTTAGGGTTGTTCAGTCTGGGGGAGAAGTTTATAAAGTGGATGATACGTTATAAGGCTGAATATTTATTTATGTCTGACAACGACTGGCTTGCGTTTTATTGGATGAAATTGTGTTTAGCTTGACATATTATGATTCTAGCAGTTTCATTTTAAAAAACTAGAATCAACCTTAAATATCCTACAGATAATTTCAAATGTTCATGCTCGTTGAAGCTCTCAGAGAGATAGGTATTGAAAGGTTGAACGATCTTCAGAAGTTTGCAATTCCTAGAGTAGCCAAAGGTCTAAACGTTCTAATCACTGCTCCTACTGGTAGTGGTAAAACTGAGTGTGCTGTAATTCCCATTCTCAACAAGATGCTCAGAATGGAGTGTAAGGGAATTACATTTCTCTACATAACACCTTTAAGGGCTTTGAACAGGGATATGATCAGAAGACTTAGAAAACTTGCAAATAAATTGGGTTTCAGCATCGCAGTAAGGCACAGCGATACACCAAATGCCGAAAGAAGGATGCAATCACTCAAGCCGCCCCAAATACTCATAACAACTCCAGAAACGTTCCAAATACTCTTCTTGGGTAGAAGGTTAAGAGAATCTCTTAGAAACATTAAGTTTGTAGTTATAGATGAAATTCACGAGCTTGCAGATTCAAAGAGAGGAGTTCAACTTGTTATAGCTTTAGAAAGGCTTAAAGAGCTCGCAGATTTTCAGATAATAGGTCTATCAGCGACACTTAGCAATGCAAAGGAAGTAGCAAGGTACTTTGGTATTGAGGATGTAATAGAGTGGAAGGGAGGTAAGGTTTACGAGTTTAGGGTTGTTTTGGGTGATGAGGGTAAGATTTCTAAGATCGTTAAATCTCATAGATCTGCTCTTATATTCACAAATACAAGGCAGATGGCTGAAGCTCTTGGTTTAAAACTGAAAGAAACCTTGAACGCCGAGGTACACCACAGCTCTCTATCTAGGGATGTTAGGGTTGAGGCTGAAAGAAAGTTTGTAAGTGGTGAGCTAAATGCTTTGGTCTGCACGAGTTCGATGGAGCTTGGGATAGATATTGGGCATGTTGACGTTGTTGTTCAATTCAACAGTCCGAGGGAAGTTAGAAGACTTATTCAGAGGGTTGGTAGAGCTGGACACAGGCTTGAAGAGGTTTCGAAAGGATACATAGTCGTAAACGACTTTGATGAAATCTTAGAATCTTGGGCTATCATTAAAAGAGCTGAGGATGGTAAGATAGAGCCCGTGGAACTCTACAAAATGTGCTTGGATGTTTTAGCTAATCAAGTCATTGCGATGCTTTTAGAAGGCTACAAGCCAAACGAGATTTATGAGATAGTCAAAAGAGTGGAACCTTACAGAGATTTGAGTTACGATGAGTTTCAGTTTGTCTTGGAATTTCTAGAGAGAAACAGTTTGATTAAGAATGGAAAAGTTACTAAGGCTGGTAGAAGACACTTCTACGAAAACATCTCTATGATACCCGATGAGAAGAAGCTTAAGGTTGTTGACATAACAACAAACAGGGTTATAGGTTACTTGGACGAGAGTTTTCTCTCCTACTTTGAATACGGTGTGTTCGCAATGAAGGGTGAACTTTGGAAAATTGTAGCAATAGACGAAGTTGTAAGGGTTGAACCTATCAGGGCTGAGGGTGTTATTCCTTCTTGGTTTGGTGAAGAGATTCCAGTTCCGTTTGAAGTTGCTCAGGATGTTGGAAAACTTAGGAAATGGATATGCAATTTACTGATGGTTTTCAATGAGAAGGAAATAATAGATATTCTCAAGGAAGAATTCAGAAGTGATGAGGAAGTCTGTAAGGTTGTTGTTGAAACTTTGAAGAAGTGTAAGGGCTTTAGAGTTTCTACTGATGATGTCGTAACCATTGAAGGAAAGGGAAACGTAGTTCTAAATGCTTGTTTTGGTCACAGAGTCAATGAGACCTTGGCTAAGGTAATTTCGCTCTTCCTTCCAAAGCCTTTTGAAATTTCCGTTGAACCTTATAGAATAAGGATAAGGGCGGATGTTGATAGTAGATATATCAAGGACATTTTGATGAAAGTTGATGTCGACAACTTGAAGGAGCTTATCGAGGTCGCATTACTCGATTCGAAGATCATGCACTACAAGTTTGTTGAAGTTGCAAAGAGGTTTGGTTGCATAGATGATGTTAGTAGGGTGAATGTTAAGAATTTGATTGTAAGGTTGAAGGGAACTCCTGCCTACATCGAAGCTTTAAACGAAGTTTTTCATGACAAACTTGATTTAGATAGAGCATGCAATGTTTTGAGGAAGATACAGTGTGGAGAGATTGAGGTCGTAGTTTATGACGATTTAAGTCCAATATCTAAGCTCAATGAAATTAAATTTGGAGAAGTCGTTGGAGATAGGGAGAAGGCGATTTTGGATGCATTCAAAGAGAGGATTGAAAATGAAGAGTGTTACATGGTATGTTTAAACTGTGGCTGTAAGGTTAAGATGAAGGTTAAGATGATAGATCGCTTGGATTGTATAAGATGTGGTTCAAAGCTTGTGGCTTGCGTAAATGCAAAGAGAGACATCAATAAGATTGAAAAGAAGGAACTTTATAGAATTGCAAATCTTGTCATGTGCTATGGGAAGAGGGCAATTTATGCATTAAACACGTTTGGTGTTGGAGTGAATACAGCTGTAAGAATCCTTTCAAGGTTTTTCAGGAGTGAAGAGGAGTTTTTAAAGGAGTTAATTGAAGCTGAGAAGAGGTTTATAAGGACGAGAATCTTTTGGAATTGAATCTTTCACCGAGTTTGACTACGTCTCCAATAACTATCAATGCAACACCCTTCACATCTCTCTCAACGACTTCAGCAATGTTTTCAAGGTTTCCGAAGTAAATTTTTTGACTTTCAAGAGTTCCATTTTCGATTACTGCAACTGGCGTATTTTTGTCTTTTCCAAGTTCAATCAACTTTTTACAAATTTCTCTTATTCTCTCCTTACCCATTAATATTACAATTGTCCCACTCAAAGCTGATTTACCAATATCATCCAAATTCCTACCAGTCATGACAAAGATTGTTGAGGACAATCCCTTGTGTGTTAGAGGAATGCAGGCTGAAGTTGGAACAGCAATTACCGAACTTAACCCAGGTATCACCTCAAACGGTATGTTGTGTTTAATTAGATACTCAACCTCCTCACCACCCCTTCCAAAAACGAAAGGATCTCCACCTTTAAGTCTTACAACGGTTTTTCCTTCCTTAGCAAGCTTAACCATTAACTCATTTATGTTCTTTTGCCTTTCAGAACCTTTTTCAAATGAATTTTTTCCAACATATATCACATCTTTCCCCATACCCCTTATCATTTCAATTATCTTATCTCCAACCAATCGATCATAGAGAATGATATCTGCCTTCTCTATAGCCTTTAGAGCTTTAACCGTTAAAAGCTCTGGATCTCCTGGTCCAGCACCTACGATATAAACCTTACCAGTCACCGCTCACCATAACTTTAAACTTTCTAAAAGATTTACGAAATGAAGATTCAGAATTAAAACTCGGTTTTATGAAATTTAATTTCGAAAATCTTATATATGGTTAAGGGAAAGATAAATACGAACCAGTTGGGAGGTGGTTAAATGCCAGTAGTTGAAGGTGTAGAGTTGCCAGAAACACCATTACTTGATGAACTCGAAAAAGGTCCATGGCCCTCTTTTGTAAAAGAAATCAAGAGGGCTGCAATAGAATCTGAGAAGGCTATGAAGGCTGGTAAAAAGATCAAGTTGCCTGGTGCCGCAAAAGGTCTTTTGAAAGTTCTCGAACTCGCTTACAAGGACAAGAGAACTCACTGGAAGCACGGTGGTATCGTAGCTGTTTTCGGTTATGGTGGTGGAGTTATTGGAAGATACTGTGACTTAGAGGATAAGGTTCCAGAAGTTTGGCACTTCCACACAATGAGAATTAACATGCCCGCTGGCTGGTTCTACACGACAAAAGCTTTGAGAGCTATTTGCGATGCTTGGGAGAAGTGGGGTTCTGGATTGACAAACTTCCACGGTTCTACTGGTGACATAATTCTGCTAGGTACAAGAACTGAGCACCTACAGCCAATGACAAACGCCTTGGCTTATCTTGAGAAGTATGGTTCTCCTGCCCCATTTGACATTGGTGGTTCTGGTTCAGACTTGAGAACTCCATCAGCCTGTATGGGTCCAGCACTGTGTGAATTCGCATGCTATGATACGCTTGAGGCATGCTATCAGTTCACAATGAAGTATCAGGATGAATTGCACAGACCAATGTGGCCCTACAAGTTCAAGATTAAGTGCTCTGGTTGTCCGAACGACTGTGTAGCTGCCAAAGCTAGATCGGACTTTGCTATAATTGGAACTTGGAAGGATGAGATTCAGATCGATCAGGAGGCAGTGAGGGAATATGCTAAGGCTGGTGTAGACATTGAGAAGCAGGTTGTCAAGAAGTGTCCAACTGGTGCGATAAGCTGGGATGGAAAAGAGCTGAAAATCGACAACAAGAACTGCATAAGGTGCATGCACTGTATAAATGTCCTGCCAAAGGCCTTAAAGCCTGGTAAGGAGAGGGGAGCTACAATTCTCATTGGTGGTAAGGCGCCATTTGTTGATGGAGCTATAATTGGATGGGTTGCAGTACCATTCATCCCAGCTGACGAGTTGATCGACAAGTGCTGTGAGATGCTTGAGGCGATCTGGGAGTGGTGGGATGAGAACGGTAAGTTCAGAGAGAGAGTTGGTGAACTCATCTGGAGAGTTGGAATGCAAGAGTTCTTGAAGGTCATCGGTCAGAAGGCTGATGTGAGGATGGTTTACGCGCCAAGAAATAACCCGTTCATATTCTGGAGAGAATTGCAGGAGTGAGGAGGTGTTTTGTATGGCTGAGGAGAAGGAGTGGGAGGAGACGGTTGAACCGAAAACGGATTTTGGTCCACCACACTATTCGATAATGTTGCATCCCGTAATTAAGAATAACTACGGTAAGTGGAAGTACCATGAGGTAATTAGGCCAGGTGTAATTAAGAGGGTTGCTGAAAGTGGTGATGTGATTTACGTTGTGAGATTCGGTTCTCCAAGGTTACTTAGTATTTACACTGTTAGAGATCTATGTGACATCGCTGACAAATATTCTGATGGTTATCTCAGGTTCACAAGCAGGAACAACGTAGAGTTCTTCTTAACTGATCCAGATAAGATAGAAGACTTAATTAAGGAGGTTCAGGAAAAGGTAGGATTCCCATGCGGTGGAACCTGGGACGCCACCAAAGGTGAATACGGTTTAACGAATATCGTCCACACTCAGGGTTGGGTGCACTGCCACACACCAGCTACCGATGCATCTGGTATCGTAAAATCTGTAATGGATGAACTCTATGACTACTTCACAGACCATAAGCTACCTGCTTTATGCAGAATTTCATTGGCTTGCTGCGGGAACATGTGTGGTGCCGTTCACGCATCAGACATTTCAATGGTTGGAGTCCACAGAAAGCCACCCAAGATCGATGACGATGCTGTAAGGAGGACTTGTGAGATTCCTTCAACAGTTGCCGCATGTCCAACTGGTGCACTGAAGCCGGACATGAAGAGGAAGACCGTCATCCTTGACAAGGACAAGTGCATGTACTGTGGTAACTGTTACACGATGTGTCCTGGAATGCCGATTTTCGACCCAGAAAATGACGGTGTTGCCATATTGGTCGGTGGTAAGATTTCAGATGCAAGGTATCCACCACAACTCTCCAAAGTTGTAGTTCCATGGCTACCGAACAACCCGCCAAGGTGGCCAGAGGTTGTTCAGACTGTCAAGAAGATCCTTGAAACTTGGGCAACTCATGCAGAGAAGTATGAGAGAATTGCTGAGTGGGTCCATAGAATTGGCTGGGAGAGATTCTTTGAGCTAACTGGCTTAGAGTTCACAGAGAAATTGATCGAGGACTACCACAGAACACCATATCTCTACACGACATTCAGAACCTCTGCTGCATTTAGATGGTAAACAGTATATACTATTTTTACCTAAATTTTTTTGGTGACCTAAAATGGCAGAGGAGATAAATAAGGAAGAATTGAAGCAGAAGATTGTTGAATACTTACAGAAAAAGCCCTGGCAGGTAAGAGATCTTGCTAAAATCCTAAGAGTTAAGAAGAGGGAGCTGGATAAGATCGTTCAGGAGTTGGTAAATGAAGGAAAAGCAGCTTATTGGTCATCTGGTTCAACGACATACATAACGACTCCTGAGAAACTTAAGGAGATGGAGGAGAGAAGATCTGGAGTTTAATCAAATTTTTTCTTTTTTATACATTTTGTCTATTTCGGTTTAGGCTATTTTAACAAAAGTATTAAATGTCTTTAACTTTTATACTAAATGAGGTGATGGTATGGCTGTTGAAGAGGTAAAGGGAGCAGGTGGAGAGGTTACAATCAGGATTGACCTTGACAAGTGTGATGGATGTGGTGAGTGTATCGGAGTTTGCCCTGCTGAAGTTTGGGAAATAGGCGAAGATGGAAAATCCCATCCTGTTAGAGCTGAAGACTGCCAGATATGTTGTTCATGTGTTGAATCCTGTCCAAATGGTGCTATTTGGATCGATGCTTGTGAGTGATTAAAAAACAAACATTAAATACTTGCAAAATCACTTCGCAAGGAGGTGGGAGTATGGTGGAAATCAAAGTAGATCCAGAGAAGTGTGATGGGTGTGGGGAGTGTATTGGTGTCTGTCCTGGAGAAGTGTATGAGATTGGTGAGGACGGAAAAGCCCACCCTGTGAGACCAGAAGATTGCCAGGAGTGCTGTTCATGTGTTGAGGCTTGTCCAAACGGAGCTATTTGGGTAGACATCTGTGAATAAGTAATTATAATTCTCTTTTTAAATTTTTGAGAACGTTGATAGACGAAAATCATTTCGTTAAACTTATAAGTTACGGGTTCTATTGCATCTATGGATCACGTTATCGATGTTTTAAAAGATAAAATTTCGGGTGATATTGTCTTCTCCGACAATCCTGGTAAAGCTCTTAGAAAGTGGAGAAAGATATTTGAAGTTTCTCAGAAGGAGTTGGCTGAGAAGCTTGGTATATCTCCTTCAGTCATTAGCGATTATGAGAGCGATAGAAGAAAATCTCCAGGAATAAGTTTTGTTAAGAAGCTCATAACAGCTCTCTTTGAGATAGATAAGGAGAGAGGATACAAAGTCATATCAAAATATCGTGACCTTATAAGTGGTTTGAACCTCGATGTGATAATAGACATGCGTGAGTTCAACAGATCACTGAAATTTGATGAGTTTGTTGAAATTTTAAGTGGAGATGTTGTGGTTAATACTGAAAGGTCGGTTAACGGTTACACAATTATCGACAGTATAAAGGCCATTTTGACTTTAAGTGCGTACGACTTTTACAAGCTTTACGGCTACACGAGTGAGAGGGCTCTCATATTTACCCGAGTTACCACTGGAAGATCTCCGATGGTTGCTGTAAGGGTTGCAAATCTAAAACCAAGTGTTGTCGTCCTTCATGGCTTGAAGAAGGTTGATGAGATTGCTGTAAAACTTGCGGAGATAGATAAGGTTGGTTTGATTGTGACGAATCTATCTGTTGATGAGATCGTTGAAAGGTTGAGAGGTGTTGAGTGATGGTTGGAATAGTCTCCTATGGAACGTACGTACCAAGGTATAGAATAAAGGTTGAGGAGATTGCGAGGGTTTGGGGAGAAGATGCTGAAGTTATAAAGAGGGGTTTGGGTGTCAAACAAAAGGCAGTTCCGAACTTTGATGAAGATACTGCGACAATTGCCGTTGAATCTGCCAGAGAAGCTTTAAAGAGGGCTAAGATAGATCCAAAGAAAATTGGAGCTATTTTCGTTGGAAGCGAGTCGCATCCCTACGTTGTCAAACCAACTGGAACGATAGTAGCTGAGGCTTTGGGTATAGGAAACGACTACTTCTGTGCAGACTTGGAGTTTGCATGCAAAGCTGGAACCGCTGGAATTCAGATATGCTATGCGATGGTTAAAGCTGGAATGATAGAATACGGTATTGCCATTGGAGCCGATACAAGCCAAAGTAGACCTGGGGATGCTTTGGAGTATACGGCTGGAGCAGGGGGTGCATGTTTCATAATAGGCAAGGACTGCATAGCGGAAATCGAAGGTACTTACTCATTTGCAAGTGACACCCCAGACTTTTGGAGGAGAGAAGGTCAACCTTATCCTTCTCACGGTGGTAGATTTACAGGTCAGCCAGCCTACTTTAGACATATAGTCATGGCTACAAAGGGGTTGCTTGAGAAGCTTGGCTTAAAACCTTCAGATTTTAAGTATGCTGTTTTCCATCAGCCAAACGGGAAGTTTCCATTGAGAGTTGCAAGCATGTTGGGTTTCACATCCGATCAGGTTAAACAGGGGTTGATTGTGCCATATATAGGTAACACGTACTCTGGCTCATCTCTGATTGGTCTCGCATCAGTTTTGGATGTGGCAAAGCCCGGTGACAGAATACTCTTAACGTCTTATGGAAGTGGAGCAGGAAGTGACGCGTTTTCACTTGTGGTGACGGATAGAATAGAGGAGCTCGAAAGGAATCCAACGGTCTTTGACAAGATAAAGGATTGCGAGTATATAGATTATGGATTGTACGTGAAGCTCATGAAGAAGATCAGGCGGTGATTTTATGAGAGTAGCGGTTATAGGTGTTGGATGCTCAAAATTCGGTGAACTTTGGGAGATGGGCTTTAGGGATATAATGATACAAGCTGGTGTTGAGGCTCTTGAGGATGCTGGGTTAGAAGGCAAGGAAATTGAAGCGATATACGTTGGAAACATGAGTGGTGGGAGGTACATAGGACAAGAACACATAGCATCGCTCATTGCTGACTATGCTGGTTTGGCAGATCTGCACATTCCTTGTGTTAGAGTTGAGGCAGGAGATGCAAGTGGTGGTGTTGCGTTGAGACAGGCTTACATGGCTGTTGCATCTGGAATGCATGACATAGTTATTGCTGCTGGGGCTGAAAAGGTTACAGATGCACCAAATGCAATGGAGATCCTTTCAAGTTCTGCAGATGTGGAATGGGAGGTTTTCAACGGAGCGAATTTACCAGCTCTGTATGCGATAATGGCGAGAGCACACATGAGGAGGTATGGAACTAGGGAGGAGGATTTGGCAATGGTTAGTGTTAAAAATCACAAGAATGCGGTTCTAAATCCGAAGGCTATGTTCAAAAGAGAGATCAGCTTAGAAGTTGCTTTAAATTCGCCATATGTAGCTGAACCTCTCAGACTCTTTGACTGTGCACCGATCTGTGATGGTGCATCTGTTATTATACTTGCCAGTGAGGATGTTGCGAGAAAGTACACGGATACACCAGTTTACATCGATGCCTGTACACAGGCAAGCGATTACTTAGCCTTACATAGCAGGAGGGACATAACGACAATGGATGCTGTTGTACATGCATCCAAGCAAGCTTACAAGATAGCTAAGATAGAGCCAAAGGATATAGATGTTGCTGAAGTCCATGATTCTTTCACGATAGCTGAGATAATAGCTTATGAAGATCTTGGATTTGTTGAGAAGGGGAAAGGAGCTGAACTCATAAGAGAGGGGGTTACAGCTTTGGATGGAGATCTACCAGTCAACCCATCAGGTGGCTTGAAGGCCTTTGGGCATGCGGTTGGAGCCACTGGGATAAGGCAAGCTGTGGAGATAGTCTTACAGCTTAGGGGTGATGCTGGAAAGAGGCAGGTAGATGCTGAGAGGGGCTTAGCTTTGAATGTGGGTGGTACTGGGGGAACTGCCGTAGTTACGATATTTTCGAGGTGATAGATATGTTGCCAAAGTTTTGGAGAAAGATTAGATATAGGTACAATCTCGTTGGTAGCTACTGTGAAAACTGTGGAAGCTACTACTATCCACCGAGAAACCTCTGTCCAAAATGTAGGAGAAAGGGGAAGGTTAAAGAGGTTCAGTTCAGTGGATACGGTAGAGTTTTGAGTTGGAGTGTTGTGCATGATGGTGTTGAAAACTTCTCTAAGCCCTATATCGTCGCTTTGATAGAGCTTGATGAAGGTGCAAGGCTCATAGCACCTTTGGACTGTGATCCCAGCAAGATCAAAGAGGGTATGAGGGTTAAGGCCATTTTTAGGAGGTTCGGTGAGGAGAGTGAGGAGGGGATAATATACTACGGGACGAAGTTCGTTCCCGTTTGAAACTTCTCCTTCAAACTTTCGATCTTATCCAAAATTTTATCCTCGTCAATTGTCAAAATTATTCCATCCTCGACGATTAAATCTCCATCAATTATAACATGTGTAACCTCACAGCCATAGCTTGCATAAACTAAGCTGTGTAGTGGATCGTAGATCGGTGTGTAATTGTGCCTTCTCTTATCGACTAGAACTATATCGGCTAGATATCCCTTCTCAATCCTTCCACCTTTTATTCCATAAGCCTTATAGCCGTTTTCCGTAGCCATCTTCAAAACTTCGCTTGCTTTCAAAGCGTCAGCTCTTCCAGTAATCACTTTCTGAAGTAGGGATGTCATCTTAATCTCCTCAAACATGTTGTAAGTGTTGTTCGATGATGCTCCGTCAGTTCCTAAGCAAACATTCACACCTAAGTCGTGTAAATCCTTAACTCTCGCAATGCCAGAAGCGAGCTTTAAATTACTTATTGGACAATGAACTACACTGACATTTCTCTCCTTTAAAATCTTCATCTCCTCATCGTCAAGCCAGATTACATGCGCAATAACGGTTCTTTCATCCAAAAATCCGATCTCATCAAGAAGCCTTATTGGTGTTTTACCGTAAATCGATTTTACATGTTCAACCTCCCATTTCGTCTCAGCTACATGAATGTGGACGTACGTGTTCAGATCATTTGAAACTTCCTTAACTTTCCTTAAGAATTCTGGGGTGCATGTGTATGGGGCATGTGGGCCAAATATGGCTTTTATTCTTCCATTGAAGGCATTATTCCAGTTTTTGATAAACTTCAAGCCAATCTCAAGCTCCCTCTTAGCTTTTTCCTCATCTCCCCTATCTGCCATTCCATAGCTCAAAACCGCTCTTATTCCAGTTTCACCAACAGCCTTAGCGACTTCATCCATGTGTATGTAGAGATCACTGAAGGCTGTAGTTCCAGTCTTTAGCATCTCCAAAATTCCCAAAAGGGATCCCCAGTAAACGTCTTCAGGCTCAAGCATCCTTTCAACCTTCCATATCTTCTTCTCGAGCCAGTCCTTGAGTGGTAAATCCTCAGCATAACCTCTGAAGAGAGTCATAGCTAAGTGTGTGTGTGCGTTGAAAATTCCAGGAATTACAATCTTTTCCTTAGCATCTATCTCCACACTACCATGAACATCACCCTTTCCAACGTAAGTTATAACGTTCCCTTCAACACCAACGTTAGCATGAACGAATTTTCCATCGATAAAGCAGATTCCATCCCTTATGACCAAATCGTACATGATATTGGGGTAGACTCAGGATATAATAATTATTCGAATATTCCCTCAAGCTCCTCCATGCACTCCCAAGTAGCAAAGACCAAAATCCTATCTCCTTTATTTACAACCGTATTTCCCTTTGGTATCGTAAAAGAGCCATTTCTTATGATCCCACCTACTATTGCACAGCTTGGAAGCTTCAAATCAGCAATTCTTACACCATCAACCTTCTTTGCTATAAACTCCAAAACAGCTATCCTGTGCCTAACATCTGCAATACTCCTGATATCCATTAATCTGAGGTATTTCATGAGCTCTAGAAAAGTCACCCTCCTTGGCGAGAGTGCATAATCAACACCGACCCTTTCAAATATCTTAACGTACTCACCTCTCTCAACCTTGGCTATGGCTTTCTTTGCTCCCATACTCTTGCAAAGGAGGGATATCATGAGGTTCCTCTCATCGCTCTCGGTCGTTGCTACGACAACATCACTTTTTCCAACCTCGATCTCTTCCAAAAACTCGACATCGGTAGCATCACCGTAGACAACCTTCGTCTTACTCAGAGTTTCACCCAAAACCTCACACCTTTCCAGTTTGGAATCAGCCAATGTGACGTTGAACCTTCCCATCTCGAGTATCTTTGCTATGTAACTACCAACAGTTCCACCTCCAAATATCGTAACGTTCTTAACGAGAGGTTTTCCAAAGGCTTCTATCTTCATAAGCTCTTTCATCTTTCCCAAAACAACCAAAACATCTTCTTCCTCAATTACAGTTTCACCCCTTGGAATCACTATTTCCTCCCCTCTAAATATGGCAACAACTAAGACGTTCTTCGGCAGGTTTAGATTCGAAATGGTCTTTCCAGCGATCTCCCTTCCAGCTTTAACCTCAAAGACGTTAGCCTCGCCACCACTCAATGTTATGAATTCAACGAATCCGGGAATCATGAGAATGTTAGCAATCTCGTTTGCTAAAACGAGTTGTGGACAAACAACGAGATCAAATCCGAGGGGGTGATCCCTTATTACAGGTTTATCGACATACTCGGGATTTCCAACCCTTACAACAACCTTCTTAGCCCCCAACCTTCTTGCAAGAACACCCGACAGCATGTTAACTTCATCGTTACCAGTTACAGCCAAAAAGACGTCAGCCCTATCAACACCAACGGACTTTAGAACGTTCAAATTTGCCGAGTTACCCTTCACAACTGAAACGTTCAGATTAGATAGGGTTTCTATCTTTCTCTCATCAATCTCCAATACGTAAACGTCGTGATGCTCACATAGGACTTTTGCCAAGTTGTATCCGACCTCTCCTGCACCGGCTATGACTATGTGCATCGTATGAAGACGAATTTAGCTGTATATATTTTTCTCCATGAGCTTGGCTAAGACTATACTCAACTCATACATGACAATAACCAAAGCCAAAACGATCATCTGACTTATTCCCGATATATCTAACGTTAGATTTGTGGCAAGTATGAAGACTGCTAAGTAAACTATCCACCTCTTATCTTTTAACCACTTGGAGCTGATTAAGCCAATTCTAACGGCAATTACAGCTAAAACTGGAATCTGAAAGGATAAGCCAAAGGCTAAGATTATCTTCAATGCTGAATACATTGTTTTCTTAGCAGTTAGGAAAGGCTCAGCGCCCATGCTGAATATCATCGATATGCTGAAAACCCTTGGAACCACTACGAAGTATCCCAAAGCTACACCAACTAGAAATAAAATGTAGGAGAAGGGGAGGAATGTTTTCACGAACTTTCTCTCGTTCTCATATAAGCCAGGCTTTGCGAACTGATAGAGTTCGTAAGCAAGATATGGATAAACGGCTACAAGTACGAGTGCAAAGGAGAATACGAGCTGAACCATGAACCATTCTGTTGGAGCCACGACGTAGACGTTCATGTTTGGTAGCATCTGACTCCAAAACATCCTAATCATATCACCTGAAAATCTAAATGTTATGGCGATTCCAATTACAAAGACGATAAAAACCCTCAAAACCCTCCTTCTAAGCTCTGCTAAGTGTTCCTCTAACGGCATTTCCCTGTCTTCTGGTGGTTTCACATCTCAATTTAAGCTCTTGAATATATCTTTTTTACCTTAATTAGGTAGGGGATCGTGCAAAGACCAAATATTCCATAGCTGAACTTGATCTCTCCACTCATTAAGGATGATATAAGAACTAGAAACAGCAGTAAGCCAAATATGAGTCCTAAAATAGATCCAGCAATGTAGTAGCCTTCTCTCTTAACGATAAAGCCCTTTAGGAAAATGGCAGAAATTGTGAAGAGCGTAAAAGCATTGAAGAGATTGTTCCAGATCTCCATCAAGCCACATGTTAGAAATATTAAGGAATAGATTAAGCCAACCAGGATCCCACCTCCTTCACTATGAATGCAAGCAGATATGCTATTGTAAAGCTGTATATTACTGAAAATACCGTCCACTTCGTCCCAGCTTCAGCTTTGATGGCTGCAAGTGTTGCGAAGCATGGGATATATAAGAGTGTGAATATCATGAAAGCTAAAGCCTGATAGGGTGTTAAGATAGTGCTAATATCTACGTTCATCATACCTATAGTTTCAACAACAACCTCTTTGGCAACGAATCCCATCATCAGAGCTAGGACAATCCTGTAATCCCAGCCTATTGGTGAAAAGAACGGTCGAATGGCATTTCCTATCATTCCAGCATAACTTTTTTCAATTTCACTACTTGGAAATCTCATTATATACCAAAGCACGATCGACATGATTAGTATTACCGTTCCAGCCTTCTCGAGGAAGTGCTTCACTCTGTTCCATGTGAGCATTAAAACCTCTCTCACGTTTGGGATCATGTACTGGGGTAGTTCCATAACATATTCAGCTTCACCTTTCAGTACTGTCTTTCTGAATACTAAGGCTGAAACGAACGCTACAACTATTCCCAAAAGGTACATGAACATCATAACAGCACTTCCACTTTTTGGAAAGAAGGCTCCTACAAAAAGAACGTATATTGGTAGCCTTGCACTACATGACATAAATGGCGTTACAAGAATAGTAGCTAACCTTATCTTTTCATCCTCTATACTTCTCGTGGCCATCACTGCTGGGACATTGCAACCAAATCCCATTATCAACGGTACTATTGATCTTCCACTCAAGCCAAACCTTGACATTATTCCATCCATCAGATAAACTCCACGTGGCATGTACCCACTTAGCTCAAGTATTGAAAGGGCTATGAAAAGAAAGGCTATATTGGGAAGGAAGGTTAAAACACTTCCGACACCACTTACAACTCCCTCCCCTATGAGGGAATAGATTAAACCGTTTTTAGAGGATATAATTTCTGAAACATAGCTGAAAGTTTCGTCCAACAGATCGACAATTGGTTGTGCAACATCGTAAGTGAAAACAAAAACCATCCACATTAGGGATAGAAATATGGGAATACCAAGATGTTTGTCCATAAAGACTTCATCCAAGAGTTCGCTTAAGTTCACTCTCCTTTCAACGACTTTAACAACTTCTCTAGCAATCTTCTCCGCTATCTCAACTTTTTCCTTAAAGCTCTTACCCAACTTTTTCGGCTTTACACCACCCCTCAAAATCTCCCTCTTAAGTTCATCTATACCGATCCCCCTATTGGCAACAGTTTCAACAACTGGCACTCCTAAGACTTTACTTAACCTATCCTTGTCAATCTCAAAACCTTTCTTCTTTGCAGCATCAACCATGTTAAGCACGATTATCATCGGTATTCCAAAATCTGTAAGTTCCAATGTCAGATAGAGGTTTCTCTCAAGGTTCGTAGCGTTGATGACATTCAGGATTAAATCTGGTTTATCTTTAATCAAAAAATCCCTAGCAATCTTTTCATCGATCGATCTCGGTTGTAGACTATATATTCCTGGTAAGTCAACAAATACTACTTCTTTGCCATCTATCTTAGCCTTTCCTTCCTTCTTTTCAACTGTGACGCCAGGAAAGTTGCCAACTGTAAAGTTACCCTTAGTCAACGCGTTTATTAAAGCAGTTTTGCCGACATTTGGATTACCTACGAGAGCAACTTTCACAGATTTTAGGTTGTGCCTTGTTTTAAAAGTTAATCGATTATGGTGATTAAAGTAATCACATCTCCTCATTGTCAAAAATTTAATTTAGCTGAATAAATACTTAATCCTAATAAATTTAGGTTACTATTTACTTAGCCTAAAAATGGCATTAACAGCAATCAGGCATTCAAAACCTTACGTCTCATTTTTTCACTTTTTGCTCTATCGCACGGATGAACACCAGTTCTACAGAACTCTCTGAAGTGTTCAAGCCACTTTGGACTTATGGCTGGGCACTTCTCTATAAACTTAACAAAGCTCTTAAGTTGCTTAACCGTTTCGGGATGTAAGACGTGCTCTATTGTGCAAGCATCTTCTTCCGCTATGTTTCTTGGCACTCCCAAGGTTGTTAAAAACTTGACCAAAATTTCCCTCCTCTCTTTAACATCTCTAGCAACCTCCTTTCCCTTATCTGTCAAAGTTACAAACAGTCTCTTCCTGTATATAACATAACCCTCTTTGGATAACTTTTCAAGCATTTCAGACACGGTTGCTGGCTTAACCTTAAGCTTCTCAGCAATTTCCTTAACGCGAGTAAACCCTCTACGATTGCAGAGCTCATAAATTGCCTCTAAATAATCTTCAGCTCTTCTTCCCAACATTAACAATCACCTTCATAGCTAAACCTCTACCTATGACAAACTTACAACCGTTAATCGAGATAAGCATAGCCCCTCCTCTTCTTCCCAAAACTCTAATCCTCTTACCGGGAACTATACCCATAGCCATGAGATTTCTAATGGCCCCCCTTCCACCTACAATATCAACAACTACACCCTCACAGTTTTCTGGTAACATTGCGAGAGGAATTAGGGTCATCGAAATTAGGGTGTCCTAACTATATAAAACCTTTTCGGTTTGCCTAAATCATTTCGTTACATAAATTTTGCAAAATCTTTTTTAGCTAAGCACAAACAAAAGATCATGTTCGAACTTCTCAAAAGATTGTGTGATGCGCATGGAATCAGTGGTTATGAAGATGAAATTAGGGAAATTGTTAGAGCGGAACTTGAGAGTTACGTTGATGAGATAAAGGTAGATAAGCTTGGAAATCTTATTTGCGTGAAGAATGGGAGTAAGTTTAAGGAGATGGTCTGTGCTCACATGGACGAGATAGGGTTCATGGTGAAAAGTATAGATGATAAGGGTTTCATAAGATTTGCACCTATCGGTGGTTGGTTCAGTCAAATAGCCTTAGGACAGAGAGTCATCTTACATGGAAGTAAGGGAAAGGTTTACGGTGTCATAGGTTGCAAGCCTCCTCACGTGATGAAGGATGAGGAGAGAAAGAAGGCTATTGAATTCAAGGACATGTTTATAGATATTGGTGCTGAAAGTAAGGATGAAGTTCTTGAGATGGGTATCGAAATTGGAACGCCAATAACTATTGATAGGGAGCTTGTGAAAATTGGTAATAGGGTAACTGGTAAGGCTCTGGATGACAGAGCTGGATTGGCTGTAATGATTGAAGCTTTAAAAAGGACTAAAAGCGATGCAACGATATATGCAGTTGCTACGGTTCAAGAGGAAGTTGGATTGAAAGGAGCGAGAGTTTCTGCATTCGCACTTGAGCCTGATGTAGCTTTAGCTTTGGATGTATGTGTTGCAACTGATTTTCCAGGTGCTGAATCTGTACACATGGATATAAAGCTTGGAAGGGGTCCGGCTATAACTATAGTTGATGCTAGTGGTAGGGGTCTAATTGCTACGAAGAATGTCATTAGATGGTTGAGGGAAACAGCAGAGAAGTACGACATACCCTACCAATTGGAGGTTGCGGAGGGTGGCACAACAGATGCTACTGCAATTCAGTTAACGAAGTCTGGCATACCGTCTGGCGTTGTAAGCATTCCAGCAAGGTACATTCATAGTCCAGTTGAAGTAGTGGACATGAGAGATTTAGAGAATTCTGCAAATCTTGTTGCGAGAGCCTTAGAGAGGGCTGATAGGTACTTCAAATGAAAGTTTATACATTTTTTACTAGAGCTTATTATGCTCTAATGCTTGTCATGGCATTTGTAGTACTCATATTGCTAGTTCTTAACGTCTACATCATAGTCAGGGAATTATCTAGTGCCTTAACCTCCAAAAGTAGGAGAGTTTTGGATGAGTTAATTGCCCAAATACTGATGTTCTTCGTTCTAATTGAGCTTACAAGAGCTTTTACGGAATACTTTCAGTACAAGGTCGTTAGACTTCACATAATGGCTGAAATAGCCTCAATATTTATACTTAGGGAGGTTCTGATAAAGTTTTATGTTGGCGAGTATGACTGGCTGATTTTGATAGCGTTCTCAGTTCTGTTACTGTCAGTAGTCTTTGTCAGAACTATCTGCTTAAGGTTCTCACCAAAACACTAATCTTTTATCCTTTCAAACACCCCTACATGGTTGAGATAGAAAATACGTATTGTGAGGCTTTCAGTGGGATATATACACGTCTCATAGTCACAGCTAAGTACAAGTACCTGCTTGAGAAAGCTGTATATGGTGCAACTGCTTTGCCATCAACGGTCTTTGGAGAATCTGAGGCTGGGATAGAAAGATGGCTGAGTCCTGAGGAAACACCAGATGGAAGGGTTGGTGCAATAATTCAGATCTGGGTTCCAAAAACTAAGAGGTTCATGGATGTGCTACTTAGAGAGATGGGAAAGAGGATAAGGCAGGGAATTTTAGTAGTACCTACGACACGTGTATTTAACGCTTGTGAAGGTGAGAAGATAGATGTCGAAATTAACGTCGGTAGGTGTGGTGATGGATACGAGTGGTTTGAGGAAAGATGGGGTAGAGAAGTCATAGTAGTTCCGATAATGTTCGGTGAGTTTATCATCGAGCGTTACATAGGCTACGCTGAAGGAGTGGCTGGAGGAAATATCTGGTACTTCTGCGAGAGTGAAGATTCAGCTTTGGAGGTGGGTGAGAGAGCTGTTGAAGCTTTGAGAAATGTTGAAGGTGTTATAACCCCCTTCGATGTATGCTCAGCTGGTTCTAAGCCAGAAACAAAGTTTCCAGAGATCGGTCCAACGACAAACCATCCTTACTGTCCAACGTTGAAGGGTAGGATACCCGATTCCAAAGTTCCTGATGGCGTAAAGGCGATTCCTGAGATCGTAATCAACGGTGTGAGTTTAGAAGCTGTAAAGAAGGCTATGAAGGTTTGTATCGAAGTTGGAAAGAGTGTTAATGGAGTTGTTAAGATTTCTGCTGGAAACTACGGCGGGAAGCTTGGAAAGTATAAGATTTATCTAAGGGAATTGATTGAATGAATTATTCCTCAAGCTTATTTGGAACTTCTATATAATTTCATATTTTTATTTTTATATTAAAAATTTTAGCATAAATCTGATGAATAATAATAACTCAGAAATGACAATGAGTTTCCGATAAGATTATATTATCAGATGATTACAGACAGATATGGTTTGTCTAAAAACTTTCAAGCTAAAGGTTGGAAAGAGAGGTGAAATATATACCACAGCAGAGCTAAGAAATATCCTGAAACTAAAACCAAATAGCATAGTTTTGGCGAGAATAATTGATGAGGGGAAGGTAGTAATTGAAGTAGTCCCTACTCTTGAAGAATTACTCAAAAAACCAAAAAAGGTCAAGCTTAGTATTGAAGATGTAGAAAGGTTGAGCATTAAAGCTCAGAAAGAGGTGGGCTTAATTGAGTAAGATTTTACTCGACACATCTTACATTCTACCGCTCTTTGGAATAGATGTCGAGATTGAAGGTTTAAAAGAAAATTTTCTCAGAGTGTTGGAAAGGTATGATGTTTATTACAGTCCAATTTCTCTAATCGAAGCTAAGTTTATAGCTTTGCAACTACTTAAGGATGGCATAAACCTGCTGGACGATTACAGAATTGGATTAATTAGAATATCAGCTGAAGATTACCTAAAACCCACGCCCCTAACAACTCCTGAAATTGAGGAAATTGCTGACAAACTATTAATTGATGAAAATGTTAAAGATTACTTCGATAGGATGATATACGCTACAGCCGTGGTATTCAAACTTGTTCTGATAACTGAAGACAGAAAACTGACAGAACTCGCAAAAAGCTACACTAAGAGACCTCCTAAAGTGTATTCTTGGAAAACCCTTTGTCAAGATTTTAGTTCTATTGAATCGTAAAGTGCATTGGTCGAATGATCATCGACGGCTGGGAAGATTTATCTTGAGGAGTTAATTTTAAAAATAAAAATTAAAAATTATATTAATTAAATTAATTTATTTACATGCTGTTATTAGAGATATTGTGACAACAGAACGACAAAAAACTTCTTATTACTGTAGCTCCATCGTTTGAGTCTAATTCTATCATTTCTCTATGGAAGTAGATATACCATCTATTCTTATTTTTAATAAAACTAAGCTGGTTTATTAGATTATTTACACTAATTGAACAACTAAGCAGACTCTTAATATTAATTCTCCAAGGATATAGCTTGTTGGGCCAAATCTTTGTATTATTATAATACATCGTATTACATATTTTCCAAATGTCTCTAAGTACCCCATGTCTTTTGATATAAAAGACTAATAAATCCCCTATTTTTACTTTACTCAATTGTGCTCTACCCTGTGGCGAATTAACACCCCAAATACCGTGATTAGCGCAAAGTCTGTAATTTTGATCGCTAGTCACCGCAATCCAAACCTTTACATTTCCTTTTTGTACACTAGGCAATATATTTTTTACTGATATATAATTTGAGGATTTCGATAGAGTTGACATTAAATCCTGACTAGCTTCATTTAATTGTTTCTGCAAATTTTGAGGTAATAGTAGTAGTCCACTATCAAACATTTCTTTTATTCTGCGTATTGTTGGATATATTTCTATAAGATGCCTTATAAACGATGCAGTTGATGGAAAACCCTCCTTTCTTGCAAGCTCCCTAATTTTTTCAGCAGTCTTACTATCTACTGACAAACCCGAATATTTAACTCTACTTTTCTCCATAATTTTTCACCCCATATTTCTCAGATATTTCTTAGTATTTGCTTAGAAATATCTTAAGTAGGATGTATTTAAATTTTTCGTATTAATCTTCAGAAGTTCTATTTATGGAAAGTTTTGAGCTATTATTCATGACTAAATACTACTCAAAATCACTTTGTACAAACAATTTTAGCTATTTATATGATATTTTGCAAGTGAATACATTAATTCTTGATGTATAACATCAAGTTATAACATATTATTATATTTATTACATTAAAAAATTAACTACTCTAGATTATTCGACAAGTTCCTCAAGCTCATCTGGAGCTTGAGCGAACACTCTAAGGCATTCGTATTCCATGAAGTGCAGTTTTTTAGCCAAAACAACCATCACATGCAAAGGATTGCCAAAGTCGTAATCCTTCAATTTTTTCAGTCTGTCGCATTTCACTACTGGACTATCACTTCCAGCCCTTGCAATTCCTACAGCAAAGAGTTCTTCTGTATCATCATCAATTGACATCAAAATATCTACTGCATCCCTTATAGTCATAGGCTTTGGATGTAAGTCTAAGAAGAGGAGCGTGTGGGCGTTTATACTTTGATTCTGCCTTATAACATCTAATGGTGTTCTCGACTTTATCCAACTTACTGTAGCAGATTTTCCAAACTTGTAGTTGTGTAAGCCCGTTAGACTACACACAGCGTTAATTATACTTCCAGCGTTTACAACCTTTGTTTTCACACCTCTCCTCTCTGCTTCATATCTTAAAGCAGAATGTGTGGTCGCAATCATTGGATCGCCAGGTATTAGGATAGCGATGTCTTTCTCTCTAGCCCTCTCGATAATCCATTTACAGTTCTCCTCAAGATCACTTCTACTGAGTTCAACAATCTTTCTACCGATAAACTCCTCAATTTTCTCCAAACTTGTTCCCATGAGCTTTGAAGTGTAGAATTCGATGTAAACCTCATCAGCTCTTCTTGCAATCTCAAGACCCTTACAGCTTATATCCTTCTCATCCCATAAGCCCATTCCAATTAAGGTGAGCATGGTCGAGATACTACAGAAGTTCTTAAACGTTTTAATTCAAACTAAATATCTTTGGCATAAACGATTTAAGACAACACACATTTTAAATCTGCGATGGATATAATTCAGGAGATCAGAAGACTTGAGGAGGAGATTAAGAGAACTCCTTACAATAAAGCTACCGAACACCACATTGGTAAACTTAAAGCTAAGCTTGCGAGGCTAAAAGAGGAGCTCGAAAAGCAGAGACAGAAAAAATCCAAATCTACAGCCTTCTCACTAAAGAAAGAGGGAGATGCTAGTGTTTTCCTTGTGGGCTTTCCATCTGTTGGCAAGTCTACACTTCTCAATGCTTTAACTAACGCTAAGAGTGAAGTCGGAGATTACGATTTCACTACACTAAAACCAGTACCAGGTATGCTCGAATACAAGGGGGCTAAGATTCAGATAGTTGACGTTCCTGGGCTTATAGAAGGTGCTTCAAAGGGAAAGGGAAGAGGAAGAGAGGTTTTGAGCTTTATAAGAAATGCAGACCTCATTGTGATAGTCGTGGATGTATTTACACTTCACAACATCGACATTATAAAGAAGGAACTTTATGAAGCTGGAATAAGGCTGGACCAAAAGCCTCCAGAGGTTGTAATTAGGAAGAGAGATAGAGGTGGAATTAAGATAACTTCAACAGTACCTCTTTCACTTGATGAGAGTACAATAATTGAAGTTTTAAAGGAGAACAGGATTCATAACGCAGAAGTGATAATTAGAGAGGATATAACGCTTGACAGGTTGATAGATGCCATAATGGGTAACAGGGTTTACATACCGTCCATAACAGTCGTAAACAAGATAGATATTTATCAGCCAGAATTACCAGATGGAGTAATTCCAATCTCAGCTGAAAAAGGGATAAACTTGAATACCCTAAAGGAGGAAATATTTAGAAAGCTTGATTTCATAAGGATTTACCTTAAACCTCCAGGTGGTAAGCCCGATTTTGACGAGCCTCTAATCATGAGGAGAGGAGCTACGATTGCAGATGTTTGCAAGAAACTTCACAGAAAGATGCTTGAAAACTTTAGATATGCAAAAGTTTGGGGCAAATCTGTAAGATATCAGGGGCAGAGAGTTGGGTTGGATCACGTTTTGGAGGATGAGGATATAGTGACTATTTACGCTTAAAGAAGATTTATCTCTTCTCACTCCACTTCTCCCAGTGAGTTAGATACTCGATAGGATACCTCTCTCTTCTCCTTGGTCTTTCGGCTGGGTATCCTACAGGTATTATAGCCATGGGTCTTGCATAGTCTGGAATTCCAAGAATCTCCATCACCTCAGCTTCATCGAAGGCCCCAACCCATACGGCCCCTAATCCAAGCATGTGAACTGCCAAGAGTATGTTCTCTATTGCAGCTGTTGCATCTTGTTCAGCATACAGCCTACCCCTCTCTCCATAAACTCTCATGCTCCTCGGATAATTAGCACACACAACGATCACAACTGGTGCCTCAGCTATGAACATCTGCTTCAAAGCAGCTTTAGCAAGCTTGAGTTTTGTATTCTCATCTCTGACCACAATAAAGTCTCTAGCCTGTAAGTTCCCAGCTGAGGGTGCCGAGTTTCCAGCTTCCAAAATTAGCTTTATAGTTTCCTCTGGGATGGGATCGGACTTAAATCTTCTTATTGAGACTCTCGTAAATATAGCCTCCAAGCAATGTTCGTAAGGCATAACCTAAGTAATTCAATTCCGATAAATTGTTTTCCATTAAAATTTTAAGCAGTCTATCCTTGCGGGTTTCATGAGACTCCTGCTTATCCATGCAGACTATATAGAGTATGAGCCTAAGCAGAAGACAAAGCTTGCGGAGCCTTGTGAACCTAAGAGGGAGAGAGTTGAAGAATGTCTTGTCGTTTTTACGTCTGTTGAGAAGGGTGATGAGGGTGTAGTGGATAGGGCTGTCGAGGAGATAAAGGATGTTGCAAAGAAGTTGGGTGTTAATAGGATAGTTGTGTACCCTTACGCTCACCTCTCATCAAATTTGGCCGATGCGGATACGGCTGTAAGTGTTTTGAAAGAAATTGAGGAGAAGCTTAAAGGTGAGTTTGACGTTCACAGAGCACCTTTCGGCTGGTATAAGGCATTTAAAATATCCTGTAAAGGACATCCGTTAAGTGAGCTTTCTAGATCTATAGTTCTTGAGGAGGAGAGAGAAGTAACTCAGGCTTTGAAAGCGGAGGAGAAAGTTAAGAGTTACTGGTACATATTAACGCCAGAGAAGGAACTCGTTGAGATAGAGAAGTTTGACTTTACGGGTTATGAAAATCTCAGGAAGTTTGCGAGGTATGAGATGGAGAAGAGGAGAGCTGTTGACAAAATACCACCACACGTCGAACTCATGAGAAGGCTTGAGATAGCTGATTATGAGCCTGCATCAGATTCTGGGCATCTGAGGTACTATCCAAAGGGTAGGCTGATCAAGAGTTTGCTTGAGGAATTTGTGACTCTGAAATGCATAGAATATGGTGCTATGGAAGTTGAGACACCTATAATGTACGATAGAAGCCATCCAACATTGAGAAGGTACCTTGAGAGATTCCCAGCGAGACAGTACATACTTAAGGGGGATAAAAGAGAGTTCTTCTTGAGGTTTGCAGCCTGCTTCGGTCAGTTCCTAATAGCTCACGATTCTATCATAACTTACAAGAATTTACCATTGAAACTCTATGAACTCACTCGCTATTCTTTTAGAAAGGAGCAGAGGGGAGAGTTAGTTGGATTGAGGAGACTTAGAGCTTTCACGATGCCAGACATGCACACTATAGTTAGAGACATCGAGCAAGCAAAAGAAGAGTTCTTTAAACAGTACAAACTCTCGGTTGAGGTTTTGAAGGGGATTGGAATTGAACCTGAAGATTATGAGGTTGCAGTTAGGGTTACGAGAGATTTCTATGAGGAGCACAAGGATTTCATTCATTCTCTTGTGGATGTCTTAAAGAAGCCTATACTCGTTGAGATGTGGGATCAGCGTTTCTTCTACTTCGTTTTGAAATTTGAATTCAACTTCATCGATGCTCTAGAAAAAGCTTCAGCTCTCTCTACAGTTCAGATAGATGTGGAGAATGCTGAAAGGTATGACATAAGTTACATTGATGAAAAAGGAGAGGAGAAAAGACCACTTATCTTGCACTGCTCTCTGAGTGGTGCGATAGAGAGATGTATGTATGCATTACTTGAGAAGGCACACATGCAGATTGAAAAAGGGATTTTGCCGATGTTTCCAGTTTGGCTTTCCCCAACTCAGGTTAGGATAATTCCCGTGTCCGAAAATTACTTGGATAAGGCTATCGAAGTTGCAGAAACGATTAGGAGCAAAAACATAAGGGTTGATGTCGATGATAGAGATGAAACCTTGGCAAAGAAGATAAGAGATGCGGGAAGGGAATGGATACCCTACGTTGCAGTGATTGGAGAGGAGGAGGTACAAGGTGGATTTTTGACCGTAACGATAAGAGCTGAATCGACATTGAAACAGCAGAAGAGAGTTAAGATGGGTGTCGAAGAACTTGTAGAAAGAATTAAAAAAGAGTGCGAAGGAAAACCTTTCAAACCCCTACCCTTACCCATGCTACTCTCAAAGAGACCAAACTTTAGGTGATGGCGATGGATAAAGTGGGTTTAATTAAAACACTGGTTCCGTTGGTACTTGGTGTGATTGCTGGATTGATATCCTTTATAATAACGGATGGAATTCGTTCAAGGGATCCGCTTGGTATCATAGTTCTCGTTTTCTTTATATACATTCACAAGTTTTTGTTGCCAAAAATCGGTGTGAGCCTTGAAACGAAGGATTGGGTCGCAATATCCTTCATGTGCTTTGCTGGTTGGTATATGATGTGGACGTTTCTGTTAAATGTTTGAGAATACCTTAGCAACTTTAAGTAATTCTTTTCTCATTATATAGACTTGAGATTCCTAAAAACGAAAATCTTTCCTTTGCCATTCATTTTAAGCACACTAGCAAACTTCCTTACATATTCTATACCATTGTGATACAAAGACTCTTAATCGTAACAAACCTCAAATAGCTTAAATTTATATTGCGAGATTTCCACGAAGGCAAAATGACGAAGAAAATCAGGATAGCAGTAGTAGATAGAGATAGATGTCAACCTAAGAAGTGCTCACACGAGTGCGTTAAATACTGTCCAAAGGTCAGGACTGGCGCAGAGGACACTATTGTGATAAAGGATAAGGCGGAGATTTCGGAGGAGCTTTGTGTAGGTTGTGGTATATGCGTTAAGAAGTGTCCTTTTAAGGCAATTTCAATTGTTGGACTACCTCACGAATTAGAAGGTAAAGAGGTTCACAGATATGGCAAAAACGGCTTTGTCCTTTACGGTTTACCTATTCCAAGAAGGGGTTACGTTGTGGGTCTTCTTGGACCTAATGGAACTGGCAAAACTACCGCTGTAAAGATTCTGACTGGGCAACTCAAGCCAAATCTTGGCAGGATTGATGAAGAGCCGAGTTGGGATGAGATATTTGAGCAAGTCTCTGGAACGGAACTTTTGAATTACTTCAAGGATTTGGCTGATGGAAGGATAAGAACGAGCGTTAAACCACAGTACATCGAGGCAATTCCTAAGGTTTATAAGGGCAAGGTTATTGATCTATTGAAGAGGGTGGATGAGCTTGGTGTTTTTGATGAAATCGTTGATAAACTCGAGCTAAGGAATTGCCTAAACAGGGATGTTAAAGATTTGAGCGGTGGTGAATTACAAAGGATGGCTATAGCCGGGTGTCTTATGAAGGATGCTGACTTCTACTTCCTCGACGAGATCACATCCTATCTTGATATCTATCAAAGGATGAATTGTGCAAAAGTCATAAAGGAGTGGGCGGAAAAGAAGCCAGTATTAATAGTTGAGCATGATTTAGCAATTTTGGACATGCTCGCAGACTTCGTCCACATAAGCTACGGAGAGGCTGGTGTTTACGGTGTAATAACGAACGCTAAGGGTGTTAGGGTTGGAATAAACCAGTACCTCAGAGGTTACTTAGCCGAGGAGAACGTTAGGATAAGGGACAAACCCATAGAGTTCGACATATTTCAGCCAAGGCAGGAGATGAGTGAGAAAGTTCTCGTAGATTATCCCAACTTTACTAAGACTCTTGACGGTTTCAAGCTAGAGGTTGAGGGAGGAGACATAAGGTGTGAGGAGGTTTTGGGGGTTGTAGGTAAGAATGCAACGGGTAAATCGACGTTTGTGAAGGTTTTGGCTGGTGTACTTAAGGACGATGAGGAAAAGGTTAAGCTGAATGTGAAAGTCTCATACAAGCCTCAGTACGTTAAGGCTGATGTAAACATGCAGGTTGGCGCTTTTTTGAAGAAGATAAATCCTATGATTGACTCATCGTATTATAAAACGGAGTTCATAAAGCCTTTAGGTTTGGAAAAACTCATGGACAGGAATTTGGATGAGCTAAGCGGTGGGGAGCTTCAAAGAGTTGCGATAGTTGCTTGCTTGCTTAGAGAAGCCGATCTCTATCTTCTGGATGAACCTTCGGCTCACTTGGATGTTGAGCAGAGGATGGAAGTTGCAAGGCTGATAAGGAGATTTGCTCTGAACTTCTCAAAGAGCGTACTTGTAGTAGATCACGACATCTACCTCATCGATATGGTTAGCGATAGGCTGATGGTTTTTCAGGGTGAACCGGGTAAGAGGGGCATTGCAAGAAAGCCTATGAACATGAGAGATGGGATGAATACGTTCTTGGCGAATTTGGGTATAACATTCAGAAGGGATGAAGAGACAAAGAGACCTAGGGTTAACAAGCTCGATTCGAGGCTTGACAGGGAACAGAAGGCTAAGGGTGAGTATTACTATTACTTTTGAGTCAAGTTAAAATATTTTAATGGAAACTCGATGCATGCGATGGATTGTTATATTTGTTTTGCTTCTCATAATTCCTCAAGCTAAAGCCCTGATAGTTGAGATAGACATAAGAGGTGAGATAAATCAGGGAACTGTGGAACTCGTTAAACAGGGGTTTGATCTGGCTAAAAGGGAGGATGCAAAAGCTGTTCTAATCGTCTTGGATACGCCTGGTGGATTACTTTCCTCAACGAAGGAGATAGTTTCAACTGTAATGAACAGTAAGATACCAGTCATAACTTATGTCCCTAAGGGTGCATTTTCAGCCTCAGCTGGTACGATAATTCTACTCTCTGGGCACATCTCCGCAATGGCAAATGGAACGTCCATAGGCTCAGCAACTCCCATCAGCTTAAGTGAGGAGGAGAAGAACAAGACGATAAACTACATAGCTAGCTATGTGGAGAGTATAGCTGAAGTGAGAGGAAAGCCAAAGGAGATCGTTAGGAAATTTGTGACTGAAGGAATTAGCTTAACTGCAAGAGAGGCTTATGAGAAGGGTGTTATAGATGTTCTAGCAGACAGTAAGGAGGACCTTCTCGATAAAATCAGTGGTAAAGTCGTAAATGTTAACGGTGTAAACTTCACGTTGCAGTTGAAGGATGAGGAAATTGTCGTTGTTGAGAAATCCCTTAAGGTGGAAATTCTTGGAATTATAACTAATCCTATGGTTGTGTTTTTGCTACTCCTCATAGGAATCTACGCCTTGATAATAGGTTTCTCAACTCCGGGTGTAGGGTTGGAAATTCTTGGATTAGTCTGCATAATTCTCTCCCTCTACGGTTTGGGTATTTTAAGCGTCGATTACTTAGGGTTGCTTTTGGTTGTCATTGGAGCAATTCTGCTCGTACTTGAGCTGTTCATGTCCACTCATGGAATCCTAGCAATAGCATCGATTATATGCATAGTTCTTGGCTCAATAATTCTTATAAAAGAACCACTCATGCCCAAAGAATTTTACAAGAGCTTTTTCTATATTGCAATCGGTATGAGCTTGGGTTTAGCATCTTTTATGACATTTGCTGTTATCAATATATTCCAGACAAGAAAGATGAGGGCCAAGGTTGGTGATGTGGTTGGTGATGTTGGTGAAATAATTGAATTTGAAGATGGGAAGGGTTTTGTGAAGGTTAGGGGGGAAATTTGGCGTTGTAGGAGTGATGATGATCTTAAAGTTGGGGATGAGGTTATTATCGTTAAGAGAGAGAGGTTGACATTATGGGTGAAAAAGAGGAGTTGATAAAGGAAACTACGAAGTGGTTAAAGAGGATCAAGGAAAGGATTAAGGGCGTTAGGGCTTGCAACGAGAAGGGCGAGGAGTTTTTGAGAAACATAAAAGCGTATATATCAGACTCAGAATACTTCTTTGAGAAGGGAGATTTGGTTAGAGCATTTGAATGTGTTGTTTGGGCTTGGGCTTGGCTTGAAATTGGCTTAAATGTTGGTTTTCTATCAGAATCTTAGCAGTACCTATAGAAAAAACCATTTGACTTGACAAACTCCACAAACCTCTTATAAGTCCCGTTAGAGCTTAAAGTGATTGCATCTCCTATCGCAATGAGCTTTCTCTTAGCCCTAGTCAGTGCAACGTTTAACCTTCTCAGGTCCTCCAAAAATCCAATCTCACAATCCTTGTTGCTCCTTACAAACGATATCACTATGACCTCCTTTTCCCTTCCCTGATAACCGTCAACTGTGTTGACCTCAACATCCACAAACTGTCTGATCAGATCAACCTGATCCTCATACGGTGTTATAACTCCAATCCACTCCTTCCTAACTCCCATCTCCCTCAGCATGCTAACGACCTTTCTAACTATCTCAGCCTCAAGCGGATTCTCCCTTGAAGTAGAACCTTTCCTCTGCCTTTCCCACTTATTTGGGCAATTCGACGTATCTATAAAAACAAGGACTTCATCAGGATTTACAATTCTCCAAAATCCATCCTTAACCTTTTTAACACCCAAGTCTACAAGTGTTATGTTCTTCACGCTTTCATGGGCCTTAAGCTTCCTACCGTAGAATTCTTGATTTGGAAATTCCATAAGCTTTTCATTCATCCTGTACTGCACTTCAAGCATCTTAGCCTTCTCAGGATACTTGTTTATCAGAATCTCAAATAGTGTAACACTCAGCTCCTCAGCCTCTAAAACGGTTGGAGGTAGTTGTTTATGATCTCCAGCAAGTACAAACTTCTCTGCCTTATTCAATGGAATTAAAACACTTGGTATTGTAGATTGCGAAGCTTCATCAACTACTGCAACATCAAATTCAACATCCAGCGTAAAAGCTGTGGAGTTTGTTGCTAGAACAACATCAGCATCCTCTATAATATCCCTTGCGATCTCCTCCTCCATTTTCTTAATTCTTTCAAAGATCTCATCGATAACTCTACTGAGTTTTATCCACTCAGCCATGGACTTAATAACCCTCCAAGAGACACCTCTTGTACCCTTCTTCCTCTCAGCAAGTTCCAGTATTTCATCATCACTTAAACCTCTCCTCAGGGCTGAAGTTGGCTTTCTAAATTTTTTCCTCGCATTAATCAATCTGTTAAGCCTTTCTCTCAGCTCCTCAACCACCCTATACCTTTCGTCCTCTCTAACCTTTGCGGAAAGTGTCGTCTCTTTGAGAGGTTGGGATACTCTAGAGGGATGTCCAAGTCTAACTACTTTGAGATCTTTGAGGAGTTCTACAAGGTTATCCACTGCAACGTTGCTTTCAGCTGTAACCAAAACCTTTCTACCTCTCTTAACTTCCTGTCTAACTATTTCAGATAGTGTTCTCGTCTTTCCAGTTCCGAAAGGACCATGTATTAGGAAAAAGTCGTCACTGCCCAAAGCCAGTGAAACTGCTCTCCTCTGACTTTCGTTGAGTTTGTCATCAACCGCTTTAAAATCTACAAACCTTGACCCCTCTGGCCTTTCCAAACTAAGAGCAAACTTCAAAGCTTTAAGTCCGCTCTCAAGTCTCTCAAGATTCTCAAGCCATCTCCTAAACGTTATATCGTTTGCATATAGATCTATCCTGACGTTATCCAAAGCCCAGCTTGGAACGTTCTCAAGGGCAACAACGATGTATCTACTCCCCTTCTCAGCAACGACTCCAATCAGATCACTCTTCAGCGGATTTCCCTTGCTGATTAGAACTAAATCTCCAACGTTTATATTGGTCTCGATCTTCCTTTTCCTGCCATACTTTACGAGCTTGTAGCCAAACTCCTCTCCTACAACTTTACCTTTCAAACTCAGAATTGCTCTACCTCTCCTCTCCCTCTCTTCACCACTCAAGCTTCTAATTTCATTCATCGTAGCCTCTACTTGAGCCCTTCTCTCAACTTCTATGAGTTCCTTAAGTCTTTCAATGAACTCTTTTATTTTCTTAGGCATATCACTCTAGTGCATGATCTACTGCATACAGGGCGTGGATTCTTGTTGAATCTAAGAGTGGTACATCTACATCTCCTTGTTTGAGTATGAGTGGAAGTTCTGTACAACCTAGTATTACACCCTCCGCTCCCTTCTTCTTTAACCTCTCAATCACTTTGATTATCTTGGCTTTGGAGCTATCTAAAATGATACCCTTACAGAGTTCTTTGAATATTATGTCGTGTACAATCTTTCTGTCCTCCTCATCTGGTATGACTACCTCCAATCCGTACCTCCCTAATCCCTTCTCGTAAAAACCGTCCTCCATTGTGAACATCGTTCCCAGTAATCCTACAACCTTCAATCCCATTTTTATAGCCTCATTCGCAACGCAGTCTATGATGTTCAGTAGAGGAATGCGAATTTTTCTCTGAACGTATTCTGCCACCTTGTGCATGGTGTTTGTGCATATTAGAACAAAATCTGCTCCGGCCATCTCAAGCTTTCCAGCTATCTCAGCTAAGAGCTCTCCAAGCACATCCCATCTCCTCTCATGCTGTAATCTAACTACCTCATCAAAATCTACTGAATACAGAATTATCTTGGCAGAATGCCAACTACCGAGTCTTCTGTTAACCTCTTCGTTGATGATCCTGTAGTATTCGAGTGTTGACTCCCAACTCATTCCCCCTATTAGGCCAATTGTCTTCACGCTTTTGATGTCGTTAGAAAAGTATATATATTGTGATTGTTACGACTTGTCAATGCATTTAACCTTTAGGCGCTCTATTGTAGATGTAGATATCGTAGTTTTGTTGGTAGAGTAAATTCTCTGCTTTGTTCGGGTGGTTTTTATGAGGGTTGCTGACGCAATCGTCAAAGCCTTGGAAAAGGAAGGTGTCGAGGTAGCCTTTGGTATACCAGGTGGAGCCATAATGGAGGTTTACGATGCTCTGTACGATTCAAGTATAACGCACATACTTGCGAGGCATGAGCAAGGAGCAGTTCACATGGCTGACGGTTATGCAAGAGCAACTGGCAAAGTTGGAATTGCATTCGCAACTTCTGGTCCTGGAGCGACAAATACGGTAACGGGTATTGCAACAGCTTACATGGATTCGTCGCCGATAATAGTTTTCACAGGTCAGGTGCCGAGGGCTATGATTGGAAACGATGCCTTCCAAGAGGCTGACATAACTGGCATAACCATGCCCATAACAAAACACAACTACCTCGTCACAGATGAGAGAGAAGTTTTGAGGATAATCAAGGAAGCTTTTCACATCGCCTCAACTGGTAGACCTGGCCCTGTTCTGATTGATCTACCAAAGGATGTTACTCAAGCAGACATAGAATTTGACTATCCAGACAAGGTTGATATAATGGGATACAAACCGAAGATTCAGGGGCATCCGAGGCAGATAAAGAGAGCTGTTGAGCTTATAATGAAATCTGAGAGACCAATCATACTGGCTGGTGGTGGTGTTAGAATTTCAAATGCTCATCGAGAAGTGCTTGAGTTGGCTGAGAAGATTCCAGCCTTTGTCGTTACAACGCTCATGGGTAAAGGTGCCATTCCTGAAGAGCACCCTCTCTGTTTAGGTTTTATAGGTATGCATGGCACAAAATATGGAAATTACGCTATAATGGATGCGGATCTGATAATTGCAGTTGGTTGTAGATTCAGCGATAGAACTGTCGGAAAATTTGATGAATTTGCGCCAAATGCCAAGATAATACACATAGACATCGATCCGGCTGAGATAGGCAAGAACGTCAGAGTTGATGTGCCAATTGTGGGTGATGCTAAACACGTTTTAAGGGAGATCATCAAGCTGATAGAGTTCAAGGCAAGAAAAGAATGGTTTGAGTACGTCAGTGAGCTTAAAAGGAAGTACCCACTAAAATACGAGTTCCATGAAAAAGTCATAAAACCGCAGTTCGTTGTAGAGAAAGTCTATGAGATATTTCCAGACGCAATAGTTACGACTGAAGTTGGGCAGAATCAGATGTGGGCTGCTCAATACTTTAAAGTCAAGTATCCGAGACAATTCATAACTTCTGGCGGTTTAGGAACAATGGGTTTTGGATTCCCAGCTGCAATTGGAGCTAAGGTTGCATTTCCCGATAAAGTTGTGATTGACATAGCCGGAGATGGAAGCTTTTTAATGAACATTCAAGAGCTCGCCACGGCAGTTGATTACGGTATAAATGTGATAGTTTGCATTCTCAACAATGCTTACCTTGGAATGGTTAGACAATGGCAAGAACTGTTCTACGATAAAAGGTACTCGGCTACAAGGCTTAGGTATCCAGAAATGAGCTTTGAAAAGATTGCAAAAGGGTTTGGAGCACACGGTATAACAGTTGAAAAGCCTAGTGAAGTTGAGGATGCGCTTAAAGAGGCTAGTGAAGTAGATAAACCCGTGGTCATAGATTTCCACGTCGAGGTTGAAGAGAACGTCTTCCCGTTTGTGCCACCTGGTAGATCGCTAAGGGAGGTGATAGGATGAAGAGAACAATTGCTGTACTAGTTGAAAATAGACCCGGTGTTTTAGCTAGAGTTGCGTCGCTGTTTAGAAGGAGGGGATTTAACATAGATAGCTTATCGGTAGGAACTACTGAGAGAGATGACATCTCAAGGATGACGATAGTCGTTAATGGTGATGAGAGAACAATTGAACAGGTTGTTAAGCAGTTGAACAAGTTAATAGAGGTGATTAAGGTAAGCGATGTTAGCGAAAACAGTGTTCATAGGGAGCTTGCACTGATAAAAGTGAATGCCCCTCCAGACAGGAGGGGCGAAATAATAGAGATTGCAAACATCTTTAGGGCGAGAATTGTGGATGTTGCAAGAGATAGCTTCGTAATTGAAATTACGGGTGATGAGGACAAGATAAATGCGTTCATTGATCTGATGAGACAGTACGGGATAAAGGAAGTAGCCAGAACTGGAGTGGTTTCGATGGCGAGGGGGAGTAAGGTAACATTGGTCTAACATCTTTTAGGCTAATCCTCAATCAACACATCCACTTAAACATCTATACCAATTTTGATTATGATATTTGGCTATGTACCTTCAAGGAGACTTGGAAGAAGTTTGGGTGTAAACAATTTGCCAGAGAAGATCTGCAGTTACTCCTGCATCTATTGCCAGATCGGAAGGACTGAAAAGCTGATGATAGAGAGAAGAAAGTTCTACGAACCTCACGAAATAAGAAGGGAGGTTGAGAAGGCTTTGAAGGATGAGGTAGATTACATAACTTTCGTTCCTAACGGTGAACCTACGTTAGATATAAACTTGGGTAAGTCAGCTGAGATGCTAAAAGATCTGGGTAAGGTAGCTATAATTTCTAATTCATCGCTTGTATGGAGGGAGGATGTTAGAGAAGATTTAAGCGTTTTTGATTTAGTATCACTAAAGATCGATTCAACGGATGAGAGATTGTGGAAAAGGATAAACAGACCACACAGAGATTTGAAACTTGAAAACATACTTGAGGGTACGCTCGAATTCTCGGGGAGCTATGATGGAATCTTGATAACGGAGACGATGCTTATAGAAAGTTTCAATTACGACTTTGAGAGTATTGCAAGATTTTTAAAAAAGTTAAAGCCAGACAAAGCTTACATATCAATTCCCATAAGACCTCCAGCTGAAAGATGGGTAAAGCCGGCAAGACCTGATGTTATCATGAAAGCCTATGAAACTTTCTCAAAATATGTTGATGTCGATCTGCTAACGGATTACGAGGACTTGAACTTTGGATTCAGCGGAGATGCAAGGAAAGATTTGCTAAGTATAACTTCTGTACATCCTCTGAGAGAAGAAGCAGTTTTCGAAATTCTGAAGAAGGATAAGGCTGATTATTCGGTTGTTGAAGAGTTGTTGAATGAGGGGAAGTTGGAAATTCGGGAATTTAGAGGTAAGAGGTTTTACGTTAGAAGGAGATAGTTAGGGGAAGAAGAATTTAATGAATTCGATATGGTTTGTATGAAAAGTCATTAGTATTGACAGTAAGTTTCGAGCGTTCTAGTAGTGTTAATTTTACCAGACAGCTAAAAATCGATAGTATTAATATATTTATTATTATAATAACTCTAAATTCTAGTAATTAAACACTACTACGAGATTTCTACGAGCGTTTTAAATTATGAACATAAATCAATAAATCAAAGCTGAAGTTTTTGGACTTCGTACTTTCACAGCATTGGACCTACTACAGATTTCTAACTTGTCCAAATTGTAAAAGAGTATTGTATTGTGTCCAAATTTTATTTACAGATGTAGGAAGTTAA
>Ga0190313_1000192_pt1 | contig 38775 bp, 29 predicted proteins | sample 4870071011_MG_FD_169989 | JGI IMG/M metagenome (GOLD analysis project Ga0190313, IMG submission 169989) | Hydrothermal vent sediment bacterial communities from Southern Trench, Guaymas Basin, Mexico - 4870-07-10-11_MG | ecosystem: Environmental > Aquatic > Marine > Hydrothermal vents > Sediment ... | reverse complement strand
TCCTTGCGCATCTTTTGACTCGCTGGTATCCTCTTCATGGGTGGCCTCCTTTTTAGTTTGGTTTTTGCCAGTTACACTAATTACAATTTTGGCCACCCTTTTTACAGGAAAAAATAGGACATCACCAAAAGTGAAAATTGCGCAGATGGAGATCATGCCAGATCACATCCACCTATTCGTGAAGACCGTTCCTACAAACAGCCCCCACTTCATCGTGCAACAGTTGAAAGGCTATACGTCTCGGATGTTGAGGGAAGAGTTTCCCTTTCTGAAAAGTCGTCTGCCCTCTTTGTGGACGAGGTCGTACTACATCGAATCGGTCGGACACATATCAGAGGAGACCATTCGAAAGTACATCGAAGATCAGAAAGGGAAGTGACGTGAGCAAAGCCGAACGGATTAAAAACGCCATTCAGGAGACAAAGGAGCGCAGGAAAACCCAAAGACCTGTCATCTTTCAGCTTAAGCTTCAGAATCTATCCAGAAAAAGGGCTGAAGACCTAAGAAAGGCTTTTTTAGAGGCGAAGTGGTTCTACAACTGGTTGGTCTCAGATTTGGACAGACTGAGCTTCCAAGCTAACAAGGTGAGAATGGTAGAGGTAAAGGTCGGAGACGTTTTCCAGGAGAGGGAACTTATTATTCTCGGCTCCCAGATTAAGCAGGAAATAGCCAACAGGTTGAAAGATAACCTCCGGGCGCTTTCAAAGCTCAAGCAGAACGGCCGCAGAGTGGGGCGACTCAAACCCAAAAAGTTCGTAAATTCTATACCCCTAAAGCAGTACGGCGTAACCTACAGCCTGGACTTTGCCCGAAATAGAGTGAGGATACAGAAGCTGGGAAGCTTTCGTGTCCTGGGGCTTCATCAGATCCCTGCCGATGCGGAGATAGCAAACGCCGTTTTGGTGCGTAAACCCAGCGGGTACTATCTTCATGTGACTTGTTACCTTCCTAAGGATAGCTCACAGCAAAAAGCCGGTGGAGGAGAAATCGGAGTAGACTTCGGGGTGGCTTCTAAACTAACTCTGTCCAATGGGATCAAGATAAACTACGAGCTCCGTGAAACACCCAGGCTCAAGCGGCTTCAAAGGCGATTTGCAAAGTCGGAAAAGGGTTCGCAGAACAGAAGAAAAATCCTGCATCTTCTGAGGAGGGAATATGAAAAGATAAACAACAGGCGCAAAGATGCTCAGAATAAGGTGCTGGCCTTTCTCAAGCTCTATGACAAGGTCGTCTTCCAAGACGATCATGTAAAAGGATGGGCAACACTCTTCGGCAAGGGGGTTCACTCCTCAGGGGTAGGTGGACTGAAGGCGAGGTTGAGGAACAGCCTTGCGACACCTATCGTCGTGGGAAGGTTTGAACCTACCAGCCAGGAGTGTTTTGTCTGTGGAAAGAGGTACGATCTGTCTCTTGCAGATAGAATCATTAAGTGCGAATGCGGCTGGAGCTGCGATAGAGACGTCAATGCGGCTTTGGTCATTTTGAGGAAAGGGCTTGGCTTGAGCCCTGATCAAGCCGTAGGGCTGGACTGGCCCGAACTTAAGCCCCTGGAGAAGAGGGCCTCTGCACGGATATTAGGGAGTAATCCCTATATCCGCGTAAGCTTCTTCGGTGAAGGGGGAAGCCCACTACTTCAGTAGTGGGAGGAGGTCACTGAAACTAATGTACTACCGCAAGCTCCGTGGACCTTTTGGTTTTCATAGAAAGTGCAAGAGGAACCAAAAGACCGGTCATAATGGAAAAAATCCAAAAAGCATCGTTAAAACCTAACATGCTGGCTTGCCTTAGCACTTCTTGGTAAATGAAAGCAAGAGCTTTTTTTTGTTCTACCACATTTGGAGTAGACACACCAAAGTGGTGGAGTATTTCCTGAAACCGCTGCTGAAACACTGGATTAAAAGGGGTTACGTGCTCTACTAGAAAATTCTGGTGAAACTGAGATCTCTGAGACAAAATAGTGGTGCCTACGGCCGTGCCAAAGCTACCGCCTAGATTCCTGAGAAGATTAAAAATCCCAGAAGCGTTGCCCATTTCTTCTTTAGGAATGTTAACATAGGTTGCTGCCCCCAGCGGAACAAAGAAAAGCCCCATTCCAAAGCCCTGTATTATCCTGGGGATTGCAATAGACACAAAATCGGCATCCAGATTAAATCGAGACATCATCCAGAGTGATATCGCGGCAAGAGTAAGACCAACAGTGAGTAGCAGGTGAGGTCGGCCTCCCCTTTTAAGAAGCGTAGCAGCTATGGGCATAATCAACAAGCTGGCAATACCCCCAGGTCCCAGCACAAAACCGGCCCATAGAGCTGTATAACCCATAAGGTTTTGAAGATATAGCGGGAGTAAGACTATGCTGCCGAACATGCAGAAAAAACCGGTGAACATTATTATATTTCCGAAAGAAAAGGTCCTGTCCTTGAAAACGCGAAGGTTAACCACAGGATGCTCAGATCTTAACTCAACAATAACTAACATGATGAGGCAAACAGCAGATATTATGCTTAAGGCTACAATAAAATTAGATTCAAACCAATCTTCACGTTCTCCCTTGTCGAGAACCACCTGAAGGCATCCAAGACCGACGGCTAGAAGTCCCAATCCCCAGTAGTCGATTCCAAGCTTTCCTCTTCTCAGGTAGGGAGGATCGAATATGCAGAAGATAGTCAGGATAACGGCAACTATTCCCACCGGAAGGTTTATGTAGAACACCCAACGCCAGCTCCAGTTGTCGGTGATCCAGCCACCGAGAACGGGTCCAAGAATCGGGGCAAAGACTACCCCCATGCCAAAAATCGCCATGGCTGTCCCATGTTCCCGGGGAGGAAAGGTCTCAAGAAGTATCGCTTGAGATATGGGCTGAAGTCCTCCACCACCCAGTCCCTGCAAAATTCGAGCAATAATAAGCACTTCTAACGATGGGGCAGACCCGCATATCATAGAACTGATCGTAAACAAAACAATGGAAAAAAGAAGATAATTTTTTCGTCCAAATACGCTTGATAGCCAGCCTGTTATAGGAATTATGATAGCATTTGATACCAGATAAGATGTCAAAACCCAGGTTACTTCGTCAACACCGGCGCTGAGGCTTCCTCGAATGTGAGGCAGGGAAACATTCACAACGCTGGTATCCATTACCTCAATAAAGGTGGGAAGTATTACGGTAAGAGCAACAATCCATTTGTTTACATTGCCGGGGTTTTCCCGATTCATAAAAACCGGCCCTGTTGCTAGCTCTAGCTAGGGCTTTGTTCTATGAACGCTGCTTTAGCCGTCTCGGGTGGCCTGAGGTAAGGGCCATTCCGATCACTTGTATCTACAGTTACTTCAAGGGAAAGCCCCACTCGTAAGGGATGATCAACTGGAGGTGGAGAATCAAGCCTGATTTTGACGGGTACACGCTGAACCACCTTAATCCAGTTTCCTGTGGCATTTTCCGGAGGAAGCAAAGAAAAAGCCGTGCCGGTACCTGCTCTTATGCCTATTACCCGCCCATAATACTTATATCCCGGGTATATGTCTGCTTCTATGATTGCTTTCTGACCGATTCTCATGTGCGTTAGCTGAGTTTCTTTGAAATTTGCTTCTACATAAACATCCCTGAGAGGTACTATTGCCATCAAGGGCTGGCCGGGTTGAACAAAATTGCCAGCCTGTATATTTTTCTGGGCAACATACCCGGATATCGGCGCTTTTATCCTGCAATAGCTAAGGTTCAACTTGGCAAGTGCCAAATCCTTTTCTGCTTGATTGATTTTAGCCTTCAGGGCGTTCAGTTCATGCTTTTTTACCTCCACTTTTAGTCTCTCTGCTTTCGCCTTGAGCAGTCTGGCCTCGGCTTGGTGAATAAGATCTTCTGCTACCCGAACCTCCTTACTAGCAGCATCTATAGCGGCATCGATGGCTTCCAGTTGTGCCAAAGCTTTTTTATACGCTGTACGTATCCTGTCGAAATCTCTTTCGGCAACGGCTTTCTGGGCAAATAAAGCCGAATAACGGGCGAAGTCTTTTTTTGCATGGCCGAAATCGGCCTTAGCACTTTTTCTTTTCTTTTGAAGTTCTTTCAGATTATCCATCGCTTGTCTCTTGCGATTCCTCGCCATGTCAAGAGCAAACCCGGCTTCCTGAAGAGCCGCACTCGTCACAGCATCTATATAAGTGAGTTCTGTTTGTGCAAGTCGATATTCCGCTTTAAGGCTATTAACTCTAGCTTGAGCTTCTTCCACCCTCAATCGGTAACTATCCGGATCAAGTTCCACAAGCAATTGTCCTTTCTGAACAAAATCGTCATTATCCACCAGTACTTTGAGTATCTGACCGGACACCCTGCTACTAACGGCTGCGCTATCAGCCATAACATAAGCGTTGTCTGTGGTAACCAAATGACGATGAGTAAACCACCACAATCCGCCGGCCAAGCCTCCAAGCACCAAGATCAACAGCAAAATAAGCCTAACGGGCTTTTTATTTCCACCAGTCTTGCTTTTTTCTTCTGCCATAACGCACCCACTACACTTGCCATTTTTGTCAGGATCTCTATCTTTAAAATTTGCTTAGCAGAAAGTCAAAATGTTCAAAGCCTGTTCGAAAAACCATCAAGAAAAATTGACAAACTTAGGTCGTGATGGTAGCCGTAGGTACCAAAGTCACTGGGAGGGAGAGGACGATGGCAATTTCTATAGAGGAAAGCCGGCCTTACCGGAAAATGGCAACAACCTGTCGTACACGCCCGGTGCGACCCAAACAAATTGTGTGGCCAAAGATCGAGCCTGTGACGCTGGAAAATGGGAAATACCGGATGACCTTGCTCCGCCGAGATCTGATAGATGCTGCGGCAAGGCTTTGGCAACTGAGCTACCCCGAGCTTTATGGATCACCTCACGAATTCCTTTTGGATCCTGACCAGTATGAGCGCTGGGTGGCTCTGTGGGACCGTTGGGAAGAAGATGCAAAATCCAAGGTCTATTGCATGGCGGTGCTGGAAAATGTCGCCAGCGGTGAGGTTTTGTCCGGATCGGTGTTGACCAAGTTTGAACGAAATCTTCAAGTAGAATTTTCCTTTGTGGCCACCCTTCCCCATTTGCGCGAAAGAAAACTCACTGACGAAGTGCGTCGCTTTGCTAGAAAGGTTGCAGCTGGAAGCGGGGCAGAATACTTCACCACCTTTTGCGAAACTTGGCACGACATTACGCAAAAGTGGTGCTTGAAAGGAGGCTGGAAGATTGCTGGGGTTTTCCCTGGAAGATTCACTCGCTGGAATGGCGACAATGAAGAATATCGTGGATGCACCGTTCACTTTTACCAATTCACCCAGGAAGCCTTGAATTATGTCACGCGTCCAGAAGAATGGCATCTCGCTCCAGAGGTTAAAAAAGTTTGGGATGTTATTTGGAAAGTAAATGGCGGTCTGTGAATCAATGTATAAATTTGTGGTGTCGAAAATGGATCAGTTTCCAATGATTTTAACACAAAATTTCTGAAGATCCGAAGAGCTTCGCCTTACGGGTTAGGTCAGCGGCGCGACGATGGGCCTGTCTGAGCGGCTCTGGAATACGGTACTTCCCAATACACTTTTCGACGACTTTGACACTTGAATCAATATCTGCACGATGACCAGGTGATATGTAAAGAGGCTTCACACCCGTCCTGGAACGATAAACCACCCCTACCTGACGACCCTGAAAAAAGAGCGGGGTACGACTGCCTTTTTGTAGCGGCAGTTCGTCATGAGTGCCACACAACCTTTTTTTTGCGCAGCCGACTGTTGGAATATCCAGGATAACTCCCAGGTGACTGGCAAGACCGATGCCCCGTGGATGAGCTATGCCCTGTCCATCACACAAGAACACATCAGGCTTTATGCACAACTTTCTCCAGGCTTCCAACATAGCAGGCACTTCACGGAAGGAAAGAAGTCCAGGAACGTAAGGAAAGGTAACCGAAGCCACATGACTGGCCTCGTCTACCAAATTCAGATCAGGCCAATCAAATACCAGTATAACAGCCACGCAAAACCGGTCTTTACCTCTACCTCCTGCGGGGAGCGAAAAATAACCAAGGTCCGATGCTCCTAAAAACCGAAAATTTGCGGGAAGAGGGCAGATTACCACCTTCCCGGCAAGCTCTTTCTGCAATCTTATCGCATCCTTGGGACTCTCCGGCACAAACAATTTTTTCCCTTTACGCGCATCTGGAAAATCCACAAGATCTGCACACGATGCATCCACCGTCATATTCGACAGAGGCGCCACAGTCAGGGCATGCGCCCATTTCAGACTTTTGAGTTTCAACAGTGGATTTGGTGTATTCCTTCAGAGCTTTGGCTATGGCATCAGAGCAGGAAACAATTTGATCACCATTTTGCCACACCGGCGAAGGGCATCTGATTCCCAAGAGCTGTTTAATAATGGAATCCACACGAACACCGGATCGAAGCGCCAGAGAAATAAGGCGCCCCGTTGCCTCTATCTGTGAATAGGCGCAACCCCCTGCCTTACCCATCTGAGCAAAAACCTCACATATGCCGTATTCATCTTCGTTAATAGTAACGTAAAGCTTGCCACAGCCGGTGTTCATGCGCAGGGTGACTCCCTTTGTCACACGGGGGCGAGGACGGGGTTCAACCTGAGGATACTTTGAAGCCTTACCGACCGACAGAACCTGCTGTTCACGGCTACCGTCCCTGTACACCGTGATGCCCTTGCACCCCAGTTTGTAAGCAAGCCAGTAAGCTTTCTCTACATCCTCAGGCGTAGCCTTATTCGGAAAATTTATGGTCTTACTAACAGCGTTATCAACGTACTTTTGAAAAGCAGCCTGTATACGCACATGCCATTCCGGATCTATATCATGAGCAGTTACAAATATACGCCGCACACTTTCGGAAATCTCCGTAAAGCCTTTTATCGTTCCCTTGCGGGATATTTCTTTCATCAACTCGTCGCTGTAAAATCCTTTTTCTTTCGCCACCTTTTCAAAGTATGGATGGACCTCAAGAAGTTCTTCTCCATCAAGCACTCGTCTAATGAAACAAAGCGCAAAAATCGGTTCTACCCCACTGGAACAACCTGCAATAATACTGATGGTTCCTGTTGGGGCAATTGTGGTGGTTGTAGCATTTCGCATGTAAGGCGTCTCCGGTTTATCCCAGATAGAACCTTTATAGTTCGGAAAGTTACCTCTTTCGCGAGCCAAAGCTGCAGATGCTTTTTTAGATTCACTCTGAATAAATGACATAACCTCTTCGGCAATTTGCTCGGCGTCTTCCGAATTATAAGGGATATCGAGTTTTACAAGCATATCGGCAAATCCCATGACTCCGAGCCCGATTTTTCTGTTGGCCAGCGTTATTTGCTCTATTTGAGGCAGAGGATATTTGTTAACGTCAATCACGTTATCGAGGAAGTGAACTGCTTCCCACACCACCGACTTTAGCCTGTTGTAGTCAATCTTTCCGTCTATCACCATGTTTGAGAGGTTAATGGACCCAAGATTGCAAGATTCAAAGGGGAGCAGAGGTTGTTCACCGCAGGGATTGGTGCTTTCAATCATCCCTACATGGGGCGTGGGATTGGATCGATTTATTGTGTCAAGAAATATCACCCCGGGTTCTCCATTCTTCCAAGCGGCATGAACGATCTTGTCGAAAATTTTCCGAGCCGACACTTCACGAACCTTCTGACCCGTCCTGGGATTTATAAGCGGATAAGTCCGATCCTCTTCCACCGCCCGCATGAACTCATCCGTAACGGCAACAGAAATGTTGAAATTGGTCAATTTCGAATTGTCTTCCTTACAGGTTATGAACTTTTCAATGTCAGGATGGTCAACCCGCAAAATCCCCATGTTCGCCCCTCTGCGAGTTCCACCCTGTTTTATGGTTTCAGTAGCCGTATCAAAAACGGTCATAAAGGAAATGGGACCACTCGCAACCCCTCTTGTGGAAAGAACCTGATCATTTTCCGGCCTTATTCGCGAAAAGCTGAAACCAGTACCACCGCCACTTTTGTGAATTATGGCAGCGTACTTGATAGCTTCAAATATGCTGTCAATCGAATCCTCCACCGGAAGGACAAAACAGGCAGACAATTGCCCAAGCCTTCTTCCAGCATTCATCAGGGTCGGAGAATTCGGCATAAAGTTCTTAGCTGCCATGAGCGAGTAAAATTTCACAGCCGTTTCTGCCACCTGTTCCGCCGTCGCCCCATAAAGTGCATCGGCCCTGGCAATGTGCAAGGCCACGCGCCAAAACATCTCCTCGGGTGTCTCAACCGGCTTACCTTCATCATCCTTTTTTAAATATCTCTTCTTTAACACAACCAGCGCGTTCTGACTCAACTCCAATGGAGGCAAAGTCCGAGCCTTCTTACTCCTGGAAACTATCTGGCTTAAAAGATCCCCCTCACCATCTATCATGATTTCAGGTTTACGCATCCTACTTTTCTCAGCAACAGCTTCCATGTAACCTTCCCCTGCATTCTTGGTTTCTGTTAGCTTCGATAAAATTTTACGCAACAAATCACAACCATCAAAGGTGAATAAAATAAGCTATTTTAAGGACTTATCCATATCGCCTCGTATTTTCTGGCTTTTTAAGAGGAATTTTTTTCGCCTGCCCATCTGGAAAAGTTGAAAGATGTGATTAATTTTTGACTGAAGTTTCGCACGATTAAAAAGCCAGAAAATTCAAGACGAAGGAGGGATATATAGCGATGGCTAAAGCTGTAGGAATCGACCTTGGAACTACCAACTCAGTTATTGCGGTATGGGAAAACGGAAAGGCGACAGTCATTCAAAATGCTGAAGGATCCAGAACCACGCCATCTGTTGTAGCGTATACAGAAGATGGCCAAAGGCTGGTGGGGCAAATTGCTAAGCGCCAGTCTGTATTAAATCCCGAAGCAACCATATATTCGGCCAAGCGCTTCATTGGGCGCAGATGGGATGAAGTCCAGACAGAAATTGGAATGGTCCCCTATAAAGTGGTTAAAGGGCCGAATGATGCTGTGCGATTTGAAGTCCGGGGTAAGCTCATCGCCCCGGAAGAAGTATCCGCTCAGGTATTGAGGAAACTCGTGGACGATGCGTCCAAGTTCCTGGGTGAAAAGATTACAGAAGCAGTCATAACCGTTCCTGCTTATTTTAACGATGCCCAAAGGCAGGCGACAAAAAACGCGGGTGAAATCGCCGGATTGAAGGTGCTCAGAATTATAAATGAGCCAACGGCAGCCGCGCTGGCTTATGGTCTAGAAAAGAAAAAGAACGAGACTGTACTGGTATTCGACTTGGGTGGTGGAACTTTTGACGTATCCATTCTCGATGTCGGCGATGGAGTCTGTGAAGTAAGGGCAACGTCCGGTGATACACACTTGGGCGGTGATGATTTCGATCAACGCATAGTTGATTGGCTCGCAGACGAATTCAAGAAAGAAACGGGAATAGATCTACGTAACGACCGCCAGGCATTGCAGAGGCTGTACGAAGCGGCTGAAAAGGCCAAGTGTGAACTTTCATCTACGATGGAAACGGAAATCAACCTGCCGTTTATTACGGCCGATGCCACTGGCCCTAAACACCTGGTAAAGAAACTCACCAGGGCTAAATTTGAAGCCCTAACTGCTGATCTAGTTGAAAGGTGCATGGGCCCCGTAAAGCAGGCTTTGGCTGATGCGGGGTTAACCGAGAATGATATCGATGAAGTCATCTTGGTGGGTGGTTCGACCCGAATTCCTGCTGTTCAGGAACTTGTAAAACGTCTAACCGGTGGCAAAGAACCCAACATGAGCGTAAACCCTGATGAGGTTGTGGCCGTCGGAGCATCAATTCAAGCGGCAATCATCAAGGGCGATGTCAAAGACGTGGTATTGCTCGATGTTACACCGCTGTCCCTTGGAATTGAAACCCTTGGCGGCGTTATGACCAAACTGATTGAAAGGAATACTACAATACCATGTCGTCGTGAAGAAATCTTCACGACCGCTGAAGATAATCAGACGGCCGTTGACATAGTAGTGCTGCAGGGCGAGCGTGAAATGGCAAAGGACAATAGGGTGCTCGGAAGATTCCGACTAGAAGGAATTCCACCTGCACCGCGTGGTGTACCTCAAATTAAGGTCACTTTCGATATCGACGCAAACGGCATCTTGAAGGTGACGGCAAAGGATATGGCAACCGGCAAAGAGCAGACCGTCACCATTACGGAATCCACGAACCTGGATAAGAGCGAAATTGAGCGGATGATTAAGGAGGCTGAGCAGTACGCTGAAGAAGACAGAAAGCGCAAGGAAAAGGTCGAAGCCAGGAATCAGACCGACAGCCTGGCGTACCAACTTGAAAAGACCCTGAAAGATCTCGGTGACAAGGTGCCCGTGAACGAAAAGGCTAGATGCGAGAAACTCGTAGAAGATGCACGTGCTGCCATAAATGACGAAAATACAACAACCGAGCGGTTCAAACAGCTAGCTGGCGATCTGCAACAGGCCCTGCATATGCTCGCTGCTGCAGCTTACCAACAGGCATCGGGAGCACAACAGCAGGCCGGATCTGGCAGTGAAGCCCAGGCAGGCGGAGCCGGATCATCAACTCAGGGCTCAGGTGGCTCCGACGATGTAATAGACGCAGAATTCACTGAAAAGTAACCAGATCTTAAAGGCGTCCCGCAAAGGGAGCTTCCTCAAAGTACGCTAAGAAGGAGGCGCCCGTTCGACAAACGCGAACGGGATCAAAGCCTCCTTCTTAATGAGAGAAATACATTCTTTCGATACTCATTAGAAAAGGGTAACGGAGAGCCATGGGAGTGCAATACAAAGACTATTATGAAATTCTTGGTGTACCACGAAACGCGACCCAAGAAGAAATCCAGCGGGCTTATCGCAAACTGGCTCGCAAGTACCACCCCGATGTGAACAAGGAACCCGGAGCTGAAGAAAAGTTCAAGGAAATTAACGAAGCTTATGAGGTTTTGAAAGATCCGGAAAAGCGCAAAAGATACGATCAGCTTGGTGCCCACTGGAAAGCCGGTCAGGAATTCAGACCCCCACCTGGATGGGACATCCACTTTGATTTCGGAACCGGCGGTGGAAGTGGAGTGGAAGATATATTTTTCGGCGGAGAATCGGGATTCAGTGACTTTTTTGAGCTTCTCTTTGGACGGGGAAGGCGAAAATATGGGAATCGAGGTCCCTTTACCGGAGGTGGCTTCACGTGGGTTAGAGATGGAGCAGACCAGGAAGCAACAATTCGTATAACCCTGGAAGAAGCTTATCATGGCGCTACAAAGGCTATCACCCTGCCGCAAACCAACAAAACCTACGAAGTCAAAATTCCGGCAGGGATCCTTCCCGGTCAGAAAATCCGCCTGGCCGGTCAGGGCAGTCCTGGAATAGGGGGTGGGAAAAGTGGCGATCTGTATCTGCGCGTGGAAATAGAACCACACCCAAAGTACAGACTGGAAAGAAGAGATATTTATATGGATCTTCCGGTAACGCCGTGGGAAGCGGCATTGGGAGCAGACGTTTCCGTGGACACCCTGGGCGGATCAATAACGGTAAGAATTCCACCCGGCACCCAGAGCGGTCAGAAGTTGAGGCTCAGGGGAAAGGGCATGCCCAATCCTAGAGGAGCACCGGGAGATCTGTACGCGGTTGTGCAAATAAAGGTGCCAAAGCATCTTTCATCGAAAGAAAGAGAGCTTTTTGAAGAACTTAAGAATGTATCTGATTTTAATCCAAGATCATAACCGGAGGAACCATGGCGGAAAGAAGTAAACCGGTATCCATTCGTTATGTTAATTACACGAAATATTTGAGGTGTGAACAAGTGGCGTCTATATGTGGAGTTCACCCCGAGCTCATCGAACGGTTCGTGAAGCTCGGCTTGATTGATCCAACAGACAGAGACCCTGTGAACGAAAGCTGGTTGTTTCCGCCTGAAGTCGTGCCCATTGTAAAGAGGATAATTAGGCTAAGGCGCGACCTGGGAATTAACTACGCCGGCATAGGCGTAGTGCTTGAATTGTTAAATCGCCTTGAAGAACTGGAAAGACGCATCTCCGTTCTGGAGATGCATCTTAAGCGATTTATGAAAGAATAAAAGGAGGTGTGCCGTTATGGATATAAACAAATTCACCGTTAAATCGCAAGAAGCTTTGCAACAGGCTCAGACCAAAGCAATAAAATATGGACATCAGGAGGTTGACGGAGAGCATCTGCTTCTGGCTCTGCTGGAACAGCATGACGGGCTCGTACCAAAACTTCTCCAGAAAATGGAAGTGCCTGTTGATTCTCTCCGAGATGCAGTAGAAAGGGAATTAGAAAAGCGTCCTCGTGTAAGCGGGCCGGGAATTGAACCGGGCAAGGTTTACATAACCCAGAGGCTCAGCAAGCTGCTTATCAAAGCGGAAGAAGAAGCCAAACACCTCAAGGACGAATACGTATCGGTTGAACATTTGCTCCTGGCCTTTGCAGAAGAAGGATCAACCACCCCAGCAGGGCGAATCTTGGCACAGTTTGGTGTTACCAGGGATTCCATTTTGAAAGCCCTTACAGCTGTGCGTGGTCACCAACGTGTAACCAGCGCAACACCCGAACAAACCTATGAAGCTCTGCAAAAATACGGTCGGGATCTGGTACAGGAAGCCAGAAGCGGAAAACTCGATCCAGTAATAGGACGTGACTCTGAAATCCGACGAGTTATACGCATACTCAGCCGCAAAACTAAGAACAACCCCGTCCTGATAGGGGAACCGGGAGTCGGAAAAACTGCCATTGTCGAGGGTCTGGCTCACCGGATAGTCCGTGGAGATGTACCGGAAGGGCTGAAAGACAAAACGATTTTCGCCCTCGACATGGGCGCCCTTATTGCCGGAGCAAAGTACCGTGGCGAATTCGAGGAGCGGCTCAAGGCAGTCCTGCAGGAAATTAAAGAATCAGAAGGTCGAATTATTCTTTTTATTGATGAAGTTCACAACATCGTTGGTGCAGGAAAAGCCGAAGGGACAATGGACGCGGGGAACATGCTCAAGCCCATGCTAGCTCGAGGCGAACTGCACTGCATTGGTGCAACGACATTGGATGAGTACAGAAAATACATTGAAAAAGACCCGGCGCTGGAAAGACGGTTCCAGCCCGTGTTGGTGGAAGAACCCAGTGTTGAAGATACCATATCCATATTGCGTGGACTGAAAGAACGCTACGAAGTCCATCATGGTGTCAAAATCCACGACAGCGCACTGGTAGCAGCAGCTGTTCTGTCCCGCAGGTATATTACTGACCGCTTTCTACCAGATAAAGCGATAGACCTTGTTGACGAAGCCTGCGCCATGATCAGAACGGAAATTGATTCCATGCCAGCCGAACTGGACGAGGTAATGCGACGCATAATGCAGCTGGAAATCGAGGAAGCAGCACTGAAAAAGGAAAAAGACAAGGCTAGCATGGAGCGACTGGAAATACTCAGGAAAGAGCTGGCTGAACTCAGATCCCAGGCGGACGCTATGAAGGCTCAGTGGGAAGCCGAAAAGGGTGCAATCAAAGAGGTTCAGGCTCTGAGGGAGGAAATTGAAAAGGTTCACCGCGAAATCGAGATCGCCGAAAGACAGTACGACCTCAACAAAGTTGCGGAACTCAGGCACGGAAAACTCCCTGAGTTGCAGGCTCGACTCCAAGAAGTCGAAAAGAGACTGACCGAAATCCAAGGCGGGAAGAAACTCCTCAGAGAGGAAGTTACAGAAGAAGAGATTGCCGAAATAGTATCCCGCTGGACCGGCATCCCTGTGTCTAAGCTAATGGAAGGTGAACGGGAAAAACTCTTGAAGCTCGACGAAGTGCTACACAGGCGTGTCGTCGGACAGGACGAAGCAGTGCGCCTAGTTGCCGATGCAGTGCTCAGGGCTCGAGCTGGCATAAAGGATCCTCGAAGACCCATAGGATCGTTCATTTTCCTCGGACCTACCGGTGTTGGAAAGACCGAGCTGGCAAAAACCTTGGCAGAAGCCCTGTTCGACACCGAAGAAAACATGATCCGTATAGATATGACGGAGTATATGGAAAAACATGCAGTGTCCCGACTTATAGGCGCTCCACCTGGCTACGTAGGTTACGAAGAAGGCGGCCAACTCACCGAAGCGGTGCGACGTAAACCCTATTCTGTAATTCTGTTCGACGAAATAGAGAAAGCACACCCAGACGTATTTAACATACTGCTCCAGATTATGGATGATGGAAGGCTGACGGATAGTCACGGCCGAACCGTGGATTTCAAGAATACCATCATTATCATGACCAGTAACATCGGTTCAACTTATCTGCTCGAAGGAGTTGATAGCTCTGGTAGCATAAGAGAAGACGTCCGAGAACGGGTGATGGCTGAACTAAGGCGCCATTTCAGGCCGGAGTTTCTCAATAGGGTTGACGAAGTGGTCCTTTTCAAGCCACTGACGCTTGATGAAATTAAACAAATAGTTGACCTGATGATTCAGGACATAGCAAAACGACTTAAAGAGCGGCGTATAGTGCTGGAGCTGACCGAAGCAGCTCGAGAACACATTGCCCGGTCAGGATACGATCCGGTTTTCGGAGCCAGACCGCTCAGACGTTACATACAACGCAACCTTGAAACCAAAATAGCAAGAGAACTTATTGCCGGAGAAGTTCCCGAAGGGTCAACCCTCAAGGTTGACATGCAAGACGGTGAACTGACCGTAATCCCAATCGTTACGGCCGAAGTGGTGGAAGAATAACAAGCATGGTGTGGGGCACGTCACAAAAGCGTGCCCCAGCTTTTCCACTATCAATACTACGTTGGGTTCAATTCTCTTTCACGAGGAAACAACGGAAGGTAACGATAAGATAGCGAAATTATCAAAGCACCGTAAGCAAATATCGCGATGCTGGGTGCCCACTCGTAAACGGTCGGAACATACACTTCCCAGTGATCAAAAGGCATAACCGGCACGGCCAAAGCCTGCACGGTCATAACAAACCTATTGATCACTATTCCTGCACAGTCAAGGAAAAAGGCGCCGAACATCAAGGTGTTGCTTGCGCGTCCTTTAGGGGAAAGCAAAACAGCTGCCGGGACCACTCCACACACAACTATCTCCGCAAAAAGTAACCACATACCGTAAGGTTCGCGGTAAAAATCCGTGAGTTTGAAACCCATCTCAGGTGCTGTGACCATGGCCCAATACAGAGTATCCGCAATCTTCAACACGATATATATAGCCAGAATGGAACCCTCTATCTTCGCTATTAACTCGTAAACGCTTCTATCAACGAGCTGCTTACGTCCGAACTTTTCTATGGTTCGGCAAATCAGAGCCGTAAATGCTGGGCCGGATGCAATGGCGGAAATCACAAACAGAAAGAAGGTCCAAGGCCAAATGAAAAAGCCGGTCCGGTAGCAAAAAGGACGGGCAAAAAGTACACCGGCAACTCCACCAAGCGATCCCTGGTGGAAAAAACTAAGGAATGTGCCCGTAAGGGCAAAAAGTGCCATGATCTCATGGAGGGAGTGCCCAAAAATATGCACAGGTCTGATGGCATCCAACTTTCTATTTTCGAGAATAATGGGAACATACTCGATGGTCAGCACGATGGCATAGCAGGTTATGCAGAAAATTACTTCTGTCAGCATGGAGTGTACATTGGGATGCCAGTAACCAAACCAGCTACGAAGAGGTTGTCCAATTTCGATCAAGAGAACGAGAAGAGCACCTGTATAACAAACAAAGCCCACCACAACGGCGAGATTTATTATTTTCTTAATTTCTTTCAAAGCTGGGAAAAACCTCGATATTCCGTAAAACAAAAAACCGGAAAAGAAAGCTCCAGCGCCAAGGGCGATAACTCCAAGGTCAACGGTTATGTAAAGACCAAACCCAAAGTAATTGTTAAGACCTGTAAGATTAAGCCCCTTCCACAAAACCGACACTCCAGCCCATACTCCCCATGCAATCACCGCAAACAAAAAAAGCAACCACAACACAAAAACCGGAAAAGGACACCTTTTAACGCCTTCAGGAATTAAAGCCTTATCCATTGTTGCCCCTCACACGAATTTTCATAAACTCCTACAATCCCTTGTCCGCAAGCTTTCTAACCCAAGGTTTACTGCTTAAATAATACACCTTGGGATAGGTCTTCAGCTTTGCCGAAATAGTAAAGGCACGAGAACTTTTTGCCAATTTGGCCACTTCACTTTCAGGATCCAGCAAGTTTCCAAAGACTATGGCACCAGTGGGACAGGCTTCCACACAAGCTGGCGTGTACTCTACCTTATCCGGATCTTCACCCGCAATCCGGGCCTTATCCCTGGCTCTATTCAACCTGTGATGACAAAAGGTGCATTTTTCAATAACTCCACGCATTCTGGTGCTCACTTCCGGATTTAGCATCTCCTCCATCGGAGAAGGCCACTTTGGATCCCACCAATTGAAGCTTCTGGCATGATATGGACATGCTACCATGCAGTATCTGCAACCTATGCAACGAGGATATATCATGTTGACTATACCGGTTCGTTCATCCCTCTGAGTAGCATTAACGGGACAGACAAATGTACAAGGCGCATGATGCGGAGCGTCACAGTGAAAGCATGGTCGCGGCAGATAAGCAAAGCTGTATTCCGGATAATCTTTCCCGTTTTCCAAGAGATAAAAGCGCATCCAAGCTATATTACGTGTTTTATCTGTTTCATCGGTCCTAAAGGACACATTGTTCTCCTGATGGCACGCAATTGCACAGGCCATACATCCGGTACACTTATCCAGATCTATGACCATCCCGTATCTAACGCCACCTTTGTGTTCCTCATGTCCGCTCATAGACATCACCCTCTTCATCCGGCAAATTCGAAAAACTTAAGCTCGCACCAGCTTCGCCCCAGTAACAACTTCAATTCCAAGGCCAGTCACAGGGTCAACGTGGATCTCAACCATGCGGTTGGCATTCGTACCTTTATCCTTTACAAAAACATCATAAGCCCCGTGGCCAAACCCTTTAGGAATGCCAATGACCCCTTTGGGAACGGAGGGAACTACATGTACCCTCACTCTGGCCTCTCCTTTCACCGTCTTAAGCACTGCCATGTCACCTTCCCTAAACCCTAGCTTGCTGGCAGTAGCGGGATTTATTTCAACAAAAATGTCATCTCCCTTGAGCTGAAAATCCCAGATATTTTTCATCATAAGGTAAGAATTGGGCAAATAACCTGTACTGATAAAGCCACAATTATAAGCCATCAATAGCAGGGAATGTTCACCCCCGCTGCCTTTACTAACGACAAATGGCTCATAGTGAGGCAACAACAATTCATCCTTTTCAATCTTCATTTCCGCCTCGCCTAAAGCCGTAATTGAAAATTGTGGTTTTCCATTATCGGTTCCTATAATCTCATAGGCTGAAGGCGGAACATCAAACCATATCTTACCTTTGGAAAGTTCTCTCCAAAGGCTTTCCATATCACCGAAATTCTTCTTAACCGTTGACACACTGACGAGCTCGTCCATACGATTCGTGATAGCTCCGCGGCCAGAATCCGCAATTCCCTTAATCCTGAACTTTAAATAATCGGTGTAATTCCTCCAAGGCAATGCCGTTTTAACCGTACCACCCACCTTAACAGCTATATTTAGTATGACATCGCCCGGATGACGTACATCGTACTTTGCATTGATAAGTGGACGAGAAAGAGCATACATGGACTGAGCAAAAACGGGCAAACCGTAAACGTCATCCCATCGCTCCAGCATGACCGGCGCGGGCAGTATGATGTCCGCATTAACTGCCGTCTCATCCATAAAACTGGTCACGTCAACTACCATTCCAATCTTCGAAAAAGCTTCTTTGACCAACCCGGATTCAGGTAAGCAATAGACCGGGTTGGCTTCCTGTACAAAAAGCAACTCAATGGGATAGCCTTTCTGAGAAGCCACAGCATCAAGAAATGGATAAAGAGGATAGCTGTATTCACCAAACGGTATCTTCCAGTCGGCTGCTACTTCCAGTCTAGGAGCGGTTTCGACAACCTCATCTTCGATTGCTGGCAACGGAGCAACAGGAACATTCCCTTTAAGGTGAAATAACCCTTTTTCCAGGTTGCCTTTTAACAAATTCAGGGTGACAAAAACCGACTCATCATAGAACGACCTCGGACCCCCCGTTCCCTGCCCCCATATAGCCACAGCCTTGGGATGTTTCGCAAAGGAATGAGCAATCTCCACTATCTTTTGGGCTTCCACGCCCGTAATTTTTTCGACCTTCTCTGGTGTGTAATCTTTAAGCACCAAATCCTTAAATCCACGACGTTCTTTTCCGCTCGAATCAGTCCAATCCTCAAAACCAGCATATTCCCGTACTATCGGATCAAAACGATTTTCTTTTATCATCACATGAGCAATTCCCAAGGCCAGCGCTGCTTCAGTGCCTGGCTTCACAGCAACCCATTCACTGGCTTTGGCTGCACTCATGGACAGACGAGATGACACGTGAATAACTTCGGTCACAGGCTTACCGGGATTTTCCGAAAACCATCCAGAAGCTACCTTTGCCATCGGCGCCCTGGGTCCCCATCCGTCAGCCCATTCGGCGCCGAAACTTAAAACGCACGTAACATCGGCAAGGTTAAAGCCGAAAGTAACGTCCGCTCCAAATATCGCTCGGCTTACAGCTCGCTGACAATCAAAAGAATCCGGCATCGAAAAGACATTTTTTGACCCGCAGGCTCTTAAAAATTGCTTCCATAGATCAAAAATGCTGGAATATTTTTGGCCGGTTATACATGCTACAGAGTGCCCTTTTCTTTCTCCTAGTAGTTTAGTGATTTTCTGAGTAATCTCAGACAGGGCTTCATTCCAGGTTATGGGCTTAAAACCCGAAATATCTCCCCGTTTTTTCGTTTGTTTGAGGGGCGTCTGGACTCGATAAGGAGCATACAAGTATTGCACCGCAGAAGCACCGAGCGAACAAATCCCCCAATCACCACCTCTTGCATAAATAGCCCGTTTACCATCTATAAAGTCCACTTCTATCGGGCAACCGCCCCCACAAAGAGTACAAATTGTCTTCTTTGCCGCCCTGTGGCCTCGCTCCGGAGATGGCCTCCAAGACCAGTTCTGAGTCCATATGGCAATATCGTCGGCCAATTTCCAGGGTAACGGCGACAGCAAAGTACCTCCGACTGCACCAGCTACAAAACCGATGAATGCTCGCCTTCCTACCTTCATTCCGAATTCTCCTATGCAGCCCTATTTATGACAAACCTGACAGGCGTTACTGGCACCGTGAGCGGCGTGGCACTTTTCACATTCTACCATTTTCATCGTGTTCTTACTGTATCCCGTAAGCCTATTTTCGTAATAAGGTGGCGCCTTTTCCTCTTCACTTACATCGCGATGGCATCTCACACAATCCATGTCCTTATGGGGTGCGTGAGAAAAGTAAACATTGTCCGGCTGCCAAGCATAGATAAGCCACGGGATTGGTTTGTCCTTCTGAATGTATTCCTCAACAAGAATTCGCTCGGCCTCACTTTCCCCCATCATCTCTTCATGACACTCCCGACAATTGTCTATGTTTGGTATCCCGGAATAAGTTCCATCCTCACGAAAATAATGGCAATCTTCACAGGAACTGTCCTGATGTGCAGCGTGGGAAAAGTTAATCGGTTGATATTTCTTAGAATAAAGAATCTGCGGGAAAATCACCCACCCAAAAACCAGCGCTCCTATAAACCCTATGAGGAACGCCACTACAACGACCACTTTACCAGAAGTTGCGCCTTTGTTGTGTTCCATGACGAGCCGCCCCTGACGACATTTTGGTTTAAGTACTTTTTCACAACCGAAAGAAAACAACCCGATACTTTTTTCACAAGGAACGATGTTATTAAACTGCACATGTGCTTGTTGTCAAGCACCCCGGAGGAGATGTTCGAAAAATCTATCGTTTCGTCATGACAAAGACTTGAGGTAATTAAACGCTTTGTAAATATCTTCGAGAGAATTCACTTCAATAACAGAAGGAACGTCCTGCCGCAAACAGTGCTCATATACGTCATCATCAATTGAACCGCTTCCCGGCGGCAGGTGCTGGTCCTTTGTCCCATCATTATCATGAATGTGAAACCCAACTATCAAGTCTTTTAGACCCTCAATGTACTCAATAATATCGGCCCCAAAGGTATTAACGTGACCAACGTCAACAAGAGCTCTAAGATAGGGGCTCGATACACGTTCGATGATCTCTCTGTGAACCTCCACACAGTCAATTACAGGATGATTTTCTCCGTTCCACCCATTTTCTAGAGCCATCATAACTTTCCTGTTCTGCGCTTCCTCTACAAGGTCTCTCAGAGAATTCACAAGGTTATCCCGCGCTCGGTTGATGAACGACGGGGGAAAATTCCGATTTAAATTACCCGGATGAATGACCATGTACCTAGCTCCAAGATATTCCGCGATCTCGAGACACAACCTGCACTCGTCAACTGCCGCTTTGGCAATCCGATCCCTGATGCTGGCCATGTTAAGCTCTATATAAGCAGCGTGAAGAATGGGTTTCACAGACACCTTTTCAAGCGCCGACTTTATTTCTGACCATCTTGATCTGTCCCCCGGTAATCCCCAAAAGATCTCAGCAACAATTTCAACAAATTCAACCCCAATTTCATCACACAATCTGATCTGCTCTGGTAATGACAAATCTTTTAGCCTCGTCGACAGCCCTAACCCTTTCATCTTCCATAGCCTTCTTAACTCGGCGAAATCTGATGATTGACACGACATTTGGCACAATTGAGAGATAATAAAGCACAAAATCGATTCTTCCGAACACAGCTCCCAGAAACACCACGAATAATCTGACATCTCTGGAATATGGTAAAACTCTTAAAAATCCGTCTTCTTCTGGTAGGTAGTTCCGGCCTGTCTCAGCCCGAAATTTTGCCCTGTGAATGGATGACAATGGAAGCCCTATTAAAGCCAACCCACCCCACAGAAAGGCACTCAACGATCCTGACGTCTTAAACAGGGCAAAGACAATACCGCATACAACCAGACCGTCCACATACCGATCCAGCATGTGGTCTACATAAGCTCCGTAGGGCGAATGCTGAAACTTCAGCCTCGCAATCTCTCCATCAACACCGTCAATTATCGAGGACACCTGTACAAGCAATCCTGCTATAATACATGCCAACGATGACAATGGAGCTGAATCAGCCAGCATACCGGATATGAAAAACCACATAGCACCTAGTATCCCTACAACCGCCCCAACAACCGACACCTGGTTGGGCGTTATGGATTTCCGAGCAATCCTGCGGGTTATCTCTATTGAAAAATGTCGATTTATGTATTTGCTCACCGGACCATCAATATTTTTGGATCTTTTTAAAAGAGCCAGAAGAGAATCCTCGGCTTTTTTCAAGTCCCCCGGCGTATCTATGTCAAACCAGAACAAGCCGGTTACGTCCACCACTTTGAACTTTTTTTCAGGAATTAAAAGCCGCAATGCGTCAGACAGATTGCCCTTGCCCTGCGAAATAGCTTTCTTAAGCACGTCAAATAATTCAGGCTTGCAAAGAAAAATCCCCGTGTCCATAGCATCCGCATTTGGGATACCTTTGCCAATGTCAACCACAGTGTCACCCAATATAGAAACCAGCGTGGCTTCCCCCACGTCGTTAATTCCCCTAAAATTCCTGTCCACAGCAAGACGACACACGGCAGAATTATTTTCACACTCGGCCTCGAACAAACGAACTGGTATCTCTGGATCGAAAAGGTGATCACACATAGCAAGGAAAAAGGGTTTGTCTATCCTGCCGGCCGGGGCACTGGCTGAAGCTCCGTTGCCTAATTGCCAACAATCACTGCTGATAATTTCAATGAAAATATCGTGTTTTTCTGCAAGTTCTCTTGCGTGTTCTATCACGCGGTCCTTTTGAAACCCGACGACAACATAAAACTTGCGAACTCCAGCGGTTTTGAAAGTCAGCAAAGATCTTTCAAGAAGGCTAAGCCCATAGATCCTGACTAGGGGTTTGGGTACCTCACCCTCGCTGTTCCTCAGCCTCGAACCTTCTCCTGCCGCCAGAATAACCGCCGGAATGTCCCTTAATAAATTTTTTGCCCGCACTTCTCCACCTCCTCCTAGCCTCTTCCTCTCATGAAATACAGACACCAGACAAAAGCGCTAAACTGATAATCGAATTGATAACAAGGTAATGATATTACAAAACACTGGAATGTGAAGTCAAATTCAAGGTCGTTCCCAATACGCTGGATTTCGGTGTAAGTTCATCTACTTTTCCGTAATCACGAATAAAACATCAGAACTACGAGGCGGGTGCATATTAAATTCCTTAGAAGCTATCCTACTAAGGTTGGTATATCCTGTCAGATATTCCCACTCGAGCCGCAATTTTTTGTTCACCTCGCCAAGCTCTGCCAAAACCTTGTAAGCCTGTGAGAAGGTATAACCCAGCCTTATGCGTTCCGTTCGAATCCACACTAGTCCGAGGGCCATAATTGTTAAGAAAATCACACAAACAATATGTGCCAGAAAATTTTTACCACTCATCTCCTACGATGCTCCTTGCTGGTTACAGCTTCTGCACTGCCCTCAAACGAGCACTTCGAGCACGGGGGTTGTTTCTTATTTCATTTTCAGAAGGTTTCACAGCTTTTCTGGTAAGCAACCGTACCATTGGCTTCTTGCCACAAACGCATACAGGATACTCCGGAGGGCATGTGCAGGGGTTGGCCCACTTTCTAAAAGTATGCTTCACAATACGATCCTCGAGCGAGTGAAACGCCACAATGCAGAGCACTCCACCTGGTGCAAGCCAGTTCAGTATCTTACCTAAAAACCGTTTTAACGCTCCCAGTTCATCGTTCACGAATATTCGGAGAGCCTGAAAAACTCTAGTAGCAGGGTGAATACGGGATCTGGCGTTGCGTGGCGGAATTGCCTTCGACACAATTTCGGCCAATTGCAATGTGCTACCAATGGCAGTAATCTTCCTGGCCTTGACTATTTCTCTGGCAATTCTTCTGGCATAACGCTCTTCTCCAAATTCCCTGAAAATACGAGCCAGTTCATTCTCTGAAAAACTGTTCACCACATGGTAAGCCGACAGCGTTCCCTGCCGGGACATTCTCATATCCAGAGGTCCATCATGGATAAAGCTGAATCCTCTTTCCGAAGACTCCAGTTGCTCGGAAGATACCCCAAGGTCAAGCACGGCGCCATCGAGAAAATCCACTCCTGTCAACTGGAGCACCTCATCGAAGTTCTCGTAATTATCACAGAACAATAAAAGACGCCCTTCCGAAACATAGTCACCGAGTCTATCACATACCCGGTGAATGGCTTTCTCATCTCTGTCAATGCCAATAACCCGACAATTCGGGTTGACACGCGTTAAAATAGCTTCTGTATGGCCACCAGAACCAATGGTGCCATCAAGAAAAACAAAATTCCCTGCCGATACTCTAAAAAAATCAATAATCTCTTCACAAAGAACCGGGACATGCATAATTTTCACTACTTTTACCCACCTGGCACCTGAATTCTTACCTTTTCTATCGAAAAACCCCGTTTCCTCACGACCTGTAGTTTGCACCTTCCAACAGAAACAACTTCTCCCACATCCGGAAACCGATCCAGCCTACTTATTATCAAACCGGCAACGGTCCTGACGCCGTTTTCAGGAAGTTCAAGCCCAAGCCGCCTATTAATGTCCCGTATCAGCATAGAACCATCAACCAGATAGGATCCGTCTGCAAGACGAAATAATCTTTCAATTCCCGATGAATCGTGTTCGTCTTCGATTTCGCCAACGATTTCTTCCAGAACGTCTTCCAGAGTTACCAGCCCTACGACTTGCCCGTACTCATCAACGACGAAACACATGTGAAGTTGCTCGCGCCTGAAGGCTTCCAGCTGATCCCGAATGGTTCTCGACTCAGGAGCAAAAGGCGGAGGCATCAGCACATCCTTGAGTCTGACCTCTGTTTGGTTTTCCCCAATTTTTAGCAATAAATCCTTAACGTGTACAAACCCAACGACATTGCTAGGGTCTTTTTCGTACACAGGGTATCTGGAAAACTTGTTTTCTTCCACCGCAGCGAGCACTTCTTGAAGAGTTGCGTTCAACTCAAGGGAAACTACATCCCTCCAAGGAACCATGATGTCACCGAGAGTGGTCTTATCGAGCAACAACACTCCAATCAGCATTTCCTGTTTTTCACGCTCCAGCCCGGCCCCACTTCCCGATGATTCAATCAACGCCTGAAGCTCCTCCTCACTCAGATCTAAATCCCCCTTTTGCCGTTCTAACCTCAGCAAACGTATTATGGCATTGGACAAAAAGGTAAGCCCTCGAACACAAGGATAACAAAAGCTTATAAGAAAGCGCATAACCGGGGAAACGCGCAAAGCTATGGGAGTAGCATGATAAGCTGCTATGGTCTTCGGAGTAATTTCGCCAAAAATAAGAAGCCCAAGGGTTATGACGAAAGTGGCGTACAGAACCCCTCGATCCCCAAAAAGCCTAATGGCAATAGCTGTTCCCATTGCGGATAGCGCCACATTCACCAAGTTGTTGCACAGAAGGAGTGTTCCAATAAGTCTATCCGGATCTTTTAAGATTTTCTCCAGCAGTTTTGCCCTGCCATCGGTTCTTGCCAGGTAGGCTATTTTAAAACGGTTGACGGCCATGAGGGCGGTTTCAGAACCGGAAAAAAAAGCTGATATGCCAAATAGCCCGGCAAAAACTAAGCTATTGAAACCGACTTCGGTCAGAATATTTATCATAGTCGTGACGCCTCATAAGGAAAAATGTTTCTGGAATCTATCAGAAGAACGAGCAGACAAAGCAAAAAGAAAACACAGGGCGCACCCTTCCCTCCACTCCGCAACGTTCATGCGTCAGGATTGGGTGCACCTTATTATTTTCAGGCTTCTTCAATAATAATCTTGTGATCCACAAGAGCCATTCGTTTTATAACACCTTTCACCGTCTTTTGCTCGCCGAAAATATTGCGCATTTTCAGCAGGCCGTCTTCGTTTTCCACCACGTCCACAGCTTCCATAATAAGCTCTTCTCCATTATCCTTCAGCAGATAAGCGTTTGCCTCACACATTGCTCTGCCTCCTCAGTTCATTTTATCTGGTTGGTTTCCCCAAGCACAAGCCCTGACGGCAGGGATTCGCCAAAGGCCCACTCCTGTTCCTGAAGACTCAATTCTTCCGACGGTTCTTTAAAAAGCACCTTTAGCTTATCGTCATCCTCCAATCCTAGCAAGGTTTCGTAAATCCTTCTTCTAAAATCCTCTGGAAGGTCTCTCGCTCTATCCCCTGTCAAACGCGCCATGTGTACTATAGGTCTTACACATACCGCTCCCAGCTCATCAGCTTTATCCAGCAATGCGGATATCCATTTCATAACCTCATCAGCCGAAACAACCCTGTCAATGGGCCCGTAAAGAGGAATTCTAGCTCCAAGCTTAGCCAAAGACCATAGATCTTGATGGCGGGGTTTTTTCTGTGAAAGTACTCGATCTAGCATTCTACGTCCCAGCAGAACTTTAACCTCTACAGGAAGCCGCTCAAAATTGGCAAAAGCCATCCAGAATTCAGTTATCTCCTGTGAATTCAACTTCCTAGCCTTTTTTCTGCCCTTAGTTTCTCCATGTTGGAAATAAGCCGAATGCTGTTGGTAAACATGAAGCTGCTGCCCAGCCGACAATCCTCCGGCAACCCTCCTCCAAAATATCCACCACTCAAGACGGCACATTGGCTGCCGATGATAACTCAACCCTTGATGATATATCCTCCAGATCTGCCTTATGCGCCACTCGTCAACAGGATCTCCGTAGCCGGGACGCATACAAAATCCAAGCAAGTTCAACCATCGTGCTTCATGGCGAAAGGTAAGTTTACGACCTTCCGCCACACCCAAGAGAGTGTCGGCCAATTTGCGAATCGCCAGAAGCGACCACTTTTCACGTGGTGTACCAAAGAGCTTCGTGAGATGTTTTACCAAAGCGTCTGGATCCAAACGTTTTTCTGAATGTCCACCCGTAAAGACGTTCTTTATTAGGTTTGACGCCTCATTTAAAAGCTCTTCATCAAAGATTTCGCCGGGCAGAATTGATCGCTTTTCCGTGTCCGCATGTTGTCTGACATCAAACCGGAGCTTCCACTTATGAGGTGTTTTTAGGGACTTACACCAAATATCAAGTGTTCCGACTTCAGATAACTGACATGCAATAGTAACCGGTATTTGCTGCGTTACCCCTTTCTTTCCGAAACGTAAGACGGTCCTGATTGGTGGCAGAGGAGTCACTTCGCCATCGGGCAGATCAACTATATCTCCCAGTCTGTCTTCCAGCCTCGTCGTTGAACAGAGCACCTGAAAAGCTACCGGCCTGTTAGTGATGACCTGAAAGTCATGATTCCGGAGCTCAGCCTCAAAACCTTCCTCCGAACCTCTTGGGACAATGCAAACCCCGCGGTAAACCATACCACCGTCATCATCCTGACCGCTGTCCACTTGCACGTAGTAACTCCTGGGCGTGCCAGCCCCAACACGAACTCCAAACCCAAGGCGCACCATGCCGTAGTAAGCGGCGCCGAAAGCAACGGCCAAATCGGGCTTCGGATTGTGGAGTTCCCCCGGTTTCCATCCTTTACCAGCACGGTCCTCAAACCAGCTTCCCACGACATTAAGAAGTCTTCGCCTTATAACCGCCGGAGCCAGTGCACCACCATTGAACAGAATAAAATCTGGGTAAGGATCTTTCCTACCTACTTCGGATTTGAGGAAATCCTCAAACCTACGCCAGAACGAAGCAAGATGGCGAGTTATAGCAGGATCCTGTACGTAAGGTAGCCCCCACTCGGTAAGTCCCGATCTCCCAGAGCTTTTCAATTCATCGTCAAGGTTACAAAAGGGGAAGAATCCCTCTATGATACGATCTTCAACCTCTTGCCGGGACAGGTTTACCGATACAGTATCTCCAATGAGTCTAGTGCCACGTCCGACCACAGTGACCTTAACCGCTTCTATATCCGGGTTTTCCAGCAACTGCTCCTTCGCTTTTCGACATTGATGACATAATTGATGCCATTGCTTGGAATCTAGTGCTCCGGCTTTGCCAAAACGCCCAATCTCAACGTGTCTTCCTATGGCAAGATCCATATTGTCTCCACCCAGCAGAAGATGCTCTCCTACTGCCAGGCGATCAAATCGAAGCCCTTTTTCCCCTTCCCGAAACGCAACTATCGTAAAGTCGGTGGTTCCACCACCCACATCGCACACAAGAATCACATGACCTGCTTGAAGCTGCTCCTGCCAATTATCCCTGTGGCGGCTCAACCACGCATAAAAAGCAGCAAGAGGCTCTTCCAGAAGCACTAATCTAGGTATGCCGGCCATTCGAGCCGCTTCAACGGTAAGTTCCCTGGCCACCTCGTCAAATGAAGCCGGCACGGTCAGGACTATCAATTGCTCTTCGAAGCGAAGCTCATCGTCATCACGGGCTACGACGTAATTCCATGATTCCCGTATGTGCTCCAAGTATTTGGCGCTGGCTTCTACAGGGGAAACCTTTCTCACGTCATCGCCACTGACTCCCCACGGAAGAATCGGGGCTTTTCTGTCCACTCGAGCATGACATAGCCAGGACTTTGCAGATGAAACCAAACGCTCTGGAACAAGTGCTCCCTGCTCACGGGCAAACTCACCCACCACATCCCGAACATTCTGCTTCCATGGAAGGCGCAACTGGTCGAGTGGAACCTCGTAACTCCCAGGGAGATAAAGAAAAGATGGTAACAGAGATCGTTCGGCAATTTCTCCAAGCGAAACCACCTGCGGAATTTTAAAAATCTTTATTTGTCTGCGCTCATCGGCCAGATCAACGAAAGCAACTGCAGAATTTGTAGTCCCCAGATCAATGCCGATAACGAACCTGAATGACCAATCTTCTGTTCCGCTCGTTTCTTTCATTTTACCCGATTATTTCGCTTCTCTTTCCTTCAGGTTAAACTCCAGCTTCCACTTTCTCTCCGGGTTAATCACGTCAACACACCTGAGTTCAAGCGTTCCGATTTCCGTCATGGCTGACTCAAGCCATACCGGCACAACTGTCCCCCCAGCTTCCTCCTCTGTAGCAGGCAACTCCGTCTCCATAGTGCCAACCGGCTCGATGGTACCTTCCCAGTCTTCAACAACCTCGCCTGCTCTATCATCCTGTCTTATCGTTGACGAAAGTAGATGAAAAACCGCCGGCTCACCAACAACCAATCCGAACTCCCGTTCTTTAATTTCCTCCGTGGTTCCCTCTTCCATCCCGAAAGGTACAACACAAAGTGCCTTCATTGGCGTTGGAACACCCGGAACCGTCGGCATAGCACTTTCCACTCCGATGTAATAGGATCTCGATGCTCCCGCTCTAATCCTGACACCACGTCCTCTGCGGGCAAAACCGTAATAGGTGGCCCCTCTGGCAACGGCAAGGTCTAGATCCGCAAAAGAAAGTTCACGAACCTCACCTTCACCACCCCAAGAACGCAAAAGATCAATAATTCTCCCACGAAACTGTTCGGCCTTCATTACGCCACCGTTGAACAGAACAGCCGACGGGAATGAAGGCAACCTTTCCAGATGACGACTTACGAAGTGGGCAAGATGACGTGTGATGGCCGGATCTTCCTCGTAAGGAAGTCCCATCTCGCGCATGCCAACTCGAGATGTACGTTTGGGACGGTCCGAAAGATCACACATGGGGAAAAACCCGTCCACCAGAATTTCTTCGACTTCTCGGCGGGTCAGCTCAGTTTTTATGGTGCCCCCAATCAGGGATGTGCCTCGTCCGAGAATAACAACTGGCTCTTTTTGAAGATCAGGATCGGAAAGAAGCCTTTCCTTGGCGCTGCGGACACGGTACCAGAGTGCGCGAAATTGCCAATCGTCAAGACGCGCCGAAATTTTGTGACGCAAAGTGTAGGCAAGGGCCAGATCCATGTTATCCCCGCCCAGTAGTATGTGCTCCCCAACTGCAACGCGCTTCAAAGCGAGCGTTCCGTCTTCTTCGGAAACTTCAATCAGGCTGAAATCCGTAGTACCTCCACCAACGTCGCACACCAGAATGGAATCACCAAGTTTTACCAGATTCCGCCAGTTGTCCTCGTTTGCCTCTATCCAAGCATAAAAAGCCGCCTGAGGTTCCTCTAGAAGTGTAAAATGTTCAAAACCCGCCAGTCGAGCTGCCTGAACGGTTAGTTCCCGTGCAACAGCATCGAAAGATGCGGGAACGGTTATGAGAATATCCTGATTTTCTAGCCTGGCTTCGGGATCGTTCGCTGCTATGGTATGATTCCACGCATCGCGTACATGCCCGAGAAACATGGACGACGCCTCGACAGGCGAAACTTTTTGAACCTCGTCCGGGCTATTCCATGGAAGTATGGGCTTTGTCCTGTCTACTCCGCTGTGGCAAAGCCAGGACTTGGCCGAAGCAACAAGGCGATGAGGAACCTCGGAACCCCTCTTCCTTGCAAAACTACCAACCAGCGCAAACACACTTTCTTGCCAGGGTAACCTCACGCTCGATGGATCAACGTCCCCCTTTCCAAGAAGATACAAGAAAGAGGGAAGTAACGAGAGGGATCTCATTTCGTTCGGAGCGGTTATTTGAAGGATTTCAAATATGCGGATGTTGGGCTTTTCACCTTCGGCCATTATGGGAGCGTAGGCAACGACACAGTGAGTCGTCCCAAGGTCAATACCAACTACGTATTTAGCTTCTGAACTCAAGCTGAATCACCTCCTTCTAAAGGTTGTTGAACTTCTATTTCTGCCGGCGCAACAACGAGATCATCCCTATCTGGATCAACCATCTGAGGAAGCTCTATCCTCACAAGCCGCCAACCTCTGTGCTTGACTATGCCTTTAAAAGGTGGATCACCCAATACTCGCCCCGTAAGGCGAATAGCCACAGGATCAAAACCTTTTTCAATCACAACCTCCGTTCCTTCAACCTCCGAGTAAACAGGCTCCACCTTAACGTGTTCGTCGAAAATCTTGCGCCACTCATCATGCAATGTTCGAACGGCAGCACCTATTTGAGAATCTTCATACAGCGAAATATCTTCTTTCAGAAAATCAACAAAACGGCCTTCCCTCTGCATAAGCGCAATAAACTGCACGGCCGGGAGCAAGCGACGTCGCTCATCAACCTTTTCCGCCTTTTTAACAGGCTTTTCTTCTACCCTTTCTTCTCTGTCTCTGTCGGGCTTTTCCGGTGTTAACGGCCCTTTAGCAGCAGCTTCAATTCGCTTCGCGCCGACCAAGGCGATAACAATCCACATAGCGAGCGTTACGATTCCGACAGCCCCAAAGATGGCTGGTATTGCATACTTTTCCGTCATGATGACCAGATCCTGAAGGTTAGTAATAAGAAGCATGACTTCTTTCGGTAACTGCGCTTTCAAGTCTGCATTGCTAAGAAGTGGCTCCAAGTAAGAAGAAACCACCTTTAGTCCCTCACGAAATGGCCAGAACAAAGCTACTGCAAGGATTGCATTAAAAATAAAACACACAAGAAAGGACTGCCACAACCACCTACGCTTTTCCGCCATCTGACTCCTCCGTCATTAAAGTCTCTGTGTAAGCAATTCTGAGATTTAAGCCAGAAGGTCGGCAAAGACAAGAGGTTTTGGGTAACGCTTCTCACTTTACGACTTAAGAAAAGCAAACCCTAAGCGCAGAACTTCAAAATAGGACAGAGCAAAGGTGAACTACTCCGCCCTAACGGACGGAGCTTCTAAGGGAGTTTGATAGGTCACTCCTACCCTTATCCCTCTGGGTGAGTTCACGTCACCCTCTACTCCTATCCCCGCAAAAAGCAGGAACTCGGAGATACCTTTACCCAGCTTGTAGATTCTTATCCTGACCACTTTTTTGAGTCCCGTTACAAGGTCAAACCACTTCCTTTTGAATTTCCTTAAGATATTCCTCGCTCCATTAACATCTGCATTGATGTATCCCTTAATCGGTGAGTAGAACAACCCTCTTTTTTCCCTCCTTCCGTTACCTTTGCCTTCCTTTGTTACCCCTGCTCCTTCATCGCACGAGTCAGTAACGGAAGTGTAGCTCTCATCTATTAGCTTAACTTCTATCCCTATTTCTCTGAGTTTATAGGTCAGGTATTCTGTTACTTTTCCGTGTGGCAGCAGTTTGAACATCTGATTTACAAGGTCTGGTAAGCTGTTCTCTCTGTTTTTTGACTCTTGAACTTTCCCTATTACTACCGTTCCTACTCCGTTCCTAAGTGCAAGCTCTCTTATCAGATTGCTCACCTTGTGAGCATAGTCTCTCAACAGGTGCTTGACGCTCTTCCAAAGTTTGTGGAGTTTCTTTTCTACTTGAGTAGTCGACAGTCCTTTGTTTTTGAGGTTATCAAGTCTTCTCTGCAGGTTAGCTATCTTTTTGAGCTTTTTCCTGAGTAACGTCTTTAGCCCCCTTCCATCTATGATGTAGGAAACCGGATTCCCCTCTACTACACAAGTTGCAAAGTTTGTGATTCCGTAGTCTATCGCCAATACTTTGTTCCCTGTGGATTTGACTTCAGGAACTTCCTTTTCATACACTACTACCACTTTAAGGCTTATATGCCCGTAGGCTTTATACGGAACTATCTGAATGTTTAGAGGTTTAAGTTTTTTCAGGTCTTTGTATCCTGTCTCTATCCACAGGTATTCAGGTGAAAATCCAAACTTCTTGAGCAGGTATCCCTTTAAGCTTTTTGAAATGGATAGCCTTATCCTGCTTCCTTCTATCTTGAACCCCGTTTTATCCCAGGTTACTACTCTGTGGGGTGTTTTGGGATTTACGTAACCCGGTGGTCTAACAGTTTCTATCCCTTTCTTCTTGAACTTTTCAGGATTTTCTAGGAACTTGAAAAAGTTACTCCAACCTCTTGACAGTTCGTCAAGGACTATTTGAGCTGATCGGGATTGTAGGGAACGCAGATGTAAGGATGTGTCTTTGAGTTTGTTGTATAGGTCTCTATAGTCAAGTCTTGCTAATCTGTTCTTTACGAGGTAGTTGGCTTGATTCCAGAGCTTTCCAGCGTGGTAGGTGAGGTGTCCAAGTATTATCTGCTGTTCTTCTGTCAAGTTGTTTAATTCCAAGACTATTGCTCTTTTTGTTTTCATCTCTGCGGTTGTAATTTACATTCACGGTTGTTTAGTCTCAAGGTGCTAACGCACCTGTGGGCTTTCATCCCCTTCCTTACGGAAGGGGTCTTCCCGCCCGCAAAAGATAAAACTTTTTTGCCTCTCAGGATCGGCCATAACCCCAATCCTGCGGGGATTGTAACCGAGTTTCACCGAATCGGTAAGACCAACGCAAAGATTATAAATATCCTCAAGATAGCCGGAAGATGCGTCATTTCTTGACCCTCGAAACAATTGCATCAATCAAATTCTTTCTTACATCACTATTCCACTCCCCAAAATCCAAATCAATGGTTACATAACCAACCTTATTCTGCCAAGAAACGGGCACACGACAATAATCTTTCTCGGTACAGACGAGAAGATCTGCACCGGATTGCTCTGCCCGCTTGGTCAATACAGCCATGTCTCGTCCAGAATACGGATAATGGTCCGGAAAAGAAACTACACCTTTCAGCACAGCACCACAGAGTTTAAGAAGGCGGAAAAAACCTTCAGGCCTAGCAGTTCCAGCAAAAGCCACCACTTTGCGATCTTCTAAAAAAGACGCAGGATAAAATGTATCCCCCATAACGAACTGCGCTGGCCTTTTTCTGGCAAGCACTACACTGACATCGTCGTGCAAGAAGCGCTTCAGGACGCAAACCGTTTCAGGAAAGCGAAAACTATCAATTCCAGTGCATACAGCGAACCGAGCCCTTCCGACAGCCGAAAGGGGCTCCCTCAAAGGGCCAAATGGAACAAGGGAACCATTTCCCCAAGGTGATTCAAGATTAAAAACCATAATTTCCATGTTTTTCTTGAGCCTTCGGTGCTGACCTGCATCGTCAACTATCACCACATCCGGTCGGTCAACACCACAGGCCATAGCCGCAGCCATCCATTTGGGACCCACCCACACCGGTACGCGCTCAGGACCGGTTGAATTTAGACGACGATAAATCAAAACCGCTTCGTCTCCGAAGACGCGAAAAGCGCCTTCATAATCCTCAGTATCCACGACTCGGGCCAGCACACTCACCCTGCGACCATATCCTCCGTGCACGACGACAGTCTTTACCCCAACATCGGCCAGTTCACCGGCAAGCCAGATGGTAAAAGGCGTCTTGCCCGCTCCCCCCACTACCAACCCACTTACTCCAACCACCAAAGCGGGAACTTCAACTACGTTTAAACCAGCCAATCTTTGGATAATTTCGTTAACGGCCCTAGTCGGAAGGCTTAACGCACCAGCAACCGGTGGCAAAAGTGGCGCAGAGTACCACCATTTAGAAAGAACACTGTTGAAATAAGCCCTAATCCTCCACACGCTCGGATTCCCATATTCGAAATCCGTGGTAAATATAATGCAAGCCACTTACGATAGTAAAAATTGCTGTAACTGTAAAAATAAAACTCAGCAAAAACCAGTGCGGATTCCATAGGGACGAACTCAGGGCAACAAGAGCTGTGAGGATCTGGCTCAGTGTGGTAAGCTTGCTCGCTAAGGAGGGTTTAACTTCGAAATAAATGTGGTTCAGAAAAAACAAAAATACTCCCAATACTATTATAGCATCGCGGCTGACTACAATAATAGTTAGCCATGTTGGAATGATGTGAAGGTAAGCCAGAAGTATGAAAGTGGTGTCCAGGAGCAGTTTGTCCGCCAGGGGATCAAGGTACGTTCCAAGCCGCGACTTTTGATTAAACGTTCGGGCTATGAATCCGTCAAGGCCATCGGTAACTCCAGCCACAAAAAAAACACAAAGCGCTGATGACATCCTGCCGTCCAGAAGGAGCCAGACGAGCAGGGGCGTTAATAATATCCTTATGACCGTAAGGATGTTGGGAACAGTCATTTTGCTTACTGCGAGCCGGCAGATTGAAACATCAAGGACAGGTTCCTTTCAACGGGATCTAGTTTATCAATTGTCACCTTCAAACCGGATCCCACATTGAGATTCTCTACATAATCGGGAAGCGAATCTGGAACACCTGCCAGCCTGACATTTACCGAATTGCGATCGATTACTATTTCCTGTACTCTTCCTTTTAAACCTTTGGTGTGCAAGGCACCTTCAAGTTTTTCCCAACATGAAAACTCCGCACAATCTTCTATAACCACGTTCCATGTGTTTCGATCGCTTTCTGCAACAGATGAAGAAGTGAACACTTTAGATGTAGGCACTATCCTATCAATAATATCCATAAGTTGTGGATACACCACTTCGACAAGGGTAAGCAAGGATTCCATTAACGGTGTTTCGCTGTCGCTCATGACACTCTCAGATACAACACCTTTGACACTCTCATCAGAAGCACTCCTCACTTCCACTTTGGCAACAATAATATCATTAGAACATTCGACCAGCGACTTTACAACCCATTTTGCTTCTGCAGTTTCGTCTTCGGAAACAGCCCACCCCCTTTCGGAAAGTTTTTGCTTCAAAATATCATCAAAAAAACTCTGCGCCGTCCTGCCGCTCACATCAGCAGAACAGCCCTGAAGGCTAAGCCAGTGAATCAGATTTCTTGCCGTTTCCGCTTCCGGTCGCATCCCATCTTTACCCTCTTCTTCGCCAATTATCCCGCTCTCTTTGAGAGCCTGCTCCAGGTCATGAAGAAGCACCTTGGCAACACCGTTTACCCTGTAGAGGCCTTCCATATTCCCCTCATTAATAATGCGAAAAGATTCTACGAAATCATCAGCATGGCAAAGCACTTCAGAATCTATTGTCTTCTTATGCGCAACAACCGCATCGGGTCCTGCAAGCTGCAGAATCGCTTGCAACACAGCCTGTTTCTTAAAATCTTGAAGGGCTTCTAAGCGTGCTGGATCCTCCATGCCCTGGACTGAAGCAACTCCCTGAGCAAAAAACTCGTCCCTCGGAGGGTTCGCCAGAACTCGATATGCCATGGAGAAAAAACAAGCCAAAAAAAGAGCTAGCATGAGTTTGCAATATTTGAACATCTTCTGCCCCCCGTAAAAAGCTTTTCATGAATTTTTCCGCCATCAGGCATTCAATAGCCGGTAGCTATGGCTGAATCACACCAAATTTCGTCTCCTTTGCTAATCATCTCACCCTATCAGGCGGAAAGCGTGGTTTACCACCGCTTATTCACCAGGGTGCGGGAAGTATTCCGTAAGCCAAACTAATTAGCTTAATTTAATGGGATTTGCTAGCTTATAAAAAGGCTGTTTAAAAATAACTAGACGTTGCAAGTTATGATAAGGAGCTTAGTAAGCGATCACGGGATGTTATACATTACCGATTTCGGTTAACCATTCATACTCCCTTCCCCTTAGGGAGCTATTCCAACATGTCACAAAAGTCATCGTACACAAAAATGTATAATCCCGCTATGATTACCCTGTGATCGCTTACCTACGGATTATTTGGCTAAACACTAAGATTAAAATCTTAGAAGCCTTTTCTCCTCCAGATCTTTCGCCGCTCGCTCACGCAGCTTGTAATGCTGTTTCTTCCCCGTTGCCGTCATGGGTAATTCATCCACAAAGCGATAATACCTGGGACGCTTGTAAGGAGGAAGCATGGGATGGCGGTTTAAAAACTCCCGAAGTTCTTCAGCCGTCAGGGAGTCATCCTTTTTCACAATATAAGCAGCCAGAGCCTGTCCTCTCTGGCGATCCGGCACTCCCACAACGGCGCAACTCATAACTTTCGGATGCTCCTGGATCACCTCCTCAACCTGTATGGGGTAAACATTTTCCCCTCCCACGATTATCATGTCATCCTTGCGTGAAACGATGGTTATGTACCTGTTTTCATCCCAAACCGCCAAATCGCCTGTGTAAAACCAGTCCTTGTAAACCTTCTTTTTGAGTTCTTCAGGCCTGTGGATGTAATCATACGAACCCTTAAAGGTCTTCACTATGACCTCTCCAACTTCTTCCCCATTTTGAGCCACCATATCGTCGGGTTCGGCCAACCTGTCTTCATATACTCGCACTACCCTTATTTCATCGTCAATACATGCCTTCCCGGCCTTGCCGGCCTGTTCAGGAAGATCCCCAGGTAAAAGCAAGGTATTCCAAAAAGTCTCCGACGTTCCATAACCATTGAAAATATTGGGGACAAACACTTCTTGCATTTCAATGCAGAGGGCCCTATCCAAAGGAGCTCCCATACTAAGAATCCCTCGAAGCTTTGAAAGATCGAATTGTCGCTTTTTCTGCTCTTCCAGCATGAGTTTGTACATTGTGGGAACTCCAACCACAAAAGTCACACCGTATTTACTTATCGCATCAAGAGTAGTTCTCGGGTGAAAGGACCTCATGGCTACCACCGATGCCCCTACATACAAGGCCGGTCCCGGGCCGGCAGCGTGAATTCCACCGCGATGGAACCACGGAGATATATTCAATAGAACGTCATCTGGGGTCAAATGCAAATGCATAATTGCATCATGGGCGCTGAGAATTTCATTAATGTTGTTAATAGGCACTCCCTTAGGCCGCCCCGTGGTTCCTGAAGTGTACAAGCGAGTCGATTCCCCAAAGGCATTGACTCCGAAAGACACTGGGTCCTTAGGATCAGCCTCCGAAGCATCTGAAACGAACTTATCGTAGGTTACGGCAAAGGAGTATTCCGTAGCTTCATCCTCTCCCACTACAACAACCTTTTCAGGCTTATGCGACGAAAGCCTCAGTGCCTCTTCAGCTATGCTTCCAATTGAAGCATCGAATATGTAAACCTTACTGTAGGAATCCTCGAGTATGTAAGCCATTTCACCCGATGAAAGTCGGAAGTTAACAGGATTGTTGATTGCCCCGATTTTCTGACAACCCAGATATATAAAAGCAAATTCAGGACAGTTAGGTAGCTGATACGTAACTACGTCACCCGGACGCACCCCGCATGATAGAAGAGTATGGGCAAGTCTATTGGCTTCCGCGTTGAGTTGCCTGTAATTCCAAGTTTTTCCTGACTCTGCTTCTACCATTGCAAGGCGATTGCCGTAACGTCGAACATTTCGTAAGAAACCTTCAATGTACGTAAAATTCCTCTCGAAAAACCTCCGAAAAGACTCTTCATTGTAAGTAACCATTGCTCATACCTCCATCCGTTTTATAACAAGTGACGCGTTGATTCCGCCAAAACCAAAGGAATTAGAAAGGACTATCCTTACGTTTGAATTTCGAGCGCAGTTTGGCACATAATCAAGGTCACATTCAGGGTCGGGGTGCTCAAGGTTAATAGTGGGCGGGATGATGCCATCAAGAATGGTTTTAATAGAGAAAGCAGCTTCCACTATCCCGGCAGCCCCCCAGAGATGTCCGATCATAGATTTGTTCGAAGAAATTGGAATATTGTACGCACGATCTCCGAAGACTTGCTTAATCGCTCTGGTTTCAACCATATCGTTAAGAGGAGTAGACGTTCCATGCGCATTGATGTAATCAATATCATCTGGACTAATACCGGCATCTTTTATGGCTAGTTCCATGCAGCGTACTATGCTCCGCCCTGAAGGTTCAGCAGCAGTGGGGTGATAGGCATCACAGGTTGCTCCAATGCCGGCTATTTCTGCAAGAGGAACAGCACCTCGTTTTTCGGCATGTTCGTAGGCTTCGATAATCATGCACCCTGCACCTTCAGATGGTACAAAACCCTTCCTTTCCCGGTCAAACGGCCTAGAAGCTTTCTCCGGAAGTTCATTCCACTGACCCGTTGCAATAGCCCCGAGATTCTCCAGGCTTGCCATGATAGTAGGTGTAATTCCGGCATCAGCACCGATAACAATAGCTACGTCAATTATATCCTGGCGTATCAAAGAAGCTGCCGTAGCTATGGCTTTGGTTCCTGCAGCGCAGGCTTCCTGTAAAAAATACTGAGGGCCTCTGGCTCCCAAGCGCCTTGCCACTTCAGAAGCCGTCGTATTGGCTGCTATAGCTACTACGCAGAAGGGAGAAACCTTACGTGGACCCCTTAAAGCCAACTCATTATGGCTTCGCTCAAAGGTCGCCGGACAACCAATTGCACTTGCACCTATAATAGAAAATCGAAATGGATCTCCAACGCGCGAAAAATTCCATTTTTCAACGGCAAGTATGGCTGACGCCACGAAGAAATGAGCCATGCGATCGAACCGAGTCAAAGTTTTTCTGTCCAAGAACTGCTCAGCCGAAAATTCTCGGCACTCCCCGGCAATTTGACACCGATGTTTGGATGGGTCAAAGAGAGTAATACGGCTTATACCGGATTTGCCTTGAATTAGCGCATTCCAAGACTTTTCCAGTCCTACCCCAACAGGTGTTATAACCTCCATACCTGTGACAACAGCCGCTCGTTTTCGCATTGCACTGCCCCCAGGTTACATGAAAAATTAAGTCCTGTTTTTATTTTTTTAAATTTTAATGTTATCAGGATGCGAACTTAAAAGCAATGTAGCATGGAGCCTGTGTTAGCAACACATTAATTGTCCGGTTTTTGTAGCACATAGATTGTCCGATTTTGGGTTGTAGCGATGGCAGATGTGGAGGTGTTTTTTATGTGCCATCGTACTACTCCTTACTGACGTTGCT